>Ga0247816_10000049_pt1 | contig 62720 bp, 47 predicted proteins | sample UWRJL209509C1_FD_179930 | JGI IMG/M metagenome (GOLD analysis project Ga0247816, IMG submission 179930) | Plant litter microbial communities from Arlington Agricultural Research Station in Wisconsin, United States - UWRJ-L209-509C-1 | ecosystem: Environmental > Terrestrial > Plant litter >...
GATCGCGCTCAAAACTGTATAATCCGGTAAAGGTTAAGTGATGTTTATCAGCAAACGTCCGATCATAATTCAATAGGTTTTCAATGGTATAGCTGTAATTTTCTGCTGTATTAACAGATTCATTCGCCTGCGCATAGGAGGTTGCATTGTTATAATAAGTATTTGGTCCAGTATAGCCACCCCCTCCTGTCGAGTAATAACTTAAACCAACATTTGCCCGATAGGTAAGGCCATCAATAATCTTCAGTTCACCGTACAGGGTATTTACGGAACCTAATCTTCTGCTTTGATCTGTATTGGTAGATTTATCCCTGATGGTTAAAGGATTTACCACCGCGGCATCAATTGATCCCGGCTGTGGGAAGAGATTAATGGAGCCGTCTGCATTGTAAGGTGAAACCAGCGGGCTCAAACGTAGTACTCCACCAACAGGAAAGCGGTTGCCGCCATTAGTTACACTGAGGTCGGTTGCCACAGATCCCCCAATTTTGATACGGCTGCTTACCCGGTGATCAACAGTGGCCCTCAAACTGTAGCGTGTATAATCCTGTCCATATACAATACCCTCTTCTTTTCTGTAACCACCGCTCAACGAAAACTGTGTGTCGTCATTCCCACCTGTAATGCTCAGGTTCTGGTTGTGAATATATCCCGTTCTGAAAATAATATCCTGCCAGTCGGTATTTGTACCATTCGCCAGTCCCGCACGTTCTGCATTGGTTAGAGGATAGGCGGTTACGCCAGGGTTTACACTGTTTAAAACACGGGCCTGCTCTTTAAAATCTGCATATTCCTGGGCGTTTAAAAAATCGTATTTCTGTGTACGGTTACTTACACCGTAATAAGCATTATAACTCACTACTGCTTTACCCGATCTTCCTCGTTTTGTGGTAATGATAATTACACCACTTGCACCCCTTGACCCATAAATTGCAGTAGCGGATGCATCTTTCAAAATATCCATAGTGGCCACGTCATCTGGATTGATATCATTGATACTTCCGCCCACAAACGGGATACCATCCAATACAATTAGCGGCCCATTTTGTGCGTTCGCAGCACTACCTGTACCTCCAAGCGAACGTTCACCACGGATACGGATTTGGCCGATGGCACCAGGTTGTCCGCTATTGGCCTGTATGTCTACGCCCGCTACGCGCCCCTGAAGCTGGTTCACCACATTTGTTGCCGGCACTTCAGCCAATGTAGCACCGCTGATAGATGCCACAGAACCGGTTACATCTCTTTTTCGCTGCGTACCATACCCTACTACTACAACTTCTGTAAGTTTGTTGTCTTCGGCAGCTAAAGAAATATTGATCGTCTGGTTTGCATTGACAGGTACCTCTTTCGAGGTAAATCCTATATAAGACACTACCAGAGTTGCCCCCGACCCCTGAATGGCCAGTGAAAAGGATCCGTCCTGTGCTGCCGAAGTTGTGGCCTTTCCAGATTTCAGACGAATAACGGCGCCGGGAAGCGGCGCCCCGTTAACATCTGTCACTTTTCCTTTTACAGTGGAATTCTGGGCATACAGACCTGCCGGCGAAAAAGCAAAAAACAAGAGCACCGCTATCGCTTTAAACAATTTAATGAGTTTGATTTTTTCCATAACATGAGTTTAATATTTGGTTTGTTTTTCTGACTTGAATTAGATGATTAGGGCATATTTGTTTTCTTATAAAATATTATTTCAAATAATTATTCATTACGGCATCATGCCGGTTAGTACTAAAGAAATATCACGGGGTTTCGTTGAAGCTCAGGGTGATATATTTGGTTACAAGGATAAATGTAGAAAGAATTTTGAATATTGCAATCGATTGTAATTTATTTTCATAAATTTATTTTTAATTTATAGATGATAGCTTAGATAATAGGCTCATAACGCGCCTATTCGGCATATATCGCAGGGTTATTAAAAATTATAAAAATGTGCCTTATGCTAACTACAGCATGATTTTAAAGAAACTGTTACAACATCAATATAGATACTAGCCAGATTATAAATACTGTACGTAATTAAAATAACAGCAATAGATGTAAGGAATATAAACTGAAATCGATTGCATTATAAACTTGATATGGGAAAAAATATGCAACTTCAAACCAGTGGTCGCTTGACCTTCATTTTCGGCCTGTTGTTCTTCATCGCAGGCGCCCAACGAAGCTTCGCAATTGACGATAACAGTTATGTTTCTTCTAAGAAAGGAAAAGGCCGGTTTGCCCTGTCAGTATCAGGGCAAACCGTAGCCTTACAAGTGAGCATACTGGACTTTCCAGGCGTGATCACCGCAGTAACAAATCTCCGGTCAGACTTAAAAATGGTAACTGGCAACTCTCCCCTGCTGTTAAATTCAGGCCTTCAAAAAACAAAGACTGCAGTAATTATTGGAACATTGGGTAAAAGCCCTGAAATTGACCAGTTGGTGAAAGCTAAAAAGCTGGATGTTTCGGCCCTCAGCGGAAAATGGGAAACTTTTCAGATTCAAGTAATAGATCATCCTTTTCCAGGCACAGAGCAAGCGTTGGTTATTGTAGGAAGTGATAAGAGAGGTACTATTTTTGGCATTTATGATTTATCAGCTAAAATTGGCGTTTCCCCATGGTATTGGTGGGCAGATGTACCTGTAGTAAAACAAAAGGACCTATATATTTTGCCAGGCATACACACTTTAGGAACACCGGCCGTAAAATACCGCGGTATTTTTCTTAATGATGAAGCGCCTGCTCTTTCAGGCTGGACGAAAGAAAAATTTGGCGGCTTCAACCATAAATTTTATGCCCATGTTTTTGAGCTGATCTTGCGATTAAAAGGTAATTACCTCTGGCCCGCCATGTGGGGAAATGCTTTTTATGATGACGATCCTAAGAATGCTGAACTGGCTGATGCATGTGGGGTAGTAATTGGAACATCACATCATGAACCGTTGATGCGTGCCCATGACGAATGGAGAAGATACGGAAATAAAGGGGCCTGGAACTATACTACAAATCCTGCTTCACTTCAACAGTTCTGGAAAAAGGGTATCAGCAGAATGGGACAGAATGAGAGTATTGTTACCATAGGGATGCGTGGAGACGGAGATGAACCGATGTCTGAAGGCAGCAACATTGCCCTCCTGGAAAAAATAGTTGAGGACCAGCGGAAAATCATTGCTGATGTAACCGGCAAAGACATCACCGCAACACCGCAGCTTTGGGCACTGTATAAAGAGGTGCAGGAGTATTATGACAAGGGAATGCGCGTTCCGGATGACGTTACCCTGCTATTGTGTGACGACAACTGGGGCAATATCAGAAAGTTACCTAAGCTTAGCGATAAGCCCAGAACGGGCGGGTATGGTATATACTATCACTTTGACTACGTGGGAGATCCAAGAAATTACAAATGGCTGAACACTAATCCTCTGCCCAGGATACAGGAACAAATGAATTTGGCCTATGAATATGGTGCAAAGCAAATCTGGATTGTGAATGTGGGCGACCTTAAGCCTATGGAATTTCCTATTGAATTTTTTCTTGACTTGGCCTGGTCGCCAAAAAAATGGCCAGCCGACAAGCTTGATAGGTACACTGTTACATGGGCAGAAAAACAGTTTGGGAAAACAAAGTCAAAAGAAATCGCTTCCATTCTTTCGAGGTACTTAAAATTCAGCAGTCGCCGAAAACCCGAATTACTAGACGAGCATACTTATAGTTTAACCAACTACAAAGAATTTGAAACAATTATTGCAGAATATGAGAAGCTAAAGGAAGATGCAGAAACGGTCCAGCAAGTTTTAGCCGATGAGTATAAAGACGCATATTACCAGTTAGTATTACATCCAGTATTGGCTTTAGAGAACCTCAATCAGCTATATTATGCCGTTGCAAAAAATAAGTTATATGCCAGTCAGGGACGTGCAGCTACAAATAAAATGGCATCTGAGGCGAGAACGTATTACAAAAACGACCAGGATATTACCGATTACTATAATACAAAGCTTTCTGGCGGGAAATGGAACCATATGATGGACCAGACTCATATTGGATATACCAGCTGGCAGCAGCCTGAAAAAAACAAAATTCCTGAGCTGACAGAAATCAACGTGCCCGATCAGGCAGAGATGGGGGTAGCTATTGACGGGTCTGCCTTATGGTGGCCGCAAGAAAAAATGCAGCCAGAATTACCGGCATTATATGAGGAAGGTGCAGCGTCTACTTTTATTGAGGTATTCAACCGAGGCAAAAAACCGTTCCACTATACACTAAAAGCAGGGAAAGAATGGATAAGACTAAGTAAAACAGTAGGTATAGTTGAAGGTCAGGAAAGAATAATAGTGAGTGCCGAATTCTCCAAAGCGCCACAGGGCAAGACCATTGTACCTATTTCAATCCAGTCTGCGAATGGAAAGAATGTTACAGTTATGGCTACCGTAGACAACTCTCCTGTTCATAAAACTGCAAAAGGCTTCCAGGAGCAAAACGGCTATATTTCTATTCCAGCAGAGCTTTTCAGCAAGGCAGTGCCCTCTGCGGAAATCACATGGAAGGTATTGCCGGATCATGGAAGGACAGGTTCAGCTATTACCCCCTATCCGGTCACTGCCCCTGTCCAAACCATCAATGCAACCAGCCCAAGGCTAGAGTACATGATTAATATACAAGAAGCGGGAACGATAACTATCAGCACCTATATATCTCCAACACTTGATTTTACCAATACCAAAGGCCTCTTTTATGGCATTTCAATTGATGATGAAGAACCACAACTGATCAATATCAATAGAACTGGCGGCCGGACCTGGAATACTGACGTGAGCGAAAACGTCAAAATTATCAGCTCTTCGCACCAATTAAAAGCCTCAGGTGCACACACCATCAAATTCTGGATGGTCAATCCCGGAGTGGTGCTGCAAAAAATCGTCGCTACAACTAAAGAAATCCCTGAAAGCTATCTGGGCCCACCTTTAAGCCCAATACTCAAATAAAAACAAAGCCCCTCAGTCCGGAGACTGAGAGGCTGTTGCATCCATTTGTGTGATGGTAAAAATTTAACCCATTTATTAAAACCACCACAGGTTAGCTTTGCTAACTGAATTCCATCTTCCGGATCACCACATCCAAAAGATAATAACAAAACACACCAGAGAATAAAGTTTCACGTGCCCTGCCATGTGTATGATTTTAATGCTAACCCAAAGGGTAAACGTTACAACTTGCCAAAACGCTACAGCGTTGACAAAATAAATTAATCTTTTAACAACATTGCTTTGGTATACTCCCAATTCATCCTGGCAATATTTAACACCGAAATACCCTGAGGGCATTTTACTTCACACGCTTCGGTATTGCTGCAATGTCCGAAATTTTCTTCATCCATTCTCATAACCATTTTCAACACACGTTTGCCTGCTTCTTTTTCTCCCTGTGGAAGTTTGGCCAAATGTGAAACCTTTGCAGAAGTAAACAGCGCAGCACTAGAATTTTTGCAGGTGGCCACACATGCCCCGCAACCAATGCAAGCAGCAGAATCAAATGCAGATTCAGCGTCTTCATGTGTAATCAGTAAAGTATTTGCTTCAGCAGGCTGCCCGGTATTGGCAGAAATATAACCACCTGCCTGTATGATACGGTCGAGGGCTGAACGGTCAACTTTAAGGTCGCGCTTAATAGGGAACGCCTGTGCCCTAAAGGGTTCCACATAAATAGTTGCCCCATCCTTAAACTCACGCATGTGCAACTGGCATGCCGTCAATCCCGATACTGGACCATGTGCCTGCCCGTTGATCATCATGCCGCAAGTACCGCATATTCCTTCCCTGCAATCGTGATCAAATTCAACCGGCAGCTCCCCTTTGAGTGTAAGCTGTTCATTGAGGGTGTCCATCATTTCCAGAAAAGACATATGCTGATCCACCTGGTCCAGATCATAATCTACCAGCTTACCTTGCGTAGCAGCATTTTGCTGACGCCATATTTTGAGATGTATCTTCATGCTTCCTAAGTATAACTTCTAACAGATAATTTGATGAATTCGAATATCAGGGGTTCGGGGTGGAGTACAGGTTCGGCGTCTGCTCCTGTCCATTCCCATGCAGACACATAACAGAAATCCTCGTCGTTCCTTAACGCTTCTCCATCAGCCGTCTGATATTCTTCACGGAAATGTGCACCACATGATTCCTCGCGACTAAGTGCATCATGGCACATGAGCTCAGCAATTTCCAGATAATCTGCCACCCTCCCTGCTTTTTCAAGCTCTGCATTAATTTCGGCTGCAGTACCAGGTACCATTAAATTGCTGTAAAATTCTTTACGCAGTATCTGTATACCCAAAATAGCCTCATTTAGCCCTGTCGCCGATCTTGACAGACCACACTTATCGTACAGTAACTTTCCAAGCTGCTTGTGAAACTGGTCCGCTGTCTTAGTTCCTTTGATATTGATCAATCTTTCCAACGCAGCAATTACTTCCTTTTCCGCTAAAGCGAACTGTGGATGTTCAACCGTCACCTTCTCCTCCTTCAGTTCCCCGGAAAGATAATTTGCCAGCGTATAGGGAAGAATAAAATACCCGTCTACACAAGCTTGAAGCAAGGAATTTGCACCAAGTCTATTTGCCCCGTGATCAGCAAAATTTGCTTCCCCAATGGCAAAAAGCCCCGGTATGGTAGTCATCAATTCATAGTCAACCCATAACCCACCCATAGAAAAATGTGCTGCCGGGGAAATCTTCATAGGCGCATCGTAAGCGTCATCCGCAGTGATCTTTTTATACATGGAAAAAAGATTCCCGTATTTTTCTTTCACCTTATCCATCCCCTGCTCTTTTATCGCCTTTGAGAAGTCGAGATATACAGCGTTGGCCTGTGCACCAACACCAAATCCAGCGTCTATTCTTTCTTTAGCCGCCCTTGAAGAAATATCCCTCGGGGCGAGGTTGCCAAAAGAAGGGTACCGCCTTTCCAGGTAATAGTCGCGCTCCTGTTCAGGAATGTCATTAGCACTCCTTTTTTCTTCTGCCAGTTTAGGTACCCAGATACGTCCGTCATTCCGCAGCGATTCAGACATGAGCGTTAGTTTGGACTGGTAATCACCAGCCTGGGGTAAACAGGTAGGGTGAATTTGTGTCCAGCTTGGGCAGGCCATCAAGGCACCACGTTTATGCGCTCTCCATATAGCTGAACCATTACAGCCCATGGCCAGGGTAGATAAATAATAGATCTTACCGAAACCACCAGTGGCGATTACCACGGCCTCCGCTGCAAAACGTTCTATATTTCCAGTATCCAGGTTACGCGCAATAATACCCTTCGCCTTACCGCCAACAACAACCAGGTCCAACATTTCGTGGCGACTGTATAAAGTGACTTTACCAAGCCCTACCTGCTTCATCAGCGATTGGTAGGCACCAAGGAGCAACTGCTGCCCCGTTTGGCCGCGGGCATAAAACGTTCTGCTCACCTGCACACCGCCAAAGGAGCGGTTACTCAGGTACCCGCCATATTCACGGGCAAAAGGGACACCCTGTGCTACAGCCTGATCAATCAGGCTCAGCGAACATTCCGCAAGCCTGTAGACATTAGCTTCCCTTGCCCTGAAGTCGCCCCCTTTTAATGTATCATAAAACATTCGGTACACCGAATCGCCATCGTTCTGATAATTTTTTGCTGCATTTACACCTCCCTGGGCAGCAACCGAATGCGCCCTTCGTGCAGAATCCTGAAAGCAAAATGATTGTACAGGATAACCCTGTTCTGCAAGTGATGCCGCCGCCGAAGCACCTGAAAGGCCTGTGCCGATGACAATAACCGGCAATTTTTTGCGATTGGCGGGATTCACCAGTTTGGCATGCGCCTTATAAAAGCTCCATTTGTTTTCTAACGGCCCTTGCGGGATTTTAGCATCTAATTCCATAATCCATATTGAATAAGGTAAACGTAAACGGGGATAATTGAAAAACCAATGGTGATGGCGTAACTATACACTATACCAAAAGTCTGTACATATGAAGCATAACGCGGATGGTATAAACCGAGGGTCCTTACAGCACTTTTAAATCCATGTAAAAGATGGAAGCCGAGGGCAAACATTGCACAAACATATAGCAGTACATACCACCAGGATTTAAAAGCATAGGTAACTACTATATATAGGTTTTTATTTCCTTCACTGTCATTGGGCAGGGTTCCAAACTTGTATACATACCAGAAATCCATAAAATGGAGCACAAGGAAAACCAGTAGTATGGTACCTAATATGCCCATATTGCGGGAATACCATTTACTGGCCTGCTTGCGGTCGTCATATGCATACTTTGCTGCTGTCCTTTTATTCCTGACCGTAATCACCAGCGCATCTACCGCATGTGCGATCAGCGAAAAGTACAAAACGTAAGAGATGATCATGATAAAGATATTGCCCGACAACAGTTTGGAGTAATAATTAAAACTTCCTTCTGCCCTTTCGGCTGGCAACAGCAGCTGCAGGTTCCCCAATAAATGGATCACCAGAAAAAAACAAAGGAACAATCCCGTCAGGGCCATCAGGTTTTTACGTGATAAGGTGCTTGTTAGCATGGCTAGTCTCATTTCTGTTGTGTTTTTTTGAATTAATAGATACCTGTAACTTTCCACCAAAGACCGCCAAGGCCCATCCAGATGAGCAGAAGTGCTATCCCAATAACGAGCCCCATGGTCCACCAGCTTTTTACATCCACATAACCACTACCAAAAAATACAGGTGCCGGGCCGTGGGCGTAGTGGGTAATTGTACCAAATAATGATCCCGTAAAACCAAGCATCAAAGCGAGCAATAATGGAGGAACGCCCATTGCTACACCCACGGCCAGCAGCGCTGCGTACATTGCTGCCACATGTGCCGTTGCGCTGGCAAAGAGATAATGGCTAAGAAAATAAACCACAATAATAATAGGGAATGCAATCGACCATGAGAGGCCCAAAAGCTGTACTTGTATCAGGTGACCGAACCAGGGAATAAATCCCAGTTCGTTAAGTGAACCAGCCATCATTACCAGCGTGGCAAACCATACAATGGTATCCCAGGCACCTTTTTCTGCCTTAACGTCTTCCCAGGTAAGAACCTGAGTAAGCAGCAAGATCGTTAATCCGATAAAAGCTGTGGTTGTCGCATCAATTTTAAACAAATCGCCCGTTACCCAAAGTACAAGTAAGATCACAAAAGCCATCAGCATAAGCCATTCGTTTTTTGTAATGGATCCCATTTCTTTTAATTTCTCCACCGCCATTGCTGGTGCCTCCGGTGTTTTTTTCAACTCAGGAGGAAAAATTTTATAGAGTATAAAGGGGATAATAATGATGGAAGCAATGCCAGGAATAATTGCAGCCCAGAACCAGGACATCCAGCTGAAATGAATTCCCATATCGGCAGCAAACTTTTGGCACATCGGGTTACTTGCCGTTCCTGTAAGGAACATAGCAGAGGTAATCAGGTTCATGTAATAACTGTTCAGTGTAAGATACGATCCTACCTTACGATGGGTTTCAGGCTTATCGGGCATTGAGCCCAGACTCATTGACATTGATTTCATGATCGGATAAATGATCCCCCCTCCCCTGGCAGTATTACTTGGAATAGCAGGTGCCAGTATCAGGTCGGCAGCACCAAGACTGTAAGCCAGTCCAAGTGGGCTTTTACCAAATAATTTGATAAAAATATATGCTATCCTACTTCCCAATCCCGTTTTAATAAATCCGCGGGCAATGAAAAAACTGATTCCAATCAGCCAGATGACCTTGTCTCCAAAGCTGCGGAGTGCCAGGGTAATCGACTTGCCTGGATTTCCGGGGGCAAGCACCCCTGTTAGAGCTACCAATGCGATTGCCATCATACAAAGCGTGCCCATGCTGGCCGCTTTAAGAATGATCCCAATGATGGTGGCCAAAAAGATAGCGAGCAAATGCCAGGCTTCTGGTTTGACGCCCTCGGGAGCTGGTATAAACCAGATGATTAAACCGATGGCTACTGTAATAATAAGCGGTACCAGTTGAATTTCTTTAGGGGCTAATGCCACCGGCTTTACCGGGGCGGTTGGATTGGCTGTCATGAGGATGGTTTAATTATAATCGTGATTGTACCTGTACGATAAATAGCTGATTGTTGTATTGTGTGGTGCCGGGAACATTTTTCTTGTACTTGTCTATATTGACCCCTACCTGTATACGGGCATTATATGCCTTGAGAAATTCAGCACTCACCATTGGTGTGTAAGTTTGCCTCGGATTACTGGCATGCCTGAAATCCCTGTCAAAGTATTCATAGCGGCAGGAGAATTCAAGTGAGCTTAAGCGGTGGTAATTAATAGCATACCGCAGGTTAGGCAAGAAATACATCCCGCGCATCTGGTATTGTTTCACGCTGCCATTACGTTTGGCTGAGTCAAGCCCATAGTACAAAGCATGGTTATTTCCCTGTTTAAATTCTGTTTCAACTTCGAGCGACCATTTTTTACAAATTGGGATTACACCAGAAAGATCTGCCCCGGATGCATATACACTACTTCCATAAACGGTGGCCAGACCACCATTGACACCGAGTTTTACTTTCAGGCTTTTCTGAAGTCCTAGTTCCACGCGGGATGAAAAGTGTTTTCCGTTATCATTATCCATCGACTGGTTGCGGGCATTACCGTTTACGATGGAGAACTCGTATTTGATAGGGATTTCTGCTTTTACGGCACCATAAATACTGGCACCAATCTGAAAGCTCTGCCAGCCGTTATTTCCAAATGCAGTATATTGATTGGAGTAATCCATAGATTTGATCACATCCACAGGGTACATATCTTCCAAACCGAAGGCAGGTCTGAACTGCCCCATTTTAAAATTGATATAATGATTCAGCCTATAGGTGATATAAGCATTTTCCAAAACCTTATTGGCCGGATCACTTTTAAAATCCGCAAGATTGAGCAGCAGGACTACATCTGTGCGGTCAGATATTTTTGAGGTAAACTGCAGCCGCGCGCGTTTGATATCGAAATCATTATAAATTGCCTTGCCATCAGTATGGTGCAGCCCGTTCAGGTCAATATCCTTATGCGTGCTAAATAGATACCGGGCCTGGAACAGCCCTTTCATAACAATTTTCGCCTTCGTGGAATCGGGCTTTTGTACCTCTTGTCCGCTTACGTTCAGTATAATGGAAAATAAGGATAGACATGCGATCAGGGATCTGTTCATATTGGAGCGGTGATAACCAGATACAGGTCAATTCAACCTATAATGTTATTACCCAAAGATGTACATCAACCAGCTAACTTTCAGTGTTTCAAAACATTCGCAAAAGTGACACCCATCACTATTTATAGCTTCGGCGCACTTTGTAATTCTGCCTGGAGCTGTGCATCGTGCTCCAGTTTTTCCCTGTCCAGGCGAAGAAACCTGAAAAGAAGGATCCCGATAACGATTGTAATGATCCCCTGGGCCATTACTGTGTCTGGCGTGCCTACCCATTGAGACATGGCGCCAACCAGCAAGCCACCCAAAGGTTGCATTCCAAAAAACGCCATCGCATAAAAACTGATCACCCTCCCCCGCATGGAAGGATCTACCGTAGTCTGGATCAGTGTATTACTAATCGTAATCTGAGACATCATTCCAAAACCAGAAACGGTTGCAAACACAAGTGCGAGCGGATACCATGTAGTATGGGAAAACATGATCAGGCCCACGCCAAAAATAAGCGTATTTACCGCCAGTATTTTTTTTAGGTTCCTGCCTGGTTTAAGCGATGCAAGAAAAATTGCACCGCAAAATGCACCCAGTCCGATCACACTGTCAATTACACCAAAAGTGGAAGCTGTGCCTTTAAAAATATCCTTTGCATAGACCGGGATCAACGTACTAAATGGTAAAACGAGCAGACTGATCAGTGAAAGTGTAATCAGCACAAATTTGATCGAAGGCGTACGTTTAATATAATCCAGCCCCTCCTTCAATTCACCAAAAACGTTTTTTGTAATCGCTTTTTCTTTATAGGCCGGTAGTTTCATCATCAAAAGAGAGCCTATCACAGCAATAAAGCTCAGTGCGTTTAGACCAAAACAGACATCCTGACCAAACTTTTCAAGCGCCAGTCCAGCCAACCCGGGCCCGATCAACCTGGAAAGATTAACCATAGACGAATTCAACGCGAGTGCATTGGGAAGGTCCGCTTTGTCTTCCACCATATCATAAACCAGCGATTGCCGCGCCGGAACGTCAAAAGCATTAATTAACCCCAATACGGCACTTAAGGCGATAATTTCCCAGGCGGTGTAATGTCTGAAGAAAATCAGCACGGTCATTAATACCGCCTGTACCATAGAAGCCAGCTGTGTAGCCAGTAATAACCTGAACTTATTGTAACGGTCGGAAGCCACACCGCCAAGAAAGGAAAAAATAAAAGAGGGAAACATGCTTGCAAAAAGGGTAAGCCCGAGCATAAATTCAGAATGTGTTTCTGAATAAATGACCCAGCTTACCGCTGTTTTTTGCATCCAGGTACCAATTAGTGAAATCGACTGACCACTAAAATACAACCTGTAATTACGACTTTTAAATGCGTTGAATGTATTGATATTCATTACCTGGAAACCAGCAGTATATTATTCTCTGTCTGGTTTTCCTGGGGCAATACCTTTATCAAAATTCAGCGTAAACGAAGATTCAGATGCTTTATCTGCCTGTGATAAATTATCCAGATCAGAAGCATTAAGGTCTTCTTCCGAAGCAGGAACAGGATCTATTCCATCAGAATGGATATCTTGCTGGCTAGGTTGTTCTTCTACTTCATCTTCGTTATCAAACGGGGCATTATCCTCTGGACCAATCATAGTATAGGTTTTTAGTGTCTTTATTAAACGAAGTTATGGCTTCCTTGTTTCAAATTTTAAACAAGACGCATTTTTTATCGTTACAAAAGGCATTAACGGCCAATCATGACACTGTACAAGCAATTGAAAAATCCGCTCCAGAAATTTACGCTTCCCTAACAACGGCCGTTTCGTTAATCAGGTTGCCGATATATCTGGCACAAAGCGACAATGAATCATAACTGTTCATGCTTTCAGCTAGCTGATCTACGTTTTTCCGGTATTCATTGTTTTCCAGCACCTCATTCACGGCATCCCTGATCTGGCCTTCTGATGGGTTTTCTATATTTAAATTGACACCATATTTAAAATATCCGATACGCGCACAGATTTCGTTCTTGCCTTCATGCAAACCTGCAGCAACAATGGGCAGATTGTGTTTAATGGCCAACAGCACCCCGCTGTACCCGCCATTAGTTACATACAGGTTCACATAAGGCATGATTGTATCAAATGATACATAGTCTTCAATTAGCAGGTTATCAGCTGTATATTTCTGTCTTAATTCTTTAGTTCCATGGCCTCCTGTAGTTGCAACGACAAGGGTATCGGTATCCCTGAATGCTTTCAGCACCGGCTCCAGCAATTTAGCCGTGTCGGTTTCAACTGTGCCCTGGGTAACAAGAATTATCTTTTTATAAGAGAGGATTTTTTCATTAAACCATTCCGATTTCGCTGTATTTGCATTGTATGGCAACATTCCTCCTACAAAGCGGACATGGTTACTGATATCGCTGCGTTCATACTCAAACCCTGGTGTACCAATCTGCAGATAAAGATCTGACTGTTTAATCAGCACATCGAATAACATCGCCTTGTGATGAACAATTTGATAACCATTCAGTATGGCAGAAAACTTGTCGATGGAATTTTTGAAAATTGCATTTTTTACCAGATCCTTTAATACCGCATATTCTTTGCGTTCTGCAAGGTTCGAGGGTGGCAATAGCCCCATCCCGTAAGGTGGAAGATCAACAGAATCTTCTGCCAGCGGTACCACCCCAATGGCTACCACCGGCACTTTCAATTTTGCTTTTACCAGCGGGATTGCAGAAAACAGGCTATCTGCAACCAACAGGTCAAAGTCGAAGGTTTCCGCTATCTCGGTAATATCGTCAAGACACTCCAATGCCCGGTTCACAAATATATTGGAGATATCATAATCCAGCTTTGCAGCTGCATCCGTAATATATTTTCTTTCAGGAAATACATCATCAACATTGGCAGAATTAACATCCAGCGCCTGTTTGAAAGGGTAATGAGTAATATCCAGTTTTTCCAGTTTGGCGCTAAATAATGGGGAGGTATACCAGCGTACATCACAACCTAGTTGCTGTAAATATTTAGCAAGCCCTGTCAAGGGATTAAAATGGCCATCTGCGGGAACTGTGGCAAACAAAATCTTTTTGCCGGTCAATTGATTTTCCATATCTTTTTGTAGCTTCTTAAACCGCCTATTACTTTAAGCGGTTTTACAGATTCAAAATTGCAGATATATAACCGACTGATAAATCCCCTTTTGCGTGGTATTTATCACCACAACGGGGGATAAAACATAAGAAAGACAACGCAAAAAGCCGTACCAATTATGATTGATACGGCTTCAAATGCTATGCGATAAGATTATTTACTTTGATAACTGCCATAAAGCTTGATCAGCCTGTCCGGGTAATTTGTGATGATCCCGTCCACACCAAGGTCGCCCAGAGCTTTCATATCTTTTACCTCATCTACAGTCCATGGAAGGATCTGCATTTTAGCTGCATGCACTTTTTTAACCAACGCTGCATCTACCGAAGTATAATAAGGACTGTATATCTGCGGAGTAAAACCAAGTTTTTTCAAATCCTCGTCTACCCCACCTTTGCCATATGCCAGGATGGCCGCCTGTATCTTTTTCTCGTCCTCAGCAGAAAGCCCTTGTTTTTTCAGTTCAGCAGCCATGTCTTTACCAAATGCCAACAGGGAAAGTCTTACTTTAGGATCAGTTCTATGTAAAACCTGAAGGGTTCTGATGTCAAAAGACTGAATGGTCAATCTTTTTCCCAGGTTTTTTCTGTGCAGAACTTCCATCATTGTGTTTACAAAAACTTCCGGTGCCGGGTTATACTTTCCATCTCCTGTTTGAGAGCTTTTCGTTTCAATATTATAGTAAACCGGCTTTAAATTATTCTTTTTTACATATGCTTCAACGCTGTCAATTAAATCGTTTAACAGAGGTTTGTAAGTCTTGAACCGCGCCTGCTCTGGAAAATGAGGGTGTGGTTTACTACCCGCATCGAAATGGCTGATGCTGTCATAAGTCATCTGGTACAAAGCCAGACCCATCTGTTCTTCTTTTGTAATTACTGAACCATCAGGCTTTAGCATAAAGTCAGATGCCATATAGGCATCATGAGATACCACAACTTTTCCATCTTTAGTGATCAGCACATCCAGCTCAAGTGTTTTCACACCAAGTTTTACACCGTTCAACATAGAAGCAATGGTATTTTCTGGCATAAGGCCCATTCCGCCACGATGGCCCTGAACATCTAATTTTTGCTGACTAAACGCAAGCCCGCTAAACATTATACCTGCCGCAAGAGTGATAAATTTCGTTTTCATGCTGCTAAACTAGGGATATTCCTGTTTGACTCAGGTTAAGGATATATTAAGTTATTCCTATTGCAGTTACATTTTATAACGATAAAGAGCAAGTAATCAAATGGGGCATCATGCAGATGCATAGTGCCCCATTTAAAATAATCAAGTAAATCTAAAATCCAGGATTTTGTGTCAGGTTTTCATTCAATGTGCGTTCTGTTTCAGGGATAGGCATCAACAGGTATTTATCTTCCAAAACAATGTTGTGTAGTTTCAATTGCTGTTGTTTCATTCTGCCGAGTCTGAGCAAATCGTAACGGCGCTGGCCTTCCGCAGCAAATTCCCAACCCCTTTCATCTACCAGGGCAGTTATAAAATCTTCTTTTCCTGGCGTGGTAGCGAGGCTTAATGGTGTTAAACCGGCCCTTGCCCTAACCGCGTTAATTCCAGTAAATTTATTCACATCTCCACTGTTAATCTGGTTAAGTGCCTCCGATTGCATTAGCAATACATCAGCATAACGAATGATCACCCAGTTGTTTCTCGCATTATTCCCCTGTCTCTGTGGATCAGTAAATTTCAGGTAATAGAAGTTACTTGTGCCGGGAACCACTGCAAGTGTTGCATTTTTTCTTATATCGGTGGCGGCATATGATAATGCAAATGCATTTTCAACATAAAAAGCTTCATTCCCATCAAAGGGGGCAACAGCTTTAGGTAAATGCATCCTTGGCGTAATTGTTCCCGTACTTGGCGGCAAACCGAACTGAACTGCAAAAATCTCCTCTTTGTTGGCCGTCTTCTTATCAGGATTAAACACATCGGCAAATGGCAACAAGGTGTATACGGAACTACCGGCGGCAATAACTTTATTACAGGCAGCAAGCGCATCCTGGTAATCAGAGCCTTCAGCGGCAGCACCAGAGGCCCTGGTCAGGTATACTTTAGCAAGTAATGCACTGGCAGCTCCGCTGGATACCCTTCCTTTGCTGGCGGCAGGAATTTGTGCCTCCGGTGTACAATTCGCCTCAGCATATTTCAGGTCTTCTATTATTTGGGTGTAGACAGTTTTGATAGGTGTGCGTGGTATCTTCAGCTGATCTGTTGCTTCAGTAGCCTTAATCAGCAAAGGAACATCCCCAAAACTTCTCAGCATATCAAAATGTGCCAGTGCACGCAAAAATTTTGCATTCCCTACAATATTGTTTTTGGCTGGTGCCGCGATAGCGCTGTTTTCTACATTCCCAATTACATCATTCGCCCTGTTGATCATCACATAGGCATTGTTCCACCAGTTACTGATCTCGCCGTTTGTTGACGTATAAGTCTGACTGTATAATTCAGGCCGGTTGGTTTGCGGCAAGCCAACCTTCATCTGATCACCCGTCAGGTCGTTCACTATCCAGACCGTACGACCATAATATTGCTGCAGCTGCAGTATATTGTATACTCCATTCAATGCGGCATTGGCATCACCTTCAGATTTATAGAATTTATCTGCCGAAACAAAATCGTAAGCATCTTCTTTCAGGAACTTTTTACAGGAAGCAGTACCAATTACCACCAATACTGCTAATATTATATTTATCTTCTTCATGTGTTCTTCTTAATTGTGATCCATTAAAAACCAAGTCGTACCCCTGCGGTATAGGTCTTTGCCGTAGGGTAGGCATTATAATCTGTGTTCAGGCTTAATCCATTGGTTAAAGCAAAAGAGTTTACTTCAGGGTCATATCCACTGTATTTAGTAAAAGTGAGCAGGTTGGTTCCTGTCACATATATGCTGGCTGATTTAATCGTTTTACCTAATGCTTTGCCAATAGGTATATTATACCCCAGTGAAATCGTTTTTAAACGGAGAAAACTTCCGTTTTCCACTACATCACTGGTAATACCCGTGCGCCTGCGCAACGTACTGTTGGCTTTTGGAATCGTATTGCTCGTGTTAGGGCCTGTCCAGCGATCGTTTACGGTTGCCAGCTTGTTTGTGGTGTAATCTCCCGATTCCAATTCATATTTGTTCAGGTTCAGCACATCATCGCCCTGTACACCTTGAAAGAAAACATTTAGGTTTAGTCTTCCATAAGTAAAGTTGTTGGTTATGCCGTAAATGAAATCAGGCTGCGCGTGACCAATGATTTCACGGTCTTTAGCATCAATAATCTTATCATTATTCAGATCAGCATACCGCGGATCACCTGGTAAAACACCTTTAATACCACTGGCATCAATCTCAGCCTGTGTTTGCCAGATGCCCGAAAAGCGGTATCCGAAAAACGAACCGATTGATTCGCCTACTCTCAAAATATTGGTACCACCGGTTCCAGAAGGGAAAAGGCTACCACTTGAATCTCCAACAAAACGCTCTTTCTCACCTGCCAGGTCCGTCACTTTGTTCACGTTTCTTGAAAAATTAAGGTTGGTTGTCCACTGAAACATTTTCCCGGTAATATTTTCTGTGCTCAAAGCGAGTTCAAAACCTTTATTGTCTACTCCTCCCGCATTGATCAGGTTGCTTGCAAAACCGGTGGTACGTGGTACAGATACATTTAATAAAAGGTCTTTTGTTTGCTTGCTGTAGTAGTCGGCCGTAAACGTAATCCTGTTTTTAAACAGCGCAAGATCAAGCCCAATATCAAACGATTTAGTAGATTCCCATGAAAGATCAGGATTAGGAATATTATTTGGAGAAACACCAACCACCCTAACCCCGCCAATAGTGGCACCATTACTGGCATAACGGGCAATAGAATTATAAGGGTCAATCTCCTGGTTTCCAGAAACACCAAAACTGGCGCGAAGCTTTAGGTCGCTTACAAAAGTGAGCGATTTCATGAAGTCTTCATCAATTGCCCGCCAGGCAACCGCACCCGAAGGAAAGTAGCCCCATTTGTTATTTTCGCCGAATTTCGACGATCCATCAGCACGCATGGTAAATGTAAAAAGGTATTTTTCCATAAACCGGTAATTGACACGGCCAAAGAAAGAAGCCAGTGTATTTTTTGAACGCCCTGAGCCCGGTACCAGCACATTTGAACCTATTCCGATATTATCCACTCCCAATACATTGGTAAAAAAGTTGGTACTGGCAGCATTGAAATCGTCGTTATCAAACTGCTGCATACTAAAACCACCTACCACATTAACTGCGTGATTATCACTTATCTTTTTGTCGTAGGTCAGTGTATTTTCATTTACCCAGGCCAGGCTGTTCCTAAATTCTTTTCTGGCAGAGCCGACAGTATTACTTCCAAGAAAGACATCTGATGGAAGATAAAAATCGCGTGTTTCCAGGTTAAAATCTGTACCGGCTGTAGTTTTAAATTTCAGACCGCTAATGATTTCGTATTCGCCAAAGAAGTTGACCAATCCACGCAGGTTCTTGTACCTGTTAAGTGTTTCATTTGCATAGGCGATTGGGTTTCCTAGTGCAAAAACGTAGCCAGTAGGGCCATTTTGATAAGTATATCCACCGTTACTGTCACGAACAGGCAACACAGGGTTAATTCTTAAAGCATCAAGAACAACACCACCCGTGGCTCCACCAGAGGTATTCACCAGTGCACGGTTGTCTATCGCCCCTGTCAGTTGGGAAGTGAAACCGAAATTAAGTTTCTCCCCTACCTTTTTATCCAGGTTAAATCTTACAGAAGCCCTCTTGTAACCAGAATTGATGATTATACCCTGCTGATCAAAATAGTTCATACTCAGGTTGTATTTTGTATCCTGGGTACCACCAATAAAATTCAGCTGGTAATTGTTTATTGGTGCCGACCTGAACAGTTCATCCTGCCAGTCGGTGCCTTCACCCATCGTTGCAATCTGGGCATCTGTATAGGGAAGTGCTTTTGCCGAGGCAGGGGTTTCTGTATTGATCAGCCGCTGTGCATCGTTCAGATAATTGGCAAACTCGGTAGCATTCATCATTTCGTAAGGCTTCCTCACCTTTTGAAAGCCATGGTAGGCTTCGAAAGTGATGGAAGACTGCCCTGCAGTACCTTTTTTTGTGGTCACGATGACTACACCATTGGCACCCCTGCTTCCGTAAATAGCAATTGACGAGGCATCTTTCAAGATGTCTATCGACTGAATATCACTTGGGTTAATCGAATTCAAGTTACCCGCCCCAGGAAATCCATCGATCACAAACAGTGGTTCGTTACTTGAGTTGATGGAGTTGGTACCACGGATACGCAGACTTACTGTTCCGCCTGGCTGGGATTGTGTCTGGCTCACCTGCACACCACTGGCGCGGCCCTGGATAATCTGATCAAGGCGTGTAATTGGTACATTTTCCACACTTTTGGCAGAAATTGACGATACTGCACCCGTGAGGTCTTTTTTACGTTGCGTACCATAACCTACTACAACTACCTCGTTCAGGTCCCTGTCTTCATCCGCCAATGTAATTGTCATTGGAGCTGTGCCGGCAGGGCGTTCCTGTACCGCAAATCCGATACTGGTAAACACGAGGATATCTCCTGGCTTGGCCGCAATGACGAATTTACCATCAGCATTGGTAGAGGCGGCGGCAGCCGAGTTTTTGACTTTCACTGAAACTCCCGGTAAAGGATTGTTCAGCTTATCTTTAACAGTTCCACTAACGGGAGCTGTTTGCGCAAATGCAAACATACAGCTGATTTGCAGGAACGCAATAAGAAGTGTAATTCTTTTTATCATATCATACTTGGTTTTACTTGGTTGTTTATTGTTCCCAGACATGTTACTATCCGGGGTTTGGCAATGTTTATTTATTTTTATTTATTGTTGAGGTTCTTATGTCTATTGGTCAGTTTCTTTTTCTCCGTTATATTTTTTCTTCTTACTAGGGCTTCCAGATAGTAATAATCCGCGTAACTCAATGGCACATCGATTTCAGATCCCGAGGGTTTTGAACCTGTGCTGTGCCCAAGTATAAAACCCTTATTTGCACCGGGACCAGAGGCATATATAGTTGAAACGCTCTTCATAATCCGGTCGGCCTTATCAGAATAACCGTTGCTTTTATTACTATATGTACTGAGTTCATACAAGGCCGAAGCCATTACAGTTGCTGCAGAAACATCACGTGGTTCATCAGGAATGCCCGGTGCGTTAAAATCCCAATAGGGAACAAGATCGGCAGGTAGATTTGGATGTGTAAAAATAAACTGTGCCACCTTTTCTGCCTGCCTTAGATAGGCAGGATTGCGCGTCTCCCTGTAACACATCGTGTAGCCATAAAGTGCCCAGGCCTGTCCCCTCGCCCATGCAGAACTGTCGCTATAACCCTGATGGGTTTGCTTTTTCTCTGCTATTCCCGTTTCGGGGTTGTAGGCTACTACATGGTAGGTACTATAATCTTTTCTAAAATGGTTTTTCATAGTTTTATCCGCGTGGCTCACTGCAATTTTATAATAAGAGGAATCATCGGTCAGCTTGCTGGCTTCAAAAAGTAATTCCAGGTTTAACATGTTATCAATGATCACCGGGTAGGCCCACTGTTCACTATGATGGTCCCATGAACGTATTAGTCCAACTTTAGGACTGAAACGGCTGCTCAGTGTTTTAGCGGCCTGGATCAGTACTGCTTTGTATTGCGCGTTATGCGTTATACGGTATCCATTGCCAAAACTGCAATAGATTTTAAAACCCATATCATGGGTTGTTCCGTTCAGTTTTTCAGGCTCTATTGCCTGGGTATACTTCTGCGCATCCTGCTTCCATTGCTGGTCCCCGCTCAACTCAAATAAATACCAAAGTTCGCCAGCGAAAAACCCACTGGTCCAGTCCTTTGAAGATACCATTTTAAGTTTGCCATTTTCTAATGTTCTGGGCGATACCCTATTGGATTCCTCAGTTTTTGCTTGTGCCACCTCATTTAAGAGAATCCTGGTTTGTTTTGTGGCATGGGTTACAGCCTTTTGGGCATTAAACTGGGCCGCAGTATTTTCAATTAGCAGTAGCAGCAAAATACCAGTTATATATAAATGTTTCATATGCAAGTCAGTTCATCCAGATCACCGGATATTTTACAGGTAAATTTCTAATCACTTCTTCCACTTGCGGTTGGTGCTCAAGCTTTTTCCAGGTCGCCAACCAGTGCGGTTCACCGTAAGCCAGCGCGCCGAAAAGCAGCGAAGGCTGGGCAACGGGCCATTCGTTCCAATACATTACATCAGGTTTGAGAGGCCATGTACCCTTATCTTTTATATAAGGGTACATATATTCAATTCCCTTTTTTACAGACTTCCCATCTGAGGTACTGTAATTCCACAGATCATTTCCGGGGACAGAAAGAACCTGGCAAAGAACTGCCATTACATCAAGATTGAAAATGGAGTACCCATAAGGTTTTGTCCTTGCCAGTTCAAGCGGAAAACTGCCATCTACAGCCATCTGGTGCGGCAATAGAGTGTTTTTATACCGTTCCGTACAAAATTCCAGCAGTGTTGAATCACCGGTTAGTCGCGCAAAAGCAGCAACCTGCGCCACAAAACATGTCCCATGATTATTTTTTGCATTCATTTCTGCCTTGCCGTTAGGATGTGACATTAGCCATTGGAGGTAGTCACTGAACCATGCTTTGATGCTTAATAGATCTGCAGCATCCATTTTCCGTTCCATCACCATGATTCCCTGTGCAACATCAATAAGGTGTATTGTATCAATAATGCCAATTCCCCTTCCGGTAAATAAACCTTTGATTGCCTGTGCATATAGCAGGTTCGGGTTCATCCGTGTATCTGAATGTACAAACCATGCCTTCAGGTGTAAAACCGCATGCCTGATGTATTTTGGATCGGCGCTGAGTTTCCATGCAGATGCCAGTGCCCCAATGATCTTGCTCAACCTGATCATTGCCTTCCGGTGCATTACAAAATTATCAGGGTTACTTAGGCCATCCTTCTGAATATAAGGCCCTTCAGGACGAGCTGGGTCTGGCCACCAGTAATCCCCCTCAGAGTAAAAATCATGCTTTCCACCAGCGCTTCTTGGTGATGCAGAGGCGGTTACTGTAACCGGTTGTTGTTGCAGTGCCCAGGCTGCTTCTTTCATTACCTGTCCTTTTAGCACTTCATTTACGGTCTTCTCCATACTTCCCTTGCCCGGCTGTGCGGATATTTCCGTGCTATTCGCTATTAAAAAACCCAGTAAAACGATCCTGAAAATCCGGTTCATAGATACCATAACTTTCTTTTTATAATTCCAATAATTGTGTAACCAGGCCTTGGGAGCTAACACTTGCCACACCCTTGCCCCCTTTATTTGCAATACTAATTACTGCACGCCCATTGTAAACCTGAACTTTTCTTGAACCCGCGGATGTACCCAGATCGTCCATTAACTTACCATCACCGGTATAACCAAAAAGCACATAGTCGCGGCTATCCAGGCACTGCACATGTTGCGCATCGAAGATTTTCACTTCAACAGTGGTATAATCTTCCGTCTGCAATATTTTTGTCAGCGTCATGCTTGCGGGTTTCCCCCATTTTGCGGTCTGATAAACCTGAGTGATTTCATCACTTACTTTTACCTTGCCTTTTGCTGCAACTACCCTGATTTCATTTTTGCCTTCCTTATAATTCACCATCCAGCGCAAACCCGCAGCCGGGAAGTCCTGGCTATTCCTTTTTTTCAACCCCTGGCTTTTGCCATTAACAAACAATTCTGCCTGGTCACAATTGGAATAGACCTTTACCATTTTCTTTTCTTCTGTTTCACCCCATCTCACTGGCCAGCTATGTCCGTAAATATGAGCCATTGGTTTGCTGGTCCAATAGGATTGAAATACATAAAAACTTTCTTTCTTTTTGAAATCACGTTCCAACACCCCTTTCTGATTCATGTAAGGAATTGGGTTTTCCGGCCGAACTGGAGTAGAAAAATCCTTAAATGGCCAATATGCAGATCCTGTCAGCCATGGCATTTTTTCCTGTTCCTTCAGGTGCCAGTCAATCAAGTTACTGAGGTAACTTTCGCTCCAGTCGCCATCTTTAGATACCCGTGGCCCACCGCCGTATAACGATGCGTCCCCTTCTCGTTCATCTGCACCTACACCCTGCTTTACCAGGCTCAAAGCTTTATCCGGCGTTTCAGAATGCCTGCCAGCATGACTGTCGCCTCCCCACTCCATATGCAAAAAATGATCTACTTTATTAAACTCTGTTTTAACAGCTGCGGTGTATTCAGTATAAATGCCCCGGTACCAGCCCGCCCAGATTGAAGGCGAATACACGTCTACAATATCCTTTGCGAAATCACATCTTCTAATCGCTGTTTTGCGCGATGGGTCCAGTTGGTGCGACAACTGGTTCAGTTCTGTAAGAAACACACGGATTTTCTGTTCGTCGAAAGTCTTGAAATCACCAGGCCAGTCATTTTCATTACCCAAGCCCCAAATGATTATCGAGGGATGGTTGTAATGTTGCTCAATCATGTGGCTGAGCATCCTTTTAGCCTGTGCCTGGTAGACAGGACCGCCCAGGCCACCCCTGCACCAAGGAATTTCTTCCCATACCAACAAGCCAAGGCTATCACACAGATCCAAAACAATGCGCGATTGCTGATAGTGACCCAGGCGGATGAAATTTACGCCCATTTCTTTCATCATCTTCATCTCCGTGCGTGTCATATCTTCGGTCATGGCGGCGGCTACCCCCGCATGATCTTCGTGACGGTGTGTACCCCTTAATAAAAGACGTTTGCCGTTGAGCATAAACGGACCTTTGGTTATAAACTCAAAATTTCTGAACCCTATTTTATCCGTATGGATACTAGTTTGTCCATCTGAAGAGACACTTAGGCTTATAGTATATAGATAAGGCTTGTCTGGCGACCAAAGCTGAGGTTTGTTCAACGTTGTTTCCCACAGCTCCTGTTTGCCGCTGAAGTCTTTCAAGCTGCCCTTCCAGTTTTTCAATATCTTACCCTGCGGGTCTTTCAATATGATAGCTACCGTTGCATTGTCAACCCCGTTGGGATTGAGCCATGTAGCGGCCACACTCAGTTTACCTGTTTTCCCCGCAGCGTCTGTACTGGCTTTAGCAAAAATCTGGTCTAGCGACAACGCTGGTGTATATACCAGATTGAGGTAACGGTAAAGCCCACCATATACATTAAAATCGGACAGGTCGGAGGGGATCATCTCCAGATCCCGCGAATTATCACAACGAATAACCAAAGGCACCTGGTTTTTGTACTGCGATTTATATTGTTCCGTTTGTTTGAATGCTGCTACAGCGTCAGTGATGTCAACACTCCATTCATCATAACCGCCAACATGTTCAGCTACTTTCTGATCATATATATATACTGTTGTTTTTTGTCCCGCGCCTTCGAAATGCAGCAAGGTTCTGCCTTTTGGATAAGTATTCTGAATTTCCAGTTGGCTGCGGTACCATCCAGGTCCTTCATAATAATTCAGGTCGGGATCTACCGCGTCAGTGGCATTGAAACAATGGGGAAGTGTAACCTGTTCCCAAAGGGGGACACTTTCAGAACTCCCTTCTTTGGCTGGACGCACGGCCTCCCATACACTGCCAAGATCTCCTTTAAGAAATTGCCAATGGGCATTTAGTCGCTGGTGCTGTTGTGCAAAGCTCAGCGTACTGCTGCAAATAAATAGGATAAGAATGAATTTTCCAGGAGATAAAAGCCCCTGAAAAGCCATACGTTTTAGCGTAGATTTTCTGTTCATTGATTTGATATTCGGCACTGCTAATGTATGCCGGTATAACATCATGAAGGGGTGAAAATTTTAAAAGAAGAGGGTGAAAATTTTAAATTTTCCGCTTTTTTACCTGCTTAACACATATTCTGATGGTGTTTGCCCAAATTGCCTTGAAAATTCTTTACTAAAATATTTACTGTCATTAAAGCCTACCAGGTAAGCTACTTCATATACAGTATTGTGATTTTGTTTCAGCAACTGCGCAGCCCGTTTTAAACGTACAGATTTGATAAAGTTGTTTACCGTCATTCCCGTTAGCGCCTTAATTTTTTTATACAATACAGGGGTACTCATTCCAATTTCTGCTGCCAGGATGCTCACCGTAAAGTCATCATTGATCAGGTTGGTTTCAACAAGGTTCATCAGCTTGTTTAAAAACTCTTCTCCTGATGATTCAATCAGGATGTTTGCGGGCTGAAGGGTAATCTGCTGACTAAACTTCCTTCTGATATTGGATTTGAGGCTAATCAAATTTGCTATGGTTAGTTGTAAGACAGCTACCCCAAAAGGCTTGGTAAGGTAGACATCTGCACCTGTTTTTAATCCGTTTACCTCGTGTATATTGCCCGACCTTGCCGTTAAAAGTATCACAGGGATGTGATTGGTACGTTCATCAGTTTTAAGTCGGCGGCAAAGTTCCAGCCCATCCATTTCGGGCATCATTACATCACTTACAATCAGGTCAGGAATGCGCTCAGTAGCCAGTTTTAACCCTTCTGCGCCGTTGGCAGCCTCAATGATATGGTAACGGTGTACCAGCGATTGTCTGATAAATTCACGTACTTCTTCATTGTCTTCCACAATCAGTATATCCACGTCAGTTTTGCCTGCCGGCAGCACAGATTGTTCTAATGGTTCGGCAGCAGTATAATCATGGTATAAGGATACATTATCTGTATTGAGATAAGGTGTAATGAGTTCTTCAGTTTTAAAATGGGAGGAACCAAGCCTCATACGCAGACAAAAACGGGTATGCTTTTCTTCCTCTTTGGCAAGAGGCATCAGCAACAGGTCACCATGGTGGAACTGCGCAATTTTTTTTGACAAGGCCAGTCCTATCCCCGTGCCGTTGTGCCTTGCACCCGGTTCTTTTACCTGATAAAAGTTGGTAAACAACTGGGCCTGGTTTTCAGGCGCAATACCTATCCCATTGTCAGCCACAACCACGCTCACACGGCCATCGTCAAAATGGGTCACCGAAACTTTAATCATTCCATAATCCGGGGTGAATTTAAATGCATTTGACAACAGGTTAAAGATCACTTTTTCCAATTGGAACTTATCAAAGTACACCTCTATGCGGCGTTCTTCACTTACAAAGCTATAGTCGATATGATGCCTGATAGCCAGGTGGCTGAAAGATAAAAAGATCTCCCTGCAAAAATTTACAATGTTGCCGGGAGAAACGTTCAGCGTCATCTTACCTGCCTCAGCTTTTCTGAAATCCATCAGTTCTGTAACCAGCCGTGTGAGGCGGCCCGTATTTCTTTTCAAAGAAAGCAGCTTTCTGTGCAAGACAGGAAATTCCTGGCTTTCGGCAATTAATGTTTCCAGGGGACCTGTAATCAGCGTAAGCGGCGTGCGGATCTCATGAGAAACGTTGGTGAAAAAATCAAGTTTCATTTGGTGCACTTCCTGCTCTCTTTTCATTATTGCACGCATCCATATAAACCTTAGAATAAAAAACAGGAGCGCAGCAAAAAGCAGAACATATATTATATAGGCCCACCACGTAGCCCAGAATGGCGGCCGAATGTGTATCGTTAGCTTTTCCTCTTTGCTCCAAACGCCATCATTATTTGTTCCCCTAATCAGTAAAGTATAGCTGCCTGGTGGAAGATTTGTAAAAGTAGCTGAAGCTGCCTGTACATAATTCCAGTCTCTTTCAAATCCCTCCAGCTTATAAGCATAACGGTTTTTTTCAGGTTTGATATAATTGAGTACTGCAAAGTCAATACTAAAAATATTCTGGCTATGTGAGAAGGTCAGTTCGCCGATCACATTAATATTCCGGCTCAGCAGATGGGTGTCGTCAGCTATCCTTACCTCTTTATTGAAGAGCCTTAAGTTCGTGAATACCGCTCTGGGCGGCTTGGTATTGTCTTTGATCTGTTCAGGATAAAAACTTAGCAACCCATTAAAACCGCCGAAGTAAAGTTCTCCCCGGCTATCTTTAATAAATGAATTGTAGTTAAATACATTCCCAGGCAAACCATCTTTCACTGTATAATTTTTAAAGAACAGCCCGTCAAACTTTGACAGACCGTTGTCGGTGCTGATCCATAGCGCTCCATTGTTATCTTCCAAAATTCCGAGGATTACATCACTCGGCAAACCGTTTGAAGTGGTAAAACTTATAGAAGATCTGGTTCCCGGATGGTAACGGATAAGGCCTGCCCCGTAACTGCCAAGCCAAATGTTCCCCTTGCTGTCATCCCTGATAACATTAATATCATCAAGCGGAATACTTTTGTCAGCCAGCATAACTTTCGCAAACTTTGCCCCATCTTTTTCCAGCCTATAAGTACCGCCATTAGTTGCAGCCCAGATGTTTCCATTAACATCCTCAAATAAATGGCGGATATGAAGTATAGGGTTGTTTTTTGGAGACAGCATTTGACCACATGAAATAAAAACATCCTTATCAGCATTATAGAGATACAAACTATTTGCGCGGGTACCTGCCCAAAGGCGTTTTTTTTTGTCGAACAGCAAGCTGGTAATCCTTCTTGAATTGAGCTCTATCGGGTCATCGTTGTTTAGGGAATAATGTTTGAAAGTATTGGTTCCCGGCAGAAAGAGATCCAGTCCGCCTTCATACGTACCTATCCATACGCGTTTACGCTCATCTATAGCGATCGCTTTGACCAGGTTTGAGCTCAAGGCATCCGGTTTCCCGGCGTCACTTTTAAAACTGGTGAATAAGCCTGAAGTCCGGTTGTAATAATTTAGTCCCTCCGCTTCAGTGCCGATCCATAAGTTATGCCGGTCATCCTCTACAATAGCACTTACCACATTGCTGCTGATGCTATTTTTATCAAGGAAACTCTTATAACCTCTAAATGGCATGGCATCTGCATGATAAACATTGATACCACCATAGTACGTACCCACCCAAACCGAGCCTGATGCATCTTTATGTATATCATATATGGAATTCTGATTCAGGCTGGTAGGTATATAGGGATCATGCTTGAGCAGGATAAAGTCTTTTTTTAACGGATCAAAGAGTTGGATACCATTTAACATGCCAATCCATATTCTCCCATCATTGTCTAGCATCAGTTTCCTGATAACACGGCCATTATCAGTAGGCTTTCCTGCTCCACCAGGGCTTACTGACGTAAAAGATCCTTTTTCCCTGTTAAAAAGTGTAAGCCCAAACTGATGAGTGGCTACCCACAAATTGTGCTGGCGGTCTTCGATTACAGAGGTGATATCGTTATCAGGCAGACTGCCTGGGGTTTCCGTTTCATGGACAAAAGAAGCGAAGATAAAGCCGTCCTTCTGCCTGGTGATTTTTGTTAGTCCTTCCACTGCCCCAATCCAGATAGCACCTTCATGATCCTGGTAAATGCACCTGATGAGCTGCTGGCGGAATATTTTTCCACCGGTCGTTTTCCCTTCAATTTTTTCAAAATTGCCATTTTTCAGCAACCTGTACAGGCCATAGTCTGTACCCACCCAGATATTCCCCTGGCGATCTTCAAAAAGTGATCGTATGACGTTGCTAGTCAGTTTTGTTCCATTAGCAGTGCGTATCAGAAAATGCTTAAAGGAGTTACTTTCCCGCAGGTAAAGGTTCAGACCATTTTGTGTACCTGCCCAAACGTTGCCCTTATGGTCAGTGATTAGGGCGTTGATATTCTGGCTGCTACTTAATGAAGCCGGGTCATTTTTTTTATGCTTAAAAATCTCAAATGTTTGTGTATTGAACTTGTTCAAACCGTCCTTCGTCCCAAACCACATGAAACCCAGGCTATCTTGTGCAATAGAGAGTACACTGCTTTGTGATAGACCGTCTTCCACCGTATGGTGCACAAAGTTTATTTTGCTGTCTTGTGCAATTGCTAGTTGTGTGAAACAGAATAAAATAAGGGCTAACAGCAACCCTAACGTTAGAAAACGCGGGCTCCTGAGATGGTGTCCCGGGATTTCTATTTGGTTAGGCATGGCAATTGAATGTACTATAAAAATAGCAGATTTTTGCCGATGTTCACAAACTATACAGTAGATAAATTAAATACAGATCATCATCCTGAGATACTGAATGTTTGGGAAGCATCTGTTCGCGCTACACATCACTTTTTAGAAGAAGCAGATATCCAGGTGTACAAAATGCTAATTGGCGAGGAGTATCTTGATACCTTACAGTTGTTTGGCATTAAACATGAAAATGATCAATTACTTGGTTTTATCGGCATAAGCGAGAAAGCCATCCGGTTATTATTTGTTTTGCCAACAGCCAGGGCCATGGGCATAGGACTATCGCTGGTAAACTACGTCTACCAGCACCTGTATGTGAACGAAGTTGATGTAAACGAACAAAATGTGCAGGCCTATAATTTTTACAAGCACCTTGGCTTTGAAGTAATAGAACGTGCCGCCACCGATGCCATCGGGAAACCCTTTCCTGTGCTTTCTATGAAAATACCTAGTCCAGCTTAAGCTTAAATATAAGTGGCCAGTTTTTACCAGTGATGTACAATAACTGGGTGCTTTCATCCCAGGCAATACCGTTGAGCACACTGTCGTCAGATTTTGGTGTATAGTCTGGGGCATACTGGGATAACAAGCCAAAACAATCAATTGTACCCACTACATGTCCAGTTGCTGGATCTACCTTTAATATTTTGGTGGTTTGCCATTTATTTACATAGATAAAGCCATTCACAAATTCGAGTTCATTGAGTTGATCTACCGTGCCAAGATCATCGGTAACCTGTATCTGGCCTACAATTGCGAAAGATTTGGGATCCAGCTTATAAATGATGGAACTGCCAACACTTGCATATAAATTCTTGCCGTCATTGGTTAAGCCCCAACCTTCGTAAGGCCATTTGAATGTACCTTTAACTGTACCAGGATCTTTTAAATCATACACAAAGGCAACATGGTTTTGATAAGTAAGCTGAAAAAGCTGGTTGTCTAAAATAGTGATACCTTCTCCATAAATGGTTTTATCCTTCAGCGGGAATTTCTGTTTTACTTTACCTGTCTTTGGGTCCGCAATAGAAATGAAGGAATTTTCAAGTGTCCCTGTACCTTCATACAAGTTGTTGTTTTTCAGTTCAAATCCTTCTGTATACGCCGCGGTATCATGCGGAAGCGTGCCCGCTACTGTGTATTTTAATGTCAATGGCGTTTGAACGCTGCCGCTATCTGTCGTAATTACACTGCTTTCTGAGCCGTTCTTTTTATTTTGACATGAGGCCAGGACAATCATTGCTGCCCAAAGCCATAAGCTATATTTTTTATACATTCAATTCTTCAATCAACACTCCTAAAACCGCAGGAAATATATTAATATTATCTGATATTGTTAGCCAGCGACAGCGAGAAACAAAAGGTAGAGCCCGCATTTTCTTCACTATCCACCCAAATTTTTCCACCCTCCTGACGTATAATCTCTGCCGAAATAAACAGCCCTAGTCCCATGCCCTGATAGGAATATGCCTCAGCAGTACTTACCCGGTAAAACTGATCAAAAACATGGTCAATATTCTCTTCACTGATACCTATTCCAAAATCCTTCACACAACATACTACATCAGTTCCGCGTTGGGCGGTGCTGATTACAATCATGTCTTGGTCAGGGGAATATTTAATTGCGTTTGAAATAAAGTTACTGATCACCTGACCAATACGCATTTTGTCACAATAAATATTTCCTATAAAACCAAGGTTGGTCTTAATCTGATGGGTACCTGTCTGGTAATTTAGCGCTAGAATATTCTCCTGTACAATCGCATTAAAATCGTGGTAATCACGCTTAAAACTAAGCCTGTCATTACTAATTTTACTTACATCAAGCAAATCATCAAGAAGGGTAGTGAGGCGTGCTACCTGTCCGGTGAGCCGTCCCACCATATCAGCCTTTTGTTTATCTCCCTCTTTACTTAGCATTCTTTCCAGTAATTGGGCATAGGCCTTGATGCTTGTAACAGGCGTCTTCAGTTCATGACTGGCAATACTTAAGAAATGATCTTTCTGATGCTGCAATTTACGCTGTGCCTCCATCCCGGCAGTCTCTTTCGTAATATCCTGCACAATGCCTGCGAATTGTTCTACAGACAGGTCACAATTAAATGCTGCCCGCCCGGTGCAATGCAACCACCGTATGTCATTATTTGCTGTGATTACCCTGAAACGTACGTCGCAGTGCTCACTAAGACCTTTCAGACAATTGATAAATATATCATATACCTGCCTGACATCATCGGGATGAACATTTTTGAGGCTGTGATCCAAAGGAAGGCAGTCATCTGCTGCGATGCCGAAATGGTATTTCCCCTGTTCATCCAATACCAGCAGGTTCTGGGTAACGTCAAAACTCCAGGTACCAATACAAGCCGATAACAGCGAAAACCTCATTCTTTTGTCTACGTCCAGCGACCGCTGCCTGGCCATCACCAATTCTGTCACATCTGTTGCAGAATGGATAATTCCATCCACATTGCCATTGACGTCTTTCAGCGCGCGGTAGATAAAGTCGAAATACAATGTTTTTACTTCACCGTCAATCATAAAATTAGCCGGAGATTCGCGTGCCGAATAGGTTATACCTGTATGGTAAACTTCGCGCAGGATATGAATGAAAGGCTGACCTACAAGATCTGGTACAGCTTCAAGCAGTGGTTTGCCAATTACAGATTCATCTTTCACCCAGAAACTAGTCATCGCCGCATTGGCCATAACGATCTCCATATCCTCCCCCCTGTAAATTGCAGTGGCACCGGGAATATTTTCTAAAAGGATTTTAAACCTTTCTTCTGCAATCCTGAGCTCCGCCCTAAAATCTTCCATAGAGATATAACAAACAAAATCAGGATTGATTTAATTTTTTTTAAAATTCTTAACCGATGCCTTCACGAGACAAACTAAAGGCATCGGGATAACTAAATATTTTTCGGGTTGTAGGCGCCATTCTCACGATCGTTCTTGTAATTCAACGCATCGTTCTCTTTGTTATCTCCTACATCCTCAGTGTCACCGCTACTTTCAAAACCCGGATCAGTACTTGGGTTTTCAAACTCAACTTCTTCTTCTTCAGGATTGCCTGATTCTCTTTCTTCTTTATTTATATCTTCGTTTTTGGGATATGCATTTTCATTTTCCATGACTAGTGATTTTAGATTTTGAATGATAACAATATTTACAGACATTAGTTTGTACTAACCATATTGACCTTATGAAAAGAATTACCATCCTGTTCAGTTTACTCATTGCCTTGAGTTTCAAATTTGGAGCGCAAGCGCAAACCGTTGCAAAAAGCCAACCAGCCGTCCTCAACCATATTGCAGTCTACGTATCAGACCTAAGTAAAAGCAGTGCTTTTTATGAAAGCATGTTAATGCTCAAAAAAATTGAGGAACCATTTAAAGATGGCAGGCATGTGTGGTTCACCTTGGGGCCTGCCGGACAATTGCACCTTATTCAGGGTGCAAAATCAGGTGTACTGCATGATAAAAACGAGCATCTTTGTTTCAGTGTTCCCTCAATAAGCGAGTTTACAGATCGGCTTAATGCGCAGAAAATAGATTACGTAAACTGGGAAGGGACCGCAAAGGCACCAACCATCAGGGTAGACGGCGTAAAACAAGTGTACTTCCAAGATCCTGACGGTCATTGGATAGAAGTAAACGACCAGCATTAACCGGTCGTTTACTGCGGTTATTTAATTGCGATCATGGAAAAATTAATTCCGAGCGGATTGTTACTAAACTGACAGATCAGTGGAAATTCAGGGTCATTCAGTATCCACAGATCCCCGGCTTCCTCCTGCCCCACAACATGTAATACATCCAGTTGCAGGCTACCTGCCTGGTATACTGGTTCATTTTCTTTGAGAACGTAAGTAGTATTATTATATACTAACTTTTTATCTTTTTGCAGCGTTCTGAATGCAGATTTCGAAATCAGGGCAAAGGTTTCGTTCTCTCCAAGTTTGATTTCTGTATTCTGTGCAGGCTGAATAAAGTTCAGCCGCTTCCCATTTTCAAAAGCCGCGGCCGGGATCAGATAACTGCCAATCCCTCCACGTATATACCAATCAAGCATCACATCTCCTGTCATTGATTTTATGGTGAGCGTAACCGGAACAGTTTGTCCGTAAAGAAAGAACTTATAGTCAATTTTTGAACCTGCTTTAATTGTCTGTGCAGGTTGCTGCGCGCTGGCCATACAGAATAGCAGCGCCAGTATAAACAGACAAGTCAGTCTTTTAATCATAGTGTAAGGCTTAAAGGTGGTAAAATTTTGGTTCCCCATGCAGAGGGTTTAGCATCCATTTCAAGAATAAGTTCTCCACCATTAAGGATATCTTCGTGGTTGATCCAGGCCTGGTCAAATGATTTACCGTTCAGTTTAGCTGATCTGATATACATATTTTTCTCAGACAGGCCCTGGGCAACAATCTTAAAATCTTTCCCATTCTCCTGGTGCAACGTAGTTTGTTTTAGCAGGGGTGAATTGATCAGATAATACGGCTGACCAGCATTGGGGTAAAGACCAATCATGTGGAAAGCGAGCCATGAAGACATAGCACCAGAATCGTCATTGCCAGGCAATCCATTGCGGCTCGTATTGTAGCTAGCCGCGATAATCTGGCGGATACGTTTACTACTGAGGTCAGGGCGGCCGATCCAGTGGTAAAGTGTAGGCGTTAAAAATGAAGGCTCATTGGCTACATTATAAAACTTTTTATCAAAAAACGTATCAAGCCTTTTTCTGAATGCCGCATTTCCACCAGACTTCTGAATCAACGCTGGTACCTCATGCGGGATGCTAAAAGAGTATTCCCATGAAGTACCTTCATAAAAGAATCCGCACCAATGACAGGCATACCAGGGGGTTTCATGTGTCAAAGGTGTATAGATATAAGTTGGGTGTTGCCTGTCTGAATTACCGTAAGGAATGGTATCCAGCCATTTGCCTTTTTCATCTTTAGGGAGGATAAAACCTTTAGCGCCCTCATGCACGTAATCGTCGCGCCACAAGTTCCTCCAGTTCCCGGACTGCCTGATAAAGCGCTCAAAAGTTTTTTGGTGATTCAGGCCTTTGGCCACCGTAGCAATATTATAATCATTGTAGGCATAATCTACTGTGCGGTTTCCTGATCTTACAACCGAAAAAGGCACATATCCCAGGCGGTTATATTCTGTCAGACCTCCCCTGCCTTCCTGTTCTTCATTGCCACCCGGAGGTACAAGCGCATCTTTCAACATCGCCTGCAGGCCCAATTCGTAATCAATACCTTTCAGTTCTTTTACGTAAGCATCAGCAATCACCACTTCAGCATGAGAACCACCCTGGGTTCTTCCATTGGCGTTACCGCTGCGGCCATCAGGCAAATAACCGTCATGTTTATAGATGTCAATCAGCGCATTTACAATTTCAGCTTCCTTGACAGGAGAAATGAGGGTAATCAACGGATTAGAAGTCCTATAGGTATCCCATAACGTATAAAAATCATCATAATATGGCTGCTCGTTAGTCCATAAAGGGTTCTCGCCCGTACGGTCCACAGGCATTAGCATAGTATGGTAAAGACCTGTATAAAACAATTGTTGCTGCGTTTTTGTAGCATCAGTACCAATCTCAATACGGTTAAAAAGCTTCTCCCATTTATTTTGAACTGACGTGAGTACTTCTTCAAAATTCCAGTGTGGCACTTCTTTTTGTATATTATCTTTCGCTTTCAAAGAACTGAGGAAGGAGATACCAATCTTCATATTCAGCAGCTTTTCAGTTCCTCCAAGAGAAAGCAACAGACCAGTTTTTTCATTGCTGTCAAACTGTTGAGGAATGCCTGGGTAAAGTTTTGTCCCTTTCCAGCTGGCAAAGGTTGTTACCGGCTGGTCAAGTACTGCATAAAAATATACTGTGTAGGCCCGACCATTGTTCCATCCAGCCCTGATACGACTGTATCCCCTGATTTCAGTAGGTGACACCAGTTCAATTTCAGAACCCACAAACTGCTGTGCCTCCCTGGCATCGGGTATAGGCTGCTCGCCAAGGAAAAATCCCGCATCTATTTTTAGCGCCTTGTTTGAGGAAGGATAGCTGAACCTGTAAAAAGCTGCCTTCTCTGCGGTAGTGATCTCTGTCCTTACCTGGCTTTTCTTGAGCAATACACTGTAATAGCCAAGTTTCACATTTTCATTTTCGCGCGGGGACGACTGATCGAGGTTGTCCAGTGCCCCTGTAAAAGGCATAACCTGGATGTTTCCATATTTAGGACCACCGCCGGTACCGCTTACATGAAGCTGACTGAAACCGGTTACCGGTACAGGATCAGGAAGCCAGCCGCTGTTGGGTGCGGTACCACAATCGGGTGATGGCTTTACCATCCCGAACGGACAGGAGGGGCCAATAAAAACCCTCCCTAATCCTTCAGACCCAATCATCGGGTCTACAAAAGAAAAATGTTTTTCCTGCGCCCTGGCTGGGCCGGATAGCAATGCTGCCGCAAATAATATAATACTAAGATGCTGGTACTTCAATGTTTTACTTTTTAAATATCGGGTCAGGTCTGAAATATTTTCCGTCTGCGAAGCTCACTTCATAGTCGGATTTAAAATGGGTACTTTTCTGGTAATAATCTGTAGTAATAATCTGGGCACCCGATGCGCAGGCTGCTTCAAAAAATGAATGGTCGTTTCTTCTGGCTTCCTGGGTATCTGAATCTGCCCGTGTGCGGATAATGTATCCTTTCTTTACCAGTTCTGGGATCTCAGGGGCTTTTGCATTATTAATAATCATCATTGCCGCCTCCGGTCTTCCCGCTGCCGCATTTGCAAAAAGTACCCTTCCTTTTAACGAAGGATGACCTTTAATATACAGCTCCATTTTTTCGCCTTTCTGATCAAATATAAAAATAAACTTGCCTCTTGCAGCTTTAAGTGTAGGCCAGTTTGCATTTAATACCGCAGATTCCAATGTTTTATATTTACCACGTACAAGATCAGGGGTAATTACCTTTTCCTTACCAAGCGTGTTTAAGATCAGCTGATCCAGTTGGTCATATGTTTCAGCCGTAAATTTCTCAGGAGTACTAAAGCCCTCGCCTTTCATTACATTATCTTTTGCTTCCAATGTAATAAAAACAGGAGTATGGTCAGGGTTGGCATCAGACCATTTTTTTAGCTTATCCAGTCCACCTTTGAAGGTTAGAAAGTCGCTTCTGAAATCAAGGTCCTGAACATGAAATACCTTGAATCCCGGTGCATCCATTTCGTGGTTTTCATCATAGGGTGCCTGGTCTTTCGCCCAATCCAGTCCTCTTGGGTGTGCATACTTACCACCTTTAGCGTCAGCATAGACGTCGATCTCCAAATTCCTCAATCCCTTATCCAATTGCTCGGTTACGCCGATATGCTCATAGTCGATCCTGCTGGCAGACACAGAGTCTTTCTGGCTGAATACTTTAAACAAGTGCGGGTCGATCGCTTTTTTATAACTATTGTGTGAACCAATAACCTGTATTTTATTGATCGGCAGGTTATCATCATTATTTTGGGTAAAAGCAGAAAGCGCAAGTATAAGTGTTGCGCATGACAGTGTTTTAAACATAGGAATGGTTTTAAATAGAAACAGCCGGTACTGGACCGGCTGTTAAAGTTAAATATTAATAACCTGGGTTTTGTTTCAGGTTTGTGTTAAGTCTTAATTCCGAAGTTGGAACAGGATAAATTCTCTTAGTGATATTTTTATCCATGGTCAGCACATCATTTTGTAACGGATATTCAGTCTCGAACTGTCCGTAACGGATCAGGTCATTTCTTCTCCATGCTTCCCATGAAAGCTCACGCGCCCTTTCATCCAGAATACTTTGAAGTGAAACAGTAGTTGCCAAAGGCGCACCGGCCCTTGCGCGGACTTTATTAATCAGTACAAGCGGAGTTTGCAATTCGCCGTTAACTGTAGTTGCTGTTGCACCACGCATAATCGCTTCGGCTTTCATCAGCATCACATCGGCAAGACGTAAAAACGGCATATCATTACCATTCAGTCGGGTTGCCTGAATAGCATTGACATCAGGCCAGTATTTTACTGAACGGATACCTTTTGCCTGGTCAGCCACAGTATTACCCACGTCCATTGGTTTGCCTGGTTTCAGGATCAGGTCTCTAGTCAACTCGATTTGTGTAGTTGTTCCCGCAACATATACAGGTTTGGTCAAGTCTGGTTTCCTGTTTGCATCAGGTGCGTATTGTTTACCAACCAGCCAGAATGAAGTACGGATATCATTGGTTAAATTAAACCTGTCATAAAATTCAGGAGTAGTACTCATAGAGATACTGAAACCAACACCAGGGATACCATATGCAGGCGCAAGTGCAGGGTAAAATCCAAATCTTGTAATCTGGTTACCCGGAATCTGCTGGTCATATGGAATGGCAAAAATAGTTTCAGTAATAGCCGGACCATTGTTTACGTCGAAAATATCTGAATACTTAGCATCTAATGCATAACTGGTGTTTTTCAATACACTATCAGCCATCGCAACTGCTTCCGGATATCTTGATCTTCCTGTATATACTTCAGCGTTAAGATACATTTTAGACAGTAGGGCAAAAGCCAGGCCACGAGTTGGTTTCCCGTAATATAATACGTTATTGGAATTAGTTTTTTGTGGCAGATTTGGAATCGCCGCAAGTAATTCTTTCTCAATAAATTCAAAAACCTTATCTCTGCTTGAAGTTGCAGGCAGGGTACCTACCGGCACTGGGAAGGTTTCTATAATAGGAATATTGCCATAAATATCCATCATCATGAAGTAGTACAATGCACGCATTGTTTTTACCTCGGTGGTTCCTGAAATTTTAATTGCTTCTGAAGAAGGCGCAACAGCTGTAGCAGAGATTAAACGGTTACAGGTATTGATACCACCAAATCCCCATTCCCATACTGTTTTCACGTTAGCATGGTCAAAGGTCCAGGTATGGTAATGCAGTTGCCTGTATTGCCCCCCATCGTCAAAGTTACCGTCTCTTGCAGGTAAAATTGCTTCATCTGTAGACAACTCTTGCATCCTCCAATAAGGAACTCCGTATGAGGAAGAAAGGTTAGCGTACATAGTGCCATAAAATGCGGCAAAATCTGCTGGGGTAACAGGAAAATTGTCTTTTACATATTGCGATTCCACTTTCACATCCAGTTTAGTACATGATGTAGCGAAAAGGATTGCAGCACACGCTGCAGATAATAAATATATTTTTTTCATCTTGATTATGCTAAATGATTAAAATGATGCGTTAACACCGAAACTCAGCGTACGGGTTTTTGGGTAAAAATTATTATTGTCAATACCTGGAGTTGATCCGCCCATATCAATCTCAGGATCTATACCTGAATATTTCGTGATGACGAATACATTATTCGCGGAGAAATAAAGACGGATAGCTTTGATGGTTGGGGATTTAGGCTTGATCGTGTAACCTAATGTAGCATTGTCCATACGGAGGTAAGAACCACTTTCCAGGTATCGGTCTGAAATCAGATAAGCATTCACATCAGCGAAAGACTCAGTTAAACTTGACCTTGGAATATTTTGTAATTTGGCGTCTGCCGGAGTGTTCAATCCCGCTGCTGTTGCATTTAATATTTTGTTACCTAACACACCGCGAACAAGGAAGTTTAAATCCCATTTTTTATAATTGAAACTGTTGCTCCATCCATAGATATATTTTGGCTGTGCATTACCGGCAATTTTCATATCAGTTGTTAAAGGCTGACTGGCGATAGTCTGCCCGGCAGCATTTACATAAGTACTAATTCCTGCAGCATTTTTACCCGCATAGTTCCAAAGTTTGAAGGTACCCAAAGGTAAACCCTGCTGAATAATCTGGCTGTAATTTCCAGACTGACCTTTTCCGCCTAATTGTGCAGTCTGAATAAAGTCCACCGTATAAATTGCATCAGATAGTGCCTCTACAACGTTTTTGTTGTGGGCAATATTAGGAGATGTTGTCCAGCTAAATGTAGGCGTTTTTACAGCTATTGCACTTAAGGTTAACTCAATACCAGTGTTTTTGATCTTTCCAACGTTAGCCGTGATTGTGTTTGTCTCGTATTGCGTAGTCGATACAGCGTAGCCGTCATAGATCAAGTCAGAGGTTTTCTTGATATAATAATCCAATGAACCGCTAATCCTGTTTTTTAGCAAACCAAAGTCAAGCCCTATATTGGTAGTGGCAGTACTTTCCCATTTTAGGTTCAAGTTTTCATTCCTTACTGCTCCAATTGCGTTACTGATTACGCCATTATTATAAAACTTACTACCAGCAGCCTGTGTTCCGTAGATCAGTAAAGATGAAAAAGCGTTAAAGCCAAGGCTGTTTCCCGATTTACCCCAACCTGCTCTTAACTTAAGGTCGCTAATTACCGGTACATTTTTCATGAAGTCTTCAGAAATTACTCTCCATGCACCAGATACAGCTGGGAATAATCCCCAACGACTGTTTAATCCGAAAGCAGAAGATCCGTCATTTCTTAAGGAAGCATTTAAAAGATATTTTTCATTGAAATTATATTGAGCCCTTCCATAGAATGAAATTAATCTAAGGGTAGAGGTCACCAATAATGGATCAAATGTAAGCTGTGGAAGACCTGTAGGGTTTGACAGGTATGGGTTATTCGCACCTAACTGGTCATTAGTAAATCCTTGTGTTTGTATACCAAAACCGTCATTTGTACGATCTTCCTGCCAGGAATAACCTGCCAGGAATTTCATACTGTGCTTACCCACTATTTTATCATAGTTAAAATATCCTTCAGCAATTTTTGTAGTATTTAACACTTCAGATCTGATTGCCACTCCATTTGCATTTCTCGCTAATCCGGATTGGCTGTTCAAGTAGGTATTATTGTTAGTCTGATCTTTTTGAGTAGACAAACTTGCGGTGAATTTTAATCCATCAAAAATGTTAACTTGTGCAATACCATTGATCAAAGTCTTCTCATTTTTTTTGTTCACTAAGTTATTGTCAACCACAGAAAGTGGGTTACGAGTTCCGCTACCAGTTCTTAGATAATTTTCTTTATAAGTGCCATCCGCATTAAAAGCGCTCACAGTTGGTAAAAAGAACAACATGTTGGAAAGTGCTGTAGTTTGAGAATAAACATCTTCACTATTTGAAGAGCTGTTCGAAACAGTAACTCCAACTTTCAATCTGTCATTAAAGAAACGTTGATTGATGTACCCTCTTACAATAGTTCTTTTCAGTGCGGTATTTTTCAAAATACCTTCGTTATTCAGGTAATTGACACTTGCTCCATAATCAGAACTTTGTCCTGACCCACCAAAAGAAACGTTATGGTTTTGCGAAAAACCTGTTCTTTCTACCAGTTTCTGCCAGTCAGTGTCAGAACCATCATCATCAAGCGCTGTAAGCGGTTGTTGACCATTATCTGAAAGATATTGACGAAGTTCAGGGGCAGTTAACATATCATACGTTTTTGATACTTTTTCAACAGCTCCGTAGCCGCTGTATGATAATCTTGACTGGCCAACTTTAGCTTTTTTGGTAGTCACAATGATTACACCATTAGCCGCTCTTGAACCATAGATCGCGGTAGAAGATGCATCTTTCAGGATGTCAATGGTTTCAATATCTGCCGGAGCCAATAAATCAATTGAAGCTCCCGGCACACCATCGATCACATAAAATGGCTCCTGGGCAACTCCTGTACGGAATGTAGACGGTCCCCTCAATGTAGTAGATGCCGGTTTATTCGGGTCCCCACTTTTGGTTACGTTCAAACCTGCAACTTTACCCTGCAACAATTGCGCAGGACTTACCATTACACCTTGATTAAACTCATCCGCCCCTACAGAAGCGATAGCTCCGGTAAGATCCTTTTTATTTGAGCTACCATAACCAATAACTACTACGTCATTTAGTGTTTTACTGTTTTCTTTCAAGACCGGACTAATATTTGTTCTGGTTCCCACAGGAATTTCCTGTGTTACCGATCCAAGCATTATAAACACAAGAATATCCTGTGGACCGTTTACCCGAATTGAATAATCTCCATCCTGATTGGTAGAAACCGCGGTAGCCGTTCCTTTTACTCTTACAGTAACGCCAGGTAAACTACCCTTCGCCTCATCTTTCACTGTTCCTTTTATAATCCTGCCTGTCTGCTGTGCAAAGGCGCTCACCGACAGTGCCAGAATCAAAATCAGCGAAAAGATACCTTTCCATTGAAATTGAGCTGTTACCCGGGAAAATAATGTGTAGTTTTTTCTCATAAAACGATTTATCTATGCTTTTTATTTTGGCACAAAGGTGCCCCTCCTGTTTTACAAGAAACACGCATTAAGGTTATCAAATCATTAACATATGTATCAAATGATAGCCCGTATGTTAAGAAATGCACCACATATATATGGGAAAACGGCCATTACAAGACAATGCGGGCCGTCGATGATTTGTAGGAATTATAGTATTAAGACTATATGGATATCAAAATTGAAAATGAAAGATGATGCAATGCAATATTTTTATTTAGCCAGAATTTCGTTGTCATCCGGCAATACCTGTTCCAGCCTTCTAAAGGTAAAACCGGCCGTCAACCCATGAATACCTATTGAAATCAGGATGATAAAAGCAATGATGGCCCATAGCTGATCCTGATTTTTAAAAAAAGTAGTACTAAAAGCAAAAGCCAGGTAATAAATAGAACCCATACCCCTGATCCCAAAAAAGCTGATCACCAGTTTCTCCTTGATATGCAACCGCGATCCTATAAGACCGGCAAGACCCGCTAATGGTCTAATCAGGAAAATAAAGACTATTCCAAATGCCGCCATCGGCCAGGTGAGGCTATTCATAATTCCCCGCACCAGGCTCCCACCAAAAAGGATGAGCATGATAGCCACCAGTATACGTTCTATCTGATCCGAAAAAGCATGAAGACGGTTGTGGTACTCGTGCTCGCGCTCATAGGCCCGCAAAGTAAGGGCGGCAATAAACACTGCAATAAATCCATATCCATGAACCATTTCTGTGAAGCCGTAAACAATTAGCGTTGCGGCGATTGATACAAAACCATCGCGCGTAACCAGCGATTCATATTTTTTTGAAAGCGTAAATAAAACATACGCCAGTAGTTTCCCAAGCAGGTAACCGCATGTGAGACCAGCGAGGATCTGATAGATTACATGTTTCCATATCCATGTCACCATAAAAGGCGATCCGTCTACAACAGACATGGATATCAAAATGGCGAGCCACACAAATGGAAATGCCATGCCATCATTAAAGCCTGCTTCCGCCGTGAGTGAGAATTTTACATTATCGCGGTCTTTTTCATTGGGATCGCCCACCTGCACATCCGTTGCCAGGACCGGATCCGTTGGCGAAAGTACAGCTGCCAGCAACAGTGCTGTCGCCAGTGGCATATTAAAATAATACATACCTATTATAGTTACCACAGCAATGCATAACATCATGGTGATGGTCACCAAACGGAAAGGGATCATCCAGGTTTTGAAAGAGAACTTTTGGTCGATTTTAAGTCCTGTACACATCAAAGAAACAATCACCACCAGCTCAGTAAGATGCAATGTAAGCCCCTTGTATTCTTGTGGGTTTGGTGCAGGCAAATAATCAAAGATGCTGTACAACAACATTCCAAACAGGAGGTATACAATAGAATAGGAAATCCTGGTTTTCGCTGTCAGCGCCGGCATCCATGCCATACCCAAAATCCCTACCCCTATAATTGCTATAATAACAAGGTAGTGGTCCATGGGCTTTGCTTATCTCACGTGATAACACCCAAAAGGGCGATATTGTTGCCGCCCAATTGACTCAATACTTAAATAAATTGTAACGCAGGCCGGCAAAAGCCCTGATTCCCTGCAGCGGGGCATAGTTATATTCTGTATCAAATGTATATCCGTTAGGGTTACTTACAGGATCTGCAGCGGTTTTATCAAAGGGGTCAAATGCACGAATCAGCGCATATTTTGGCACAAAATTCAATAGATTCTTAATGCCTCCGTAAATTTCAAGGCCATTATCAAACTTTTTGGTCAGCTGAATATTTGCAATAGTAAACCATGGTGAGTATTCAGGGCGGAAATCTTTAGGTTGTATCGGCAAACGCATTGGACCGGTAAATACACCCGTCAGGTCAATCACAAAGTTTTTGGGCAAGGTGTAAGAAATGAGGTAATTTCCGCTCCATTTCGGCGCATGCAGCTGCTGCGTTTTCTCCCTGCCCATCCCATTATCGTCAAATTGGTAAACATCAGACCAGGTGATGCCGGCAGAAATTCGCAACGGTGAATTAAAGGTCATCTCAGTATTCAATGCAATGCCCCTTGAAATTGCATGTCCATTGAGATTCGCGTAAATGATTTTATCAGGGTCCTGATCGAAATCGGCTGTAATTTTATTGGTGAAGTAAGAGTAAAAACCTGTCATATCAATATTCAGCAATCCCGCGGCCGTAGGTACCTTCACTACATAGTTTAAATTTCCGTTATACGAACGTTCTGGTTTCAATTCCTCGGCAATAACTACATCTCTGGCCCCCGTTAAAGCAGCATGGTCTTCAGTAAACAAGTTTACAACACGAAATCCTGTACCGAAACTGGCCCTTAGCGTATGCGTAGGATTAGGAGAATATTTATAGGCCAGCCGGGGCGAGTGTATGCTACCGTGGTACCTGTCGTGGTCAAAACGATAGCCTGCCAATAAGGTTTGCTTTTCCGTCAATTTCCATTCATCCTGTATGAATATCCCAGGCAAGGGAGTAGTAGCAGGGATATTTTTAATACCATCTGCAGATGCAGTAGCTGGTGTATTGTCGTCATAATGGGTATACCTGTAAGTTGCGCCAAGTAACATGTCGTGTTTTTTTCCCAGTTCTTTATCCCAGTATAACTGTGCAAATGCTACCTGTTGCGTCGCGATAAAGGGGTTAAATCCATAATATGAGTTCTGGTGATGCCAGTTATATGAAAACTGCATCATTATTTTTTCCTCTACAGGTAACTGGTACAAACCAATCACCTCCCATCTGCGTGTATAAATACTTTCACCATAAATGCTGTCAGACCCACGGTAAGATTTATTCCAGCTGGTCTGGCCTCCCCATCGGTCTTCGTTAACAAAACGAGCAGCCAAACTAGCTTCCCGGTTTTCTTTCCGCGTAAAATTCCATTTATTGAAAACTGAAACACGGTGCTGGAGGGTTACGTCTGTAAAACCATCTCCATTTTTATCAAGTGGATGCTGGTAATTGAAATAGTTTACACCCAGCAAGCTCTGAAATTTTTTGCCACTGAACTTTACCGCTGCATCAACACTGTATTCCTGCCAGGAAGTACCGAAGGTATCAAAACTGAACAATGGTGCTTTTACGGCATTTTTCGTGATAACATTGATTACCCCGCCCATAGCTTCAGAACCATAGAGCGACGATGCTGGCCCTTTCACCACTTCAATATGATCCACCAGACTATTAGGTATACCACTTAAGCCATAGACAGTAGACAAACTACTTATAATCGGCATTCCATCAATAAGGATCAGGGTGTATGCGCCTTCAAGCCCGTTGATATGAATATCACCGGTATTACAGATATTGCAATTTAGCTGCGGCCTTACGCCATTGATTAAGCCAACCGCTTCAAACAAATTCGGGGTCGGGTTTTTTTGAAAAAAGGCAGGTGTATAAACCTCCACAGGAACCGGGCTATCCAGTTTGCGTACCGGTTTCATTGTGCCGGTAACAACAACTTCATTCAGATCGTCTGATTTTTCCTGCAATTCTATATCCAGATAAACTGTACTGTCAGCAACAACAATTACTTCTTGTTTATACGTAACGTAACCTATCGCACTAACAACCGCTTCATAGTTGCCAACCGGCAAATTTTTCAGTTCAAAATACCCTTCCTTGTCTGTTGATGTTTTATACTTCGTCTTTTTTAATAGGATTGTGGCCGACAAACGTTTATCATCTGCGGTCACACGTCCGTTAATCAGACCTTGCTGGGCTTTAACAGAAATTGCCAATAGTAGTAAAATCAAAGTAATTAGTTGCTTCATGTAAAATATATTAGTCCTATAGTTTTATTTTAATTAGTCATGCCAAATATATAAATTAGGTAACACTAATTAATAAGAGTAGACAAATATTTATTTACTTTTGAGCAGGAAAAAAGAAATGAAGAAAACGTATTCCGAAGAAAACTACCTAAAGGCGATTTACCACATTGGTAAAAACGAACATAAAGTAAGCCCTAAGGCTATTGCCGACGCATTGGATAATAATCCCGCTTCTGTTATAGACATGCTCAAAAAACTGCAGGATAAGACTTTGATTACCTATGATAAGGTTCAGGGCGCTATTCTTACTGCCTCAGGAGAAAGCACTGCTCTGGATATTATTCGTAAACACAGGTTATGGGAAGTATTTCTCGTAGAAAAGCTCAGGTACGACTGGGACGAGGTACATGACATTGCCGAGCAACTTGAGCATATCCATGATGACCAGTTAGCCAGGAAACTGGACGATTTTTTAGGAAATCCGGCTTTCGACCCTCATGGTGACCCTATTCCTGCCCAAAATGGAAAAATGCCCGTTTACGCAAATAAGAGATTAAGCGAGGTAACCGCCGGGCAACAATGTAAAGTTGGCAGCGTAAGGGATACGTCTACCCCATTCCTTAAATATCTCAAACAATTAAACCTGGGCCTGGGATCAAAAGTAAAAGTGATTGAAACTATGGAGTTCGACCAATCAATGGTTATTTCTATAGATGGTGCCGAACCAAAAACAGTTTCAAATAAGCTGACTGAGAATATTCTAGTAATCATGGATTAAAGATTATTTTTTGATCAGCAAACCTTGTGGCTTCCCCGCTGTTAGTTTGGTACCGTTAACTGGTACAAACATGAAAAGGCTACTCCAAATTTTAAATGCTGTAACCCTGGTATTTACCATTGTAATCAGTTATTTCTTTAACGGCCGCGAAGGAAAACAATCCATCAGCGATTTATCAGCGAAATATGATAACCTCCTTACCCCTGCCGGATATGCATTTGGGATCTGGGGACCAATCTACGTGCTGCTGATTATCTTTGTAATTTATCAATTCAGAGATATTACCAATAAACCAACAGAAAAGGGACTGGTAATGCGTGTCGGCTGGTGGTTTATTATTGCCAATCTTGCCAACGCTGCCTGGGTTTGGGCTTTTACAAGTGATCAGATTGGACTATCACTCCTCATTATGGTGGTGATATTTTTCTCTCTGCTCAAAGTTGTACTTAATACCAACATGGAGCGATGGGACGCACCAAATAAAGTTATATTTTTTGTATGGTGGCCATTCAGTGCTTATTTTGGATGGATCACAGTAGCATTAATTATCAATACTTCCGCCTACCTTACCTCAATTGGATGGGATGGGAGACCTTTAAGTGCTGAAACCTGGGCCATTCTCGTATTACTCATTGCTACCGCCATCTTTATAACGATGGTTTGGAAACGTAATATGAGGGAGTACGCAAGTATAGGTGTATGGGGAGTAGCAGCAATTGCAGTAAAAAACTGGGACATGCATCCCGTTGTGGCATGGACTGCTGTAGCGGTATGCGTGCTAATCACAATCAATACAACGGTGCATGGACATCAAAACCGGGCAACCGGGCCATTTGCACCACGAGACAGAACAAATTTAATTGAAGACGACTATGGAAAATCAGAACATTAATCCGGAACCTACGCATGTAAAACCCGATTCCGATGGATTAAACAAATGGAACGACAGACTGGACCAGAACCTTGAAAGTGAAAAAGAAGGAAATGAAATTGCAGATGAGAACGCAAGGGAATATTCCACTGAACATGGAAGTGGCGACCAGTCTGACGAAGAAGCAGATTAAACGAAACAGCACAGGCGGCGTTATGCTGTCTGTGCTGTTTCATTTAATCTGCTGCCAAATGGTTTTTCATAAATGGAATCCTCGTTTATTTTTTATCCCGTATGGCCTTAAATTCTGAACCCTCCTTCCAAGCAGGAAAAGTTGATTCCTGACTTAAACGATAGCCCATATCAAATAACAACCGCACATCTTCAACCATACCACTTACATCAGAGTTGGGATCAAAATTATCCTGAGGAGAATGGTAACGGGATTTGAAAAAATCCGCCACCTGCTGCATTCCCCATTCTCGTCCGTGCTGAATATTATTTACACCGGATCCGGTAAATAATGATGGTATTCCCACTTTGGCCATGTTAAAATGATCGGAACGGTAATATAGCCCTGTGGATGGCTGTGGATCTTTAACGGTAACCCGACCTTGTTTTCTCGCTGAAACCGCAGCATAATCTTCCAGTTCCGATTGCCCGAAGCCATAAATTATAATGTCTTTAGTTTTTCCTGCGAGACCCATCATGTCCATATTGATGTCTGCCACCGTTTTATCCACCGGATAAACAGGGTGTTTAGCATAATATTCAGACCCCAGCAGTCCTTGTTCCTCACCAGTAAAAGAAACAAAAACAACCGATCTTTCTGGTTTTTGAGGCAACTGCTGAAAAGCTGCGGCAAGTTGCAGTAGTGCTGCCACGCCAGTAGCATTGTCAACCGCACCATTATATATAGAATCGCCTTTTACCGCTTCCCCTGTACCCAGGTGGTCCCAATGGGCAGAGTATATAATATTCTCTTCCGGTCTTTTACTTCCCGGAATCACGGCAACTACATTGTTAGATACTGATTTTTTGATGGTATTGGTAACAGTCAGCGACGTAGTCATTTTTAAGTCAACTGCCTTAAATCCAGGTTTAAGTGCCTGGGCAAAGAGCGCGTCTGATTGCCCTGCAAGTTTGAATAATTCCCTGGCGATGTCAAGACTAATCCATCCCTCAACAATAGCACGTGACATATTATTATCCTTCTCTTCCAGCTGTAACTTTGATTTTGACCAGCCACTTCTTACAACCGACCAGGGGTATGCCGCGGGGGCAGTATCATGTATAATCAAAATTCCTGCAGCACCCTGACGTGCGGCCTCTTCAAATTTATATGTCCAGCGCCCATAATAGGTCATGCTTTTCCCCTTAAACAAAGTAGAGTCGGAAAAACCGGGGTCGTTAATCATTACAACAACAGTTTTGCCTCGCACGTCCAGACCTTTATAGTCGTTCCATTTGTATTCCGGCGCCACTATACCATATCCGGCAAAAACAATAGGTGAATTAGTTAGTTGAACTTTGGGCTGTACCCTTCTGGTACCTGCAACAAATTGTGTAAGATATGTAGCTGTAACACTTCCTTTTGTACCTTTAAAGATCATTTCTTTATCAGGGACCGACTTGATCTCCACCATTGGCACGGCCTGAAAATAACTATCGCCATTACCAGGTTTTAGGCCCATTGAGGAAAATTGCTGTTTCAGGTATTCGATTGCCTTAGTTTCTCCGGCAGTAAATGGCTTACGGCCTTCAAACTCATCAGAAGCGATAATACCCAACTGATGCGAAAAACTCAAATCATTTATCATTTTAATGGCCGCAGAATCTGCAACGGCAGTAGATTCGCTGGTGCCCTTCTGTTTACAGGAAGTAAGAAAAATGCCGGCGAGGGCTAAAAAAAGGATGGTTCTCCTCATGCTGATATAGGTTTTTCATAAGCTCACATAGTTCGTCATCTGAATTCAATAACTCGCAAGCCCGGTTTTATTGATGTTCGTGAGCAATACGCTCGTTTCTGTTTCATCAATGTAAGAGAAAAATCTATCATTATCAACAAACTAAAAAACAATCACGGCCTTTATCACGCCCGCTTCAGGTTTGATCAGCTCTGTAAACTGATACTTAATCTCATCAAATTCTACTTGATGTGTGATGTAATTGGCGGGTTTTACATCTCCGTTTTTTATACATGCAACTACCTGTGCAAAATCTTCGGGTAAAGCATTCCTACTACTCATCAGCGTAGATTCACGTTTATGGAATTCAGGATGACTGATCACAAGATCGTCTTTTTGCAAACCGATCAGCACGTACCTTCCGCCATGTGCCAGATACTGGACACCCGAGTTAATAGCTTTCAGGTTCCCTGTGCAGTCCATCACTACAGTAGGCATATCCCCACCGGTAATCTCCATAAGTTTCTCCATCACGTTATCCGTGAGTGGGTTAACCTGGTAAGGGATCCCCAATTCGTTTTTGCAAAATTCCAGCCGTTGCGGGTTTACATCCATCGCAATTACCTTACCGCCAGCGATTGCTGCAAAATTCATTGTGCCCAATCCAATTGGGCCTGCGCCCATTATTAATACAAACTCGCCTGCTTCAACTGCTGCGCGCCGTACCCCATGGGCACCAATTGCAAGAGGTTCAACCAATACCAGTTCCTCTGCCGACAGGCCTTCGCCATGTACAAGTGCGTAATTAGGAACACTGATATATTCCCGCATTCCCCCATCAATATGTACTCCGCAAACCTGCATTTGCGTACAGCAATTTGTTTTTCCGTTCCTGCAGGCAATACATCTGCCGCAATAAAAATAAGGACTAATGGTAACTACTTCACCCACGGCAAAGCCACTTTCGGGTTCAGTGCTCACAATTTCGGCAGCCAGCTCATGCCCAAGTATGCGCGGGTATGTAAAAAAAGGTTGTGTTCCACCAAAGGCATGAATATCAGTACCGCATATTCCAACCCTCAATATTTTCAACAAGCTATAATTTTCCTGCGGCTCGGGCATTGTGGTTACCGTATATTCAAAATTGCCTGGAGCATTGCAGATGAGTGTTTTCATGTAATTATTATTTTATTAATCCTTCCTTGCGCATAGCATCCCAAAACTCTTCAGGCAGCTGCTCGTTTACCATATCTATATTTACTTTAACCTTTTGGGGCCGTGTGGTATTCATGGCAATGCTATTCACTCCTGGAATGCCAAAGCCAAAATGAAAACAGGCTTCTGCAGGTTGCAGATTATACTCATTGCAAAGCTCAAAAAAGCGGCTGCGCCAGCGGTAAAGCGCTTCCCCCGCAACTGTGTCCTTATTTACCAGCTTATAGTTATAATAGTCACTGCCCGTTAAAAACCCACCGTTAAACACTGCAGAATTGATTACGCTAATTCCCTTTGCCTGGAGCTCAGCGATAAAATCAAGCAGTTCCTGCGGATGGGAAATCAGCGTTAAACTATTTGCAACCATCACCCAGTCGAGTTGTACATCCGCCGCAATTCTTCTGATTACCTTCCAGTCCTTAGATCCTACCCCTATTGCTCTCACACGGCCAGCAGTTTTCAATTCTGCCAGCGCCCTGTACGCGTCTAAAACCTCCTGGTAAAGTTCATCTTCATGTGATTCATCCCTCGCCGTAGCCAGGTATTCATCCGGATCGTGAACCGAAACAAGTTGCGCCTTGTAGTTTCCCAAAAGCAGGTTTCCCTGTTCAAAACATTCCAGAATTCCGCTATAACTTATTTTTTGTACCGCATCATGTTTAATATCTACCCAAACACCTTTTTCAAAGCTAGGCTCCGGACCAGACAATTCTGTCCTGTACCATCCCAATTTATTGCTGATGAGCACATCATCAGGATCTACATTCAGCTCCCCGAGACATTGGCCCAGAACCTCAAGTGATAGTCCTGCACCATACTTCCCTGCAGAATCAAATACCGGTTTCCCCTCAGAATGGATAATGCACTGACGGATAATCTCTTTTTTTTCTTCAATTGGGGCAGACTGATATAGGTTTCCCAAACCACTCGTCCCAAAAATCACTTTAGGCAAAACTACGGCTCCACCAGATTTATGGTTCATATAATTATTATAACTGGTAAAAACCTATTGCGTTTTCTCCAAAAAAGAGCTCTTGTTCATCGCTGCTGAAAAAGCCAAAATAGGCCCTTACCAGGTTGATCACCCTTGTATAATTGCCCGCAGCAAGACTTACCGGCCAGTCAGATCCGTACAGGAGCCTGTCCATGCCAAAGGCCTCAACCACAACGTCAAGGTACGGAATAAAATCTTCATATTTCCAGTGCTGCAAATCTGCTTCCGTTACCATTCCTGATACTTTACAGCATACATTTTCATACTCCGCCACCTTTTCAACATCCCTCTTCCAATCAGCAATATCACCATGTTTAATATCCGGCTTTGCCATATGGTCAAGCACAAAACGCTGGTTAGGAAACTGCGATACCAGCTCCGGAACAAATTCAAGCTGGTCTTTCAGTATCAAAATATCATAAGTGAAATTATATTTTTCAAGCAACGAAATCCCCTTAATAAACGGATCCTGCAGAAAAAGGTCGCGCTGCGGTTCACCCTGTAAGATATGACGAAAGCCTTTCAGTTTTTTGAACTCCTTATAGCCGTTCAATTGTTCCTCCAGTTTAGGCGACTGCAAATCGACCCAGCCAACTACCCCTTTGATGAAATCGTGGTTATCGCTAAGGTCTAATAAAAAATCCGTTTCAAATTTTGTCTGGTCCGCCTGCACGGCCACACAACCCTGAACGTCATTACCCTGCAAAACAGGTTCAAGATGTTCAGGTAAAAAATCTTGCCTGATGACCGCCATGTCGTCGCCTATCCAGCTGTGGGTTACGCGGTCATATTTCCAGAAATGCTGATGTGCATCAATTGTTATCATAGCAACCTCCTAATGAGCAATGCTCATTTTAATTTTTTTCACTTTCAGGTTTGTCGTAGCAAAATAAAGGATCACTGCGAAACATATTGCAGGGACCATATAAGCCGTTTGAATATTAGTCTGATCAGATAACCAGCCCATGAGTACCGGAAAAACCGCGCCGCCAACAATAGCCATAATAACCAATGACGAGCCTTCTTTCATTCTCGAGCCCAATCCGCGGATACTTAATGAGAAAATAGTAGGGAACATGATAGACATAAAAAACTCTACGCCCATCAGCGCATAAACAGATGATTTTCCTTTCAATAATACTGCAGCAATAATCAATGCGATATTAATAATGCTGTAAAGGGCCAGTAACCTTGAAGGTGCTATATATTTCATCAGAAACGTGCCGATAAACCTGCCTGCCATAAAGCCTAATAGTGCTCCAGAAAGGAATAAGGCCGCAGATTTTTCCTCAATACCTGCTACATGCGATGAAAAACGGATAAAAAAACTACTCACGCAAGTCTGCGCACCCACATAAAAAAACTGGGCCGTAACGCCAAGCATCAGGTTTTTCTCTTTTAAAAGAGACCCCGTAGATTCTTCATGTCCTGTTTCATCTTCAATTTCGGGCAATGGTGTTTTGATCAGGAACAATGCAATTAGTAAAACTACTGCACCTATGATCAGAAATGGAACCTGTACCGACGAAGCTTCTTTATTTAAATATGTATTGAGCTGCTCCGTGCTCATTCCTGCCTGTGTCTCAGCACTAAGCGTATGTCCAGAAAGAATGAACATTCCACCAAGGAGAGGCGCTAATGTAGCGGCCAACCCATTAAAAGATTGTGCAAAATTTAAACGCTGTGTAGCGCCTTCAGCATCACCAAGTACTGTTATATACGGATTGGCAGCTGTTTCAAGAAAGGTTAGCCCGCTGGCAATAATAAATAATGCAGCAAGGAAAAACACATATGATCGTGTAGCCGCTGCAGGATAAAACAAAAAGGCACCCAGCGCAAATAGCGTTAAACCAAATACGATACCACCTTTATAACCAAATTTTTTCATGAACCTTCCCGCAGGCAGCGCCAGCAGAAAATAAGCAATGTAAGATGCAGAGTCAATAAAAGCCGATTGTTTATCAGATAGCTGACACGCCTTCTTCAAATGTGGGATAAGGATAGGATTTAAGTTCAATGCAAATCCCCATAAAAAAAACAGGGAGATGATTAATACTACAGCGAACTGATTCTTTCTCATTTTAATACGTTAGTGTACAGGTTTAAATATATATTATATTGGTTCGGCTAAAGAAAGGATGTTTTTGGTAAAAAAAGCAATACTGGGTTATCCAGTTATTAAGCTATTTTGTCATGTTAACTAAACAATACTCTCTTATCACGCTAATATAAATATAAATGGCCATCGCAGGTATCAAATATCAATACCTGCGATGGCCAGAAAACGTAAAGCTGTTTAACGTTATTTATTATGCAAAATTCGCTTCATTTTGTCCCGGCCCATTAATGAGATATGGGGAAAGCGATTCCAATAGGTTCACATAAATTTCAATCCCTTCCCTGATCTCGCTGAGGTAAATAAATTCATCCGCCGTGTGCGAACGCGCAGATTCGCCTGGCCCCATTTTAAGCGAAGGCATATCCAGCCAGCCCTGGTCTGAACTTGTTGGCGAAATATAAGCTGTACGGCCAATAGCGAGCCCGGTTTTTACCATGGGGTGCAAGTGATCAATACACGAAGGTTTTAGTACTCCTTGCCTTACAGCAAACTCACAAAAAGTATGGTTCTGGATAATATGCAGCATTTCCTTTTCCGTATAGGCATCAGTTAGCCGCACGTCTACCGTAAAACTGCATTCCGCAGGAATGATATTGTGCTGGATACCTGCCTTCACTTCTGTAACGGTCATTTTCACTGGTCCCATAACAGCAGATTCAATTGGAAATTTATAGGTGGAGAACCATTGGATATCTTTAAGCGCCCGGTAGATCGCATTGTCACCTTCTTCACGCGCGGCATGGCCAGACTTGCCAAAAGACTTGCAATCGAGCACCATTGAACCACGTTCTGCCACCGCCATCTGCATATTGGTAGGCTCGCCAACTATAGCAAAAGATATCGGTAACAAATCTTCAAGTATACACTTAATTCCCCTTTCACCGGAGTTTTCTTCTTCGGCAGTCGCTGCCAGGCAAAGGTTAAAAGGCAGGTCGCGCCGTCTGAAAAAATGGAGAAATGCGGCAATTAGCGACACTAACGCACCGCCAGCGTCATTACTGCCCAGGCCATACAGCCTCCCGTCCTGAACTTGCGCACGAAAAGGGTCTTTGGTATATTCCTTTGACGGCCGTACTGTGTCATGATGAGAATTTAACAGGATAGTCGGTTTCGAATGATCAAAATGCAGATTGTAGCAAAAAACATTATTATGCTTCCGCAGGGTATACACGTATCTGTCCTGCAAAAAAGCTTCAATCAGGTTTGCTGTTGCAGATTCATGCCCACTAAACGAAGATTTAGAAATCAGCTTTTTTAATAGCTCAATGGCTTCCGTATATTCAAGATCTGTTTGCATATCATTAATAATCTTTAGTGTGAAATGGATGATTTATGTTAAAATGAATAATTACTGTATAAGCGTTAATTTGAATATTTAACCGCTTAAGGTCAGGAGCTATGGTACATAGGAAAGTAACCTGACTTTTCTGCGGCAAGAATTTGCTGTTCCAGTTTTGCAGGGTCAAATAACATGGCCGTACATAAACAGTTGCATTTCTTTTTACCTTCGAGGATATCGTAATTTACACAGCCTTTACATCCTTCCCAAAAAAGTTCATCATGTGTAATGTCATTAAAAGTGACAGGTTCGAAACCCAGTTGGGTGTTCATTTTCATGATTGCAGCCCCTGAAGTAATACTAAAAATCCTGGCTTCCGGATACATCCTTCTTGACATTTTGAAGATCTTCTCTTTAATGGCCTTTGCCACGCCAGAATTCCTGAATGGCGGTGAAACAATCAATCCTGAATTGGAGATATATTTACCGTTTTCCCAGGGTTGGATATAAGCAAATCCCACCCATTCTCCGCTGGCGGTTACGGCAATAACAGCTTTGCCATCGCGCATTTTTTGAGCAACAGATTCTGGTGAACGTTTAGCAATACCGGTTCCCCTGGCTATTGCAGAGGCTTCTGTTTCCCTGCATATTTCTTCTGCGTATCTGATATCATTTAGTGTAGCAACTCTTACAAATATCATTTGATTTTCCATTTTGAAAATTTTAGGAAATACTGTTCAAATGGGATGCCTGATGCCAAAATATCGCAAGAAGAGCCTATTAACCGCAATAGATAGTGATATTTTTTTCGGGGCCTGATTCCAGAAAATATAAACCCTTCCAAAATGGAAGGATTACTTTCCATATGTGTGAGGACTATAGAAAATCCATTGTGTTCGTATTTTAGCATGTTTTCGCACATGCCGAGTTCCCGCATTATATTACAATCTGCGGGCGAAGCCGGTGGCAGCATATTTACCTGGCTTTTTCGAAGGAAAGAGGCCAATATTTATTGAAAAGGATACGCCAGCTGATTTCAGACTTACATCATTATTGCCTATACCAGTGAGTGGCAACTTTGCAAATGGCTGTACACCAATACTCAGCGACTGGCTAACTTTGTGATCGAAACTAAGCGATACGTTGGCAATACCAAATAAGTGTTTGTTTTGGTTTGTAAATTCCTGTGTTGAAACCTGCTCCGCCTGTCCTGGCTGGTAACTCGTATAAGTATATTTTTCTTTTAGCATGAAATAACTGGAAAGGCCGGTATTTACACTCACAGAGAGGTTCTTTTTGTTCAGCAGCTTATAATTTACATTAACAGGAATATCAAGTACACGGCAATCAGCATATACGTCCCATTCCGTAGCCGGTCCTGTCGGATAAGCCGCCTGGGCAGTAGTTCCCCCTGAGTTATATAACTTTTTTGCATAAATCGCCCCCGAAGTCACACTGAATTTTGAACCCAATGCGTAGGTAGCCAGCATGCCAAGGTTAGAACTAATTTTAGTGTCTTTATTTGATTGCCCATAGGTGATGTCCGGAGCTGCCATCGCAGAAAGAATCAGGCTGTTTTGCTTTGCCAGCGTACCTTCCATTTTTTTCTTTACATCGCGTTCAATATCCTTATTTTTTCGGCCAAGTTTTTCCAAAGGGTCCTTGCTCTGAGCAAGTGCGTTTGCCTTTCTTACCAGCACCGCACTGTCGCTTTCGCTGGTTTCAGTAAGCGCTAACCTGGAACTGGCTTTAACAGGCGGGGTCGCGAAAGGACTGATCAGCAAAGGCACTTCCACTCGCTTCGAGGAAGGGATGTCAGTAGTTAATGGTCTTAAAGTCCGGAATTCCTCTAAAACTGGCATTTCCGCTCGCAGGGCAGGACTCTCTCCTTCAGCTAATTGTAATGGTTTAGCTTGCAGTTGTGCCACTTCAGTATTTGGCTTTCTGAAATTCAATTCCGCATGTGAGCGGTCTTCATCAGCATTAGTTGTTATATCTGTACCACTGCGGATCTCACGATCACTACTAAGTGTATCGGCATTGGCCATCACAGGAGGCTTAGCACCTTTTTCTTTAATTGTAGGGGGAACCGAGAGAAACCAGAATAAAAATATCAGCACGGCAGCGGCGATCCCACCGGCCGTAAACATCCAGAACGGGACAATCCTGCTCTTCTTTTTATCAAGCCTGTGCGACAATTTCTCCCAATCTCCTTCATTGAAAGGGATTTCGGGGTCGCTTAAACCATCTTTAAATAACCGGTCTATGTCGTTTTCAGTTCCCATTAATTATCTCTGTTACCTTGGTGTTTTACCAACCTGTATATCCTTACCATATCTTATATCCTTGTTCTGTTATTCAGGTTGGCGGCGTTGTTCACATTGAGCGTTGCATCAGCCTGATTCTTCAGGCCCAGCGGAACAAGCCTCTCCTGAAGCTTCTGCCTTGCCTTAAATAAATTTGATTTTGAAGTGCCTACCGAAATACCCAGCAGTTCCGCGATCTCTTCATGAGAATAACCATCAATCGCGTAGAGGTTAAATACTGTCCTGTAGGCAGGAGAAAGGCCCTGGACAAGGGCCAAAAGGTCTTTATAAGCAAGCTGATCATAAACGGCAGCCATATGACCGATATTTTCATGCGTATCCACATCCTCATGGCCTGAAAATTTCAGGTTCATGCGGTAATGGTCTATCGCCGTGTTTGTGATAATTCTTCCTAACCATGATTTAAACGGTTTAGTATTGTCAAACTTCTCAATATTGGTAAATACTTTCATAAAACCATCGCTCAGGATATCAGCCGCATCTTCATCATTTAATGCGTACCGTCTGCATATAGCCATCCCATAACTATAAAATTCTTTATAGAGCAAATACTGACTGGATCTGTCTTTTCTGATGCAACCGTTAATGATTCCCTGCAACCTGTTTTCCCAATTTAATCTTAGTCATTGACACACCTGATACGGAAGCATTCCCCAAAAGGTTGCCTAATTTACTAAGAAAATTTATTTTTTATTTTAAATATCTCTATTTCAGCATTTTATTTTTAATAATCAATTTATAGTAAAAAACAAGGCAACCTTTAATGTCGGACAACCGTAATCTGGTTAATCAAATCATAAAATAATTGCACTTAAAAAAATTTATATGAACACTTTTGTTTCTCAAACTAAAAAAATAGCAGGCATGTGTATCCTGGCGCTTGCTCTTTTCAGTGCCTGTTCGAAAGACGATGATGGCACTACAAATCCAGATAATACCGGACCGGTACCTGATGGGCTAAAACTGTCTACAAATGCAACCTTCGGAAGTATGCTCGCTGATGGCAACGGAAAAACGCTTTATTTCTTTGCCCTGGATGCCAATGGCACGTCAGCTTGTACTGATGGCTGTGCCCTTGCCTGGCCGGTTTATTATGCCGGGAATGAAACCGCACCCACCGGAATTGTGGCTACAGACATTGCCACCATAACTCGTGCGGATGGCAAAAAACAAACCACATACAAAGGCTGGCCATTATATTACTACGCGGGTGATGCAGCGAAGACAGATACCAAGGGAGATGCTGTAGAGGGAACATGGTTTGTGGCTAAGCCAGATTACTCGGTGATGTTAGCCAACAGTCAGCTAGTGGGCAATAATGGAATAAGCTACCTTGCCAATACCCAGCCCGGAACAGGAGTTTCACAGTACCTGACAGACGCCGCGGGAAGAACATTGTACGCTTATGCTCCTGACAAATTCAACCTCAATACCTATACCAGGGCCGACCTCAGCAATAATACCGTATGGCCCATCTTCGAATCTGACGTACTCAATGTGCCTTCAGTGCTGAAAAAAGACATGTTCGTGCAAATCACTTCGGTAGGAAAAAAACAGCTGACCTACAAAGGACATCCGCTTTACTATTTTGGCCCTGATGCCAAGCGAGGCGACAATAAAGGAGTAAGTGTGCCTGCCCCAGGTGTATGGCCTGTTCTTACTTTAACTACTACTCCATTAACCCCTTAATCATATGATATCAAAACTAAAAACTGTATGTATTGGAGTGGCCATCACCTACGCCCTGTTGGCCGGCTGTTCCAAAAATCAGGCAGATGAAATTGTACCCGAGCCCCCTGTGGTCCCGGGTACACCTGTTGTGCCCGTAACCTATAGCGCGGTAATAGGGCCTTTATTTGACACCAGATGCGCAGGCTGTCACGCAACAGGCAGAAACGCTGCGGGCGCATGGACCTTTAACGGTTTTACTAGTGTTACCGCAAATGCGGCGCGGATCAGGAATGCCGTCCTTGTCAACAAAACAATGCCGCGCGGAAGCAGCTTTTCCGCGGCTGAATTAAAAGCAGTGCAAGACTGGTACGACCAGAATATGCCCCAATAAACTATCAAACTTATCACTATGAAAACCCTCCTTTTTATCCTCGCCGGCAGCCTGTTCTGTCTTTCTGCGAATGCCCAGAACATCATGATCAGTAAAAATGCAGCCATCTCCTTTTTCTCCAGCACCCCTGCCGAAGATATTGAAGGAAAAAGCACCCTGGCCAATTCAGTGATTGATACCAAAACACACAACCTTATTTTTAAAGTGAACAACACTTCTTTCCAATTTCAAAAAAAACTGATGCAGGAACATTTCAATGAGAATTACATGGAAAGCGACAAGTACCCTATATCAACTTTTAAAGGCAAAATCTCAGATAATGTAGACCTGAGCACTGACGGAACCTATAACGTTACCATAGATGGAAGTCTTGATATACATGGCGTAACAAAAAATTACCAGACCAAAGCCACCCTGGTGGTCAGCAAAGGCATCATTACAGCAAAAACAACATTCAAAGTAAAAATTGCAGACCACCAGATCAAAGTGCCTACCATCGTTTTCGCAAAAATCGCAGAAGCAGTTGACGTACGCATATCAGCAACTTATCAACCCAAATAATTATGAGATCAGGACTACTAAAATCGGTAAAATACGCCTGCCTTCCCCTGCTTATATGTACTCTCACGGCATTGCAGGGCTTTGGGCAACAGGACCTTGAAAAAGAATTGGGTAACAGCAGCCCTGTCCATGAAAAAGTAACGGCAACCTTTAAATCCACCAAACTTATTAACGGGCATACCAACGAGACCATTTATAAGAATGAGCTCGACTTTAAGGTTGACCACCGTTTTGGCGACATTGCAGGACGTAACGGAGGACTCAGGCGTTTTTTTGGCCTTGATAATTCAACAGATGTAAGAATAGGATTTGAATACGGACTTAGCGACCGCCTTAGTATTGGCCTGGCACGGGCAAAAGGGGCCACCGATGTGCAGCAGCTCTACGAAGTAAGCATCAAATACCGACTGCTTGAACAAACTACCGACGATTATATCCCTGTAGCAGTGACCCTGTTTGGCAGCAATACTATCGCTGCTGTTGAAGCAAGCGATAACCCAAATGCAGCTACGGCTTATGGTAAATTTACCGACCGAATGAATTATGTTACGCAGGTTATTTTCGCCAGAAAATTCAATTCAAATTTTTCGGTTACCCTTACACCCAGTTATGTACACCGTAATTTCACCGCATTCAGGGATCAGAATGATATGTTCGCGATGAGCATTGGAGGCCGGGCCAAATTTAGCAAGCGGATGGCTTTTGTGGTAGACTATTTCGTCCCCTTCAGGAATAAGGACGACGAGGACTACCTGCAGCAGCTAAACGGAGTTAAATTTTACAACACACTTGGTGCCGGACTGGAGATCGAAACCGGTGGTCACGTTTTTCACCTTAATTTTACCAACGCAGCGGCTATACAAGAGATGCAATTTATTCCTCAAACCACCAGCTCCTGGCTAGAAGGCCAGTTTCGCTGGGGGTTCAGTATTTCACGGAGATTTTCATTTGATAAAAAACATAAAGCTCAAAATTAAGTTGCCCACGGCAACTTAATTTTGAAGCGTCCGCAGTACCAGTCCAAATGGGATCTTCGGCTCTATCCATGTAGATTTTGGAGGCATAACAATTCCCTGGTGTGCAATTTCTATCAGTTGATCGGCATTTATTGCAGACAGTGTAAAAGCAATCGCCTCTGGGTTATCCTGTAGGATTTTTTCAAGTTCAGTTATCGCACCAGTACCGCCAACCGGTATCAGCCGCTGGTCCCTTTCAGGCCTTTCAATGTTAAAGAAAGGTCTGAATACCATTTCCTGCAGTAAGCAGGCATCTGGCAAAACAGGTGCGTCTTTCAATTTACACACCATATTATACCATCTGCCTAAAATGTATAGTCCAAACTCATGCTTTTTCATTGGCATAACCATTTCGTTCCGGGATGATTTAGTGATTGAAAACGACTTTTTTAAATCCCTGAATACCTGATCAATGCAAATTTCCTCAGATGGGATGATAATACGGTGATATTCTTTGATCCTTAGCTGGTCACTCGCCAGGTAAAATGAAGAGATATAATTGAAGTCTGTCGTTATACAGTTGGCCATTTGTTTCATCTTCCTGCAGTTAATAGCAGCCGCCAGGCGGTGGTGACCATCGGCCAGGTACACATTCTGCAATTCAGAGAAACTCGCCTTCAGTTGCTGAATGGTATTCATATCGTAGATCGACCATATGCGGTGAAATACCCTATTTGCATAATAAACGGAATTTGCTTCTCCCTGTTTAATTCTCAGCAGAAGGGACCTGATTGCAGCATTTGGTTTATGTGTAATCAATACGGGCCCGCCTTCCAGACCTACCTCGTCCCGATAATTGCTAAGACACAATGCGCTGCTTTCAAAGACAGACTCATGTGTTTTAATATGCCCGTTTTCAAAATCTTCAAGATTTGTTACCGCCCAAACGCCCGTCTGCACGTTGGCCCCTTCAGTAATTTCATAAATAAAGATGCATGGATGCTGTTCCTGGTAAAAGTCTCCCTCACGCATCATTTTTGTGAGGTTATTTAAAATTTCGTTGTTCGTTAAGCCGTGATTTCCATCCTGCTGCATATCCAGTTTTTGCGCAATACTACCATTGCAGTTGCCGTCAGAAGAAGGACGAAGTGATATCAGTTTATCAACGTAAACATCCTGCGGCCTTAAAGCCGTAAAAGGTTCGATAGTTGCCATAATTAGTAAGCTAAATACAGGTTAAACGCTACCTCGGTAGCTGGTTCCTGTATGATCACAGATGCAATTTCTTGCTCTGCATTATGTATAAAAATTAATTTGCTGGTCATTTGATTAGGCTGGTTGATTACATGCAAAGTTCTACAGAGATTCGATTATTTTACTACATACGTTACAATAAAGAAAATTATGCTGATTTGGTACGGCCAAACAGAATTAAACACTGGCATGAGCAAAGCCAAAACCTGATATGCAGAATAATATTTTTTTATAAAAATCACATATTAAAAAAAGTCAAATTTAGAGCTATACAATCTCATTATTAGAGATTTAACAAAATAAATGAACTGAATAAAATGCATAAAAAGACCATAAGTAAACCGCAAAACTCAGGCAAGAAATTAGGTTTAACCCGATGCTAAATCAATTTTACCCCACTGCTTAAACCCCTGCTTTTTACTCCTCCACAGCACTGTTACATTCATCACATTTTATTTTAACAGACAAACAAGTATCTTGCACAAACAAAAAATATCTGCAATGAAAATCTTTCAACTATTTTTCTTCCTCGTTGTATTCATCTCTACAAGCGCCGTAGCACAACGGCAAAACACCTATTTTATCAAAAACGACGGCCGGTATGTGAACAACCGTGACAGCGCAGATTACATCCGTCTGGTGCAGGAACCAACAGATGGCGGAAAACTATTTCTGGTAACAGAATACTACAAGGATGGCACAAGGAAAAGCGTTGGATCTTCGAGCAAAGTGGATCCGCCAAAATATGAAGGGCCTTATGTTTCTTATTACCACAATGGCAAAAAGAAACAGGCCGCAAATTTTCTTAATGGCCAACATGTCGATTCGCTGGTAAGTTACTACCCTAACGGCATGTTATATACCGCAGGGGTTTACATTTCAAATCCAGCTGATAAATCATCTACCTACCCGATTATTACTGTTA
>Ga0247816_10000050_pt1 | contig 62539 bp, 51 predicted proteins | sample UWRJL209509C1_FD_179930 | JGI IMG/M metagenome (GOLD analysis project Ga0247816, IMG submission 179930) | Plant litter microbial communities from Arlington Agricultural Research Station in Wisconsin, United States - UWRJ-L209-509C-1 | ecosystem: Environmental > Terrestrial > Plant litter >...
ATTTAGGGTCCAGCACTTCCTCTGCAGAACGGATTGCAACTGTTTTATCACTTTGCTTAGCCGCATTCCAGCGTTTCAATTGTTCTGCGGTAAATACTTCCTGTGGATTTAACAACTCTCCGGAACCCATCACGATATGACTGGCCGGTGCAGTTACACTGAAATTTATATCTCCGTACTCACAATAAAATTCACCGGCACCCCAATAAGGCAGCGTATTCCATCCCAGTACGTCATCATACACACTTAGCCTTGGGAACCATTGTGCAATAGTATAAATCTCACCGTTGCTTGTTGCAAGGTGGCCCATTCTGTCGGACCCATTAATAGGAATCACAAAAGAGAAATCCATTTTGATGGTAATCACATCACCAGAGGCACCCAATGGCTGATCAAGTCGGATCTGCATACGGGTATCTTCGATAATGGAAGTAAATTTAACCGGTGCGGCTTTTTTAGAAACTGTAAGGCCACTGATTTTATAACCGCCATTTACCTTTTCTCCGCGTGCTCCATAACGGCTACCTGCTTTAATCAGGCCATTTCCCCTTGAGTTTTGCTCAAAAAGGTTTTGGTCCAGTTGTAACCATAAATAAGGAAGCTGATCCGGACTGTTGTTTTTATAAGTAATGGTAACCGAACCGGAGACTGTGTTTTTCTGGTCGTCAAGATTGGCGACAATAGCGTAATCAGCTTTGTTCTGCCAGTATTTTGGACCGGGATATCCACTGGCCGACCTGTATTCGTTTCCATTTTGGGTGTAAAACAACGGACCGAAAGCGGCGTGAGGATCGTAGTTACCTGTTGCAGGTGAGGCCTGCTGCGCGAAAGATTGGAAACTAAATGCAAAAAACACCGCCAGAAGGAGTGTTTTTTGAACAACTGTGTGATTCATTCAATTAGAGTTATAATATGATTTAGGAAAGTTAGTTCTTTTTTAACGCAGGTACAGGTGGCAGTTTTCTACCCTCAGGTGGTAGTTTTAACCAGGTTTGGTAAGCCTGGGCAATATAAAAATCATAATTGAAAGGATCCTCGCTTTTCACCCTGGCAACTGAAGGGCGGTATAGAGCGATAAAATCTTTTAGTTCCTGTCCTTGTAATTTGATTAATGCGCCAACGTGTTCCTCATTGAAATACTGATTGATTTCAGTTTCATAGGAAGAGGTTTCTTCCAGTGCTTTCACCTTTGCACGTTCGCGTTTATCTTTTCCCGACCCAAATGCCAGTCCTATCCCACCGGCACGACCGGTATTTCCTCTTGGAGGGATACCATCTACCCTGTGAAATTTAGGGGCATTGGGATCTTTCAGCTGAAGGTCTTTTGATAACCTTGCCCCTCTCACGTTGACTTGTCTTAAATCTGTAGCCTGTGTAGGAAGGTAAACGGTTTTGGCCTGTAAGTTGGTCAGGTATAATGTATCAGTGTGGTACCCTGGCAACGAAAACTCCAGCAGGTCGCCTTTGTTCGCTGTTATGGTAAATTGTCCTGCCGCACCAGTAAGAACAACCTTCTGGTTATTCAAATTCCTCACAGTAACTTTTTGCAGCGGGAAACTTTTATTTCCGTAATCGAATACCCCACCGCTGATTCCGGTTTGGGCAAATGTATATAATGGTATCGTAAGTAATAAAACGATCACTAACCTCTTTAGCATGTTCATTTGTATGTTGTTTAGTTTTATGAAACTTGCATGAATATGCAGGATTCAAATATAATTCAGTTTGGTACCAGGTAAAATAATTTAACAAAAATTAACATACAATAGTTTAGGCAGGCAACAGATTCTTATATTCATTTTCATCAAATCCAATCAAAATGACATTCCCATCGTTTTCAATCACCGGTCGTTTAATTGCACTGGTATAGTCCAGCAAAACAGCAATCGCGCTTTCCTCGTCTTTTACCTCGCCCTGTTGTGCCGGACTAAGCGTTCTCCAGGTGGTGCCTTTCTTATTCAATACTTTTTCCCAGCCAAAAACGGCACACCACTCTTTCAGCTTGTCGGCAGTAATACCCTGTTTTTTAAAATCATGGAATTCATATTCAAAGCCATTTTCAGTTAGCCATGTTCTTGCTTTCTTTACTGTATTACAATTCGGGATGCCGTAAACTATCATAGTATTATAAATAATGCCATAAATCTAGCTATATTTCCCTATTCATCACATATTTTTAGGCATTCGTCACATTTTATCCAGACAAAGCAAAATCAGCAGTAGTATTGCATCAACAAAAAAACAACCAATGCATACAGGAGCAACTGATATGAATATAAAAAATTTACATAGGCTAGAATTCTGGGTTCCAAGTTTTATCTATGGCTGTGCAATACTTAGTTTAATATCCAATGGGTCCAATGCAGGTACCCCTGAGGAGTTTAGCAGGGCTAAAATTGAATTTAGTTACCTCTCTAATTATTTCCTGCCAGAACTTTTCCGCTATTCGGTTTTGTATTTTACATTTCTGATGTTGAACTTCTGTTGTTTGCCCCCTCTTTATAAAAGGATAAACACGGGGTTTAATATAGCCATTCTGGTGGCCATGTATCTCATCACTGGTTTAGTTATGAGTATCACCCAAACTTATACCAAGGCCTATACCCTGGTTGAATACAATTCCATCGATGATGCCTATAACCAGATATTTTTCAAGGGATTTACCAATTCGGCCTGGCTGATTTTACTTATCTGTATTTATTTCACTTTAAAAAAACTCATCCTTTATCTCGCAGAGCACAAAGATGCAGACGCCCAGAACCGGATGAAACTTGAGATTGCATTTGGGGCCGCCTTTTGGTTTATAGGCGTGCTGTTATGGCTTGCCGCGGGAGTGGAATTTGACGTTATCTTATGCTGGACACTCGTTGTTATGGCTTGTATCTTTCTTGTCATTTATTCGATATACTACCTTATTCCCCTTGCATTGATGCAGCGAAAACCCTTCCGGTACTTTTATGGTAAGGCAACCCTAATTACTTTAATTATTACTGTTCCTGTGTGTGTAGCCGGAGCCCTGATGAGTGCGGGACATGATTTTTTCCCAATTGTTATGGTATTCCACCTGGGTGCACAGTTATGCCTTAGTATTCCGCTTTCCTGGTATATCTATAAAAACAGAAATGAAACCGAAGAACAGATTACTTCCCTGAAAAAAGAACTTGGAAAATCTGACGCCAATCTTGGTTTTCTCAAATCTCAGATCAACCCGCATTTTCTTTTCAACGCATTAAATACACTTTACGGCACGGCTTTACAGGAAAAGGCAGAACGCACTGGAGAAGGTATACAAAAACTGGGTGACATGATGCGCTTTATGCTACAGGAAAATACGCAGGACAAGATCCCTTTGAGCAGGGATATTGATTACCTTAACAACTATATTGAACTACAAAAGCTACGCACATCAATATCTGTGGATATTGAAATTAAAACGGAGATCGAAGAACACTTTACTACCCTGCAGATTGCCCCAATGCTGCTGATTCCATTTGTTGAAAATGCTTTTAAACACGGCATCAGCCTGCAGTCACCCTCACATATTAAGGTTACACTGCAAACCAAAGGGGATATGCTTTACTTTGACGTCCACAACAGCATTCATCTTAAAGCAGACGGGGATCCTGAAAAATTGCAGAGTGGCATTGGACTGCCAAATGTAAGGCAACGACTTGAGCTATTTTACCGCAAAAAACATGAATTGATTATCAGAGAAAGTGCAAAGGAGTTTTTTGTACATTTAACGCTGAGTTTAAACTGATAAAAATGATTGCCATAGCGGTAGATGATGAACCCATAGCGCTGGATATAATAAAGTCGCACGCCTCCAAGGTCCCCTTTCTAACCTTAGCGGCCGCATTCACCAATGCTTTTGAAGCGATTGCATTCCTTCAAAAGAACCAGGTAGACCTGATTTTTCTGGATATAAAAATGCCAGACATCAGTGGTATTGATTTTTTAAATAGCCTGAGCAATCCGCCACTGGTTATCTTTACCACGGCATACGCCGAACACGCAGTAAAGGGGTTTGAATTAAATGCAATGGACTACCTGCTTAAGCCTTTCTCCTTATCAAGATTTCTGAAAGCCTGCAACAAGGCGGAGGAACTATATAGCTTGCGGAAAAAACCGGGTACTGCTGCTGCAGCGGAGTCTATTTTTATAAAGGATGGCTACGAACAAATTAAAGTAGCACTTGACGATATAGTATATGTAGAGGCGGCAGGAAATTACACCCTAATCCATCTGGCAGGTAAGCCCTCCCTCAGTACAAGAATGCCAATCGGTGATATGCTCTCCCTCCTTCCTTCACAAAAGTTTGTAAGGACACACCGGGCATTTATAGTGGCCAAAAAAGCTGTCACCAAATTCGACCGCAGCCAGGTGTGGATCGGCGATCAGCTCATTCCTATTGGTCCAACTTATACACAATGCTTACAGGAGCTTTAACTACACGTTAGTTTCGCATATTAAGTATATTCCATTATTCTGGAGTTAAAACCTTTTAGAGTTGAAATACTGGGTTTTCGGCCTGAATAGGCCTTATCAGCTCTTATCCGGCAGAAAAATAATCGTTAAATTAGGTCATTTATATGTGTAGCAAGACATATTTATCAGTATTATTGTAGTAAGTTTTAAGAAGAACTATAATAACGCTGTTATTCACCTCACGTTTTTTTAACCTGCATATGTTAAAGCTCACATTCAGACAACAAGTAGTAGCAGGATTTACCATTTCATTACTCTTTGTTATTATCTCGGCAGTAACTTCCTACTATAGTATTAGATCGCTGAACGAAGACTCTGCCTGGGAAAGCCATACCTACCAGGTGATTGATCATGCACAGAACCTGGAAGTAAAACTCCTTAACAGTGAAACGGGTTTGAGGGGATATGTCTTAACACAGAAAAGCAATTACCTTGATCCTTATAATAAAAATGCAGGCAAGATCATGCCTGAAATAAAAGAACTTGAAAGGCTCACGAAAGATAATTTTAGCCAGCAGGAACGGTTAGACTCACTTGAAATTTATGCCAATCAAAAACTCCGGGATATGCAGGAAATCCTGCAGGCAAACGCCATATATGGTCAGGATGCCGCAATTAAAAAAGTAGCCACTGACAAGGGTAAGTTGTTCAAAGATAATATGTTCAGGGTGAATAATCAGTTTATACAAACTGAAAACAACTTATTGAAGTTACGTACAGAAAAAAGAATACAAAGCGGCACCAGGGCAACAGTTATTGTGCTTGTCAGCTCCCTGATCATCATACTTTTAGTATTATATCTATCAAGTTTCATCAGAAGAACTTTTAACGAGCAAAGACTTACTGAAATCAAAATGCGCGAGAATAACGAGCAGCTTGAAAGGGTATCCGGCGAAAATGAACAAAAGAACTGGATGTTATCTGGCGCTTCGGTCATAAACGAGGCACTGCGGGGAGAACAGGAGCTTGAAGAATTATGCACACGTGTAATTACAAAGATGTGCAGCTACCTGGGCGCTTCTATAGGCGCCATTCATTTACTTAACACAAAGACCAGGCGACTGGAGCTTTCGGGAGGATATGCATTTGAAGTAAAAAAGGGGAAAAACCAGGGAATTGCTATCGGCGAAGGATTGGTTGGCCAGACAGCTTTAGAAAAGCGTGTGAAGCAAGTGCATGATATTCCTGCTGATTACATCAAAGTACAGTCGAGCCTGGGCAGTATGGTACCTCATACCCTGCTCTTATTGCCGGTCCTTTTTGAACAAGAAATTATTGGAGTGATCGAGATGGGCCTGCCAAAACCACCGACAGCTATTGCGATTGATTTTTGTGAACGGATTACTGTTAACATCGGGATCGGCATCAACAGCACCCTTGCCAGGGAAAAATTACGCGACCTCTTTATGCAAACCCAGCAACAGGCTGAAGAACTGGAAAGTCAACAGGAAGAATTGCGTACCACAAATGAAGAACTACTGCACAAATCTGAAGAACTACAAGCTTCAGAAGAAGAACTAAGGGTACAGCAAGAGGAACTGCGCGAAACTAATGCAGAACTCGAAGAGAAAGCGCTGCAGCTGGAGGAAAGGAATATCCTGGTTAACGAGGCACGGGAGGCAATGAGCCTCAAGGCTGAAGAACTGGAGGTATCCAGCAAATATAAATCTGAGTTCCTGGCAAATATGAGCCATGAACTGCGTACGCCACTCAACAGCATCCTGATCCTGGCAAGAATCCTTAAAGAAAACCGGCCTGAAAATTTAAATGAAGAACAGCTAAAATATGCGGGTGTAATCCATAATGCCGGTAATGACCTCCTTACGCTGATCAATGATATTTTGGACCTGTCAAAAATTGAATCAGGTAAAATAGATCTCGATATTGAGGCGGTAAGACCAGAAGAGATCAAGCATAATATGGAATCTTTGTTTACAGAGATTGCCAGAAGTAAAAAAATAAATTTTATTGCAAGCCTGGATGCCTCGGTAACAGAGAATATGATGACAGATCTTGCAAAATCTGAACAGATTGTTAAAAACCTATTGTCAAATGCGTTTAAATTCACGCCTGAACATGGCCAGATTACCCTGGAAATTAACTACGCGGATCATAATATCAGGTATTTCTCAGACCAGCTGAAAAACAATACCGGAAAAATTCTCGCCTTTAGGGTGAAGGATTCTGGAATTGGCATCCCGGCAGATAAACAAAAACTCATTTTCGAAGCCTTTAAGCAGGCTGACGGAACTACCAGCAGAAAGTATGGCGGAACGGGCTTAGGCTTATCCATCAGTAAGGAACTTGCTAACATTCTGGGCGGTGAAATACAGGTCGAAAGCGAAACGGGACAAGGTAGTTGTTTTACGCTCTATCTGCCGCAGGAACATACTGAAGGCAGTCTTTCGTTGGAACAGGCATCAAATATGCACCCGGAACCGGTGGTTATCCCACTGATTACAGAACCAGTTTTGCTTCCGCTTGACAGAGGAAAAAACCAAACCTTGCTCATCATAGAAGATGACCTTGTATTTGCCGATGTGCTGAGCGACTACGCTGTTGAAAAAGGATTTTCCCCTATGGTTGCGCATAGCGGCGATACAGGATTGCAAATTGCACTGGCCAACTTACCTGATGCCATCATTTTGGATATCATGTTGCCAGTAATGGATGGTTGGGCCGTTCTGAAACAACTTAAAGCCAATCCCCAAACTAAAAATATACCGGTCCACATGATGTCTGCCGGCGAAATCAAAGGCGACCGTGCCCTTAACGAAGGTGCAATAGGATTTCTACGAAAACCAATTGACAAGAATGAACTGGACCAGGCCTTTGACCGGTTAAACTCAGGAAACATTGTATATAACTTTAAAACCGTGCTGCTGATAGAAGATCACGAACTGCAGAGCCTGGTGGTGAAAGAACAACTGGTCGACAAAGGCATAGAAGTTGCCCAGGCCTTTACGGGAAAAGCAGCACTTGAAATGCTGGATGAACGAAAATTTGACTGCATTATACTTGACCTGAACCTGCCTGATGTATCAGGTTTTGAACTACTGGACCAAATCAAGACGCAAGAAAGGTTTACACATGTACCGGTCATTATTAACACGGCGATGGAGCTGGACCAGGATAAAATTGCGCATATCATGAAGTATTCTGAAGCAATGGTCCTGAAATCTAACAAGTCTAATGACCGGCTGATTGACGAGGTGAGCCTGTTTATGAATAAACTGAAGAAACCAGATCAGAAAAAAAGCACGCCAGCCGGAAGCCCAAAAATTGTATCTACAATAGAAAAGGTATTGAAAGACAAAACTATTCTCATTACTGATGACGATATGAGAAACATTTTTGCACTGTCGAGCGCACTGCAGGTATATGATATCAACATTGTTATTGCAAATGATGGAAAACAAGCCCTTGATAAACTGGAGGAAATGGAAACCATAGACCTGGTGTTGATGGACATTATGATGCCGGAAATGGATGGATATGAGGCAATGAGGCGGATCAGGGAGCAACGTAAGTATAAGAAACTACCGATTATCGCACTGACAGCTAAGGCAATGAAGAATGATCGGGAAAAATGTATAGAGGCAGGTGCAAACGATTACATCGCTAAACCGGTGGATATTGATCAGTTACTTTCAATGTTGAGGGTATGGCTAAGCTAAGTAAAGATTTAATAGACAACACGCAGGAACTCATCAGTCATGACGAGCTGAAAAACCTAACGGATTTTATCAGGAATGTACATGGGTTCGACTTTAGTGATTATTCTGTGGCATCGCTTAAAAGAAGGGTGACAAGAATTATGCAACTTCAAAAGCTTACGCTGTTTGACCTGCGTACATTGCTGACCAATGATATTGACTATTTTGAGTCGTTCCTGATCGAGGTAACTGTTAATGTGACCGAAATGTTCAGGGATCCGTCTTTTTACAAGTCTTTAATAACAAACGTAATCCCCTACCTGCAATCTTATCAGAGGATAAAAGTCTGGAATGCGGGCTGCTCAACAGGAGAAGAGCTGTATTCATTTGCCATCCTATTCGCCGAACAGAAACTATATGAAAGGTCTTTTTTTTATGGTACAGACATCAATTCAGACGTTTTAGAATTTGCTAAAAATGGTATCTACGACTTACAGAAGATGAAGCAGTATTCTGAAAATTACCAGAAATCCGGTGCGGTAAATACCTTATCCGATTACTATTCCGCCCGTTATGGTGCCGCATCGATAAACCATTCACTGAAGAAAAATGTACTTTTTTCAGCCCATAACCTGGCTTCGGATGGAGTTTTCAATGAATTTCAACTCATCTCCTGCCGCAACGTCCTGATTTATTTTAATAATTCACTCCAGGAAAAAGTGATAGACCTGTTTTATAAAAGTTTGGCAAACTTTGGCTTTTTGTGCCTGGGTTCTAAAGAAACCCTTAGAAGTTCAGAGATAGGCCGGTTCAAAATAATCGACCAAAAAAATAATATATATCAAAAAATTGCTTAAGTCTCCAGTTTGGAAGCCCCGGAAAAAATATGGAAAAGATTAATATCCTGATTGTTGATGACAGACCTGAAAACGTTATTGCCCTGGAAGCATTGCTGGAGCGTGATGACGTAAATTTAATTTCGACTACCTTACCAAATGAAGCACTGCGGATGGCCTGGGAAATGGATATTGCCATTGCCCTGGTAGATGTTCAAATGCCTGAAATGGATGGTTTCGAACTGGTAGAGATCCTGAAAAGTAACCCGAGGACAAAACATATACTTGTAATCTTCGTAACTGCAATATCAACCGACGCTAAGTACGCAGTAAGGGGCCTAAATACGGGTGCGGTAGATTACCTGTACAAACCGCTCAACCCTTATGTAACGTCTGCCAAAGTAGATTCCTTTATCCAATTCGTGCGGACTCAACGCGATCTTGTTAAGAAAAATAAAGAACTTGAATTATATCAGAAAGAGCTGATCAAAGCAAAAGAGCTGGCAGAACAGGGGAAAAAGATAAAAGAAAATTTCCTGGCCAATATGAGCCATGAAATCCGCACACCCATCAATGGCATAATCGGCATTACCAACCTGCTAGAAAAAACTGAGCTAAATGAAGAGCAAAGGGAAATGATCGGGTTACTTGAAATATCATCCAATTCTCTATTGGGCGTAATCAATGACATTCTTGATCTTTCTAAAATAGAAGCCGGAAAATTTAAGATCAACCGCGCCGCTACAGATCTGATCACAACCTGCCATTCGGTTGTTAATCTATTAAGAATCCGCGCTAAAGAGAAAAAGCTTGAGTTGATAACAGATTTCGACAAGGATCTTCCAAAAACTATCCTTGCGGATTCGCTGCGGCTAAATCAGATCCTGATGAACCTGATAGGGAATGCTATCAAATTTACAAGTGAAGGAAATGTAACGCTTAAAGTGGATATAGCGGGAAGAAAAGGAAACAACATGTTGTTGAAATTTTGTGTAAGTGACACGGGTATAGGCATCCCGGCAGACCGCATAGAGAAGATATTTGAAACATTTGAACAAGCTGATGATAACACTACCCTTAATTTTGGCGGAACGGGATTAGGCCTTTCTATAGTGAGGAACCTATCGCAGCTTAAAGGCGGTGACCTCACTGTGACCAGTGAACTTGGTAAAGGAAGCACATTCTGTTTCTCTAACTGGTATGAAGTGGTTGCAGGCATGGAAGAGGAGATGGAAAGGTCGCCTGCGAAACTTAGTCCCTTTGAAGACGTAAGGATATTGGTAGCGGAAGACAACCCGATCAATAAATTTTTGATTGTTAAAGTTTTAAAAGGTTGGAATATCGACGCAGATGTTGTTGAGAACGGCAAAGAAGCCCTGGATAAATTAAGGGACAATGATTATGACCTGATCCTTATGGATACCTTTATGCCTGTTATGAACGGACTACAGGCTACAAAACTTATCAGGGAGGGGGTTGTACCAAATAAACAGTATATTCCTATTATTACTTTCTCTGCAGCTGTAATGGAAAACGACAAAAAAGCCGCAATGGATGCAGGTGCGGATGCGGTATTAAGCAAACCCTTTGAATTGGCAATACTTCATCACAAAATAATACAATATACAGGTAAAAAGGAAAACCAAAGTTAATTTCCCGGGGCTGTAGATTATTTGTTGAAGGCCGTCATTGTTTGTGACGGACCAATGGTGACGAAACTCTGGATGAGTGCAACACTCCTGTCAATAAGCGCTGGCAACTCGGGTTGTTCGTCCTTATCAAACGGCGCGAGCACATAATCCGCCTGTCTTCCTTTGGCAAAATTATCACTGATACCAAAACGTAACCTTGGGTAACCCTGCCCGCCGCAAATGGCTTCGATGCTCTTCAAGCCGTTATGACCGGCGCTGCTCCCCTGCAGTTTAAGTCTTAATTTACCAAGTGGAAGCGCAAGGTCATCAACTATGACCAGGATATTTTCCAAGGGGATATTCAGGTCGTGCATCCAGTAATTTACAGCCTTGCCACTGAGGTTCATGAAGGTGGTTGGTTTAATCACATGGAGTTTTCTGCCCTTCCATGATACCTCTGAATAATAGGCCAAACGAAGGTTGGAGAACGACCCGCCTAATTCTTTAACCAGTTCATCGGCAATATTAAAACCAATATTATGTCTGGTATTGGCATATTCAGGTCCGATATTTCCCAAACCTACAATTAGATACTTCATGTGTTGCTGATAATTATTACCGGGGCCAGTTAACGGTACCCCTGTTTATTGTTCCAGGATAAATTTTGATGATGATAAAGCTAATCGTCGGTTTCAAAGATAACAGTTTCCGGTTAATCAGGCCTGCAAATAGAGAACGACAAAAAAAACAGCACTGAAAAAATCAGTGCTGTTCCCAAATTACTGATAAAGATCAGATTATTTTTTACCGCCTTGTTGTTCGGCTTGTTTCAATGCTCTTGACATACCTACAGAAACGATTGTATCTTCTGCAGTGTTTGTGATAGTGAATTGACCTTGTTCAATGTCACGTACACGGAATAAGTTACCAACTTCTAATTTAGAAATGCTAACCTCAACTACTTGTGGCATATCTTTAGGGAAAGATCTAACACGAAGTTTACGTAATTTCTGAACTAGTTTACCACCCATTTTAACACCTGGTGAAGTACCGGTTAATTTTACAGGGATTTCCATAACGATTTCTTTGTCGTCAAACAACTGAAGAAAATCAACGTGTAATAATACGTCAGTTAATGGGTGAAATTGTAACTCTTTTATGATTGCTTTGGTTTTTGCACCATTGATATCAATTTCTAAAAAGTTAGCTTCAGGAGTGTAAATAGCATCCTTTAAATCAGTAATAACTACAGCAAAATGTGCTTGTTCTTTACCACCATACAATACTGCAGGAACTTTACCTTCATAGCGAAGCTCTTTAGCATCGCGTTTCCCTACGTTCTCTCTTGGAGAACCGCTAATTGCGATTGTTTTCATTTTATATATTTATTTATTGTTATTATTCTACGTTAAAAAGATCACTGATTGACCCATGCTCATTCACTTTAGCAATTGCTTTTGCAAATAATTCTGCTGTGCTCAATACCCTTATTTTCTCGCTTTCCTGTTTCAATGGAATAGAATCCGTAACAATCAGCTCAGTTAAGAGAGAGTTCTCAATTGTTTCGTAAGCTTTTCCAGATAAAACCGGATGTGTACAAACAGCTCTTACACTTCTCGCGCCCTTTTCCATGATCAATGCCGCTGCTTTGGCCAATGTACCTGCTGTATCACAAATATCATCAATCAGCACTATGTCCATATCAGTTACATCACCAATAATAGACATTGATTCTATTTCATTGGCACGTTTACGTCTCTTATCACAAATCACCACCTCTGCATTAAAAAACTTAGCAAAAGTACGTGCTCTGTAAGATCCGCCCATATCCGGCGAAGCTATAGTCAGGTTAGTTAATCCCAGGCTTTTGATATAAGGAACAAAAATAACCGACCCATCAAGGTGATCTACCGGAATATCAAAAAATCCCTGTATCTGCGCAGCGTGCAGATCCATGGTCATGATACGGTGGATGCCAGCAGACTTCAACAGATTGGCAACCAATTTGGCCCCAATTGCCTGACGTGGCCTGTCTTTTCTATCCTGTCTGGCCAAACCATAATAAGGAACAATAGCTGTGATATAATGCGCAGAAGCTCTCTTCGCTGCATCAATCATTAGTAAAAGTTCCATTAAATTGTCTGAAGGCTGATAGGTAGACTGGATGAGAAAAACGTCACAACCTCTTACGGACTCGTCATATGAGGGTTGAAATTCGCCATCGCTAAACCTGCTTAATGATACACTACCAAGTGGCTTGCCGTAACTCTCGGCAATCTTGTGGGCTAATGCTTTTGTACCTGTACCGGCAAAAAGTTTAACTGGGTTGAATTGCAATGGCATGATTAGACGGGTATCAATGCTGGTTAAAAAAAAATCGGATTGCGTTTTGACTCACAATCCGAATATGTTTAGTTGCCCGACCAGGATTCGAACCTAGACAAACGGTACCAAAAACCGTTGTACTACCTTTATACTATCGGGCAATCTTCCTACAAATCAACCGGGGGTTGCTTTGAATTGGAATGCAAATCTACGCAGATTTTCGATATTTGCAAATCCTCATGCAAAAAAAATGAAAATAATTATAAAAACGCTTTCTAATGGCATTTGAGGCGTTATTTTTTGTTAAACTATAATGATGTATGTATTTATGTCAATCTTATTGATTATTTTCGGCTGCATTTTTATAAGCCAAAATTAATATTCAAAAACAAAATGAACTATTCAAAAATTAATAACATTACAGGATGGCTGTGTTTTTTCATTGCCAGCTTAACCTATATACTCACCTTAGAGCCATCAGTTAGTTTCTGGGACTGTGGGGAGTTTATAGCGTCGGCATTTAAGATGCAGGTTGTCCATCAGCCTGGAGCCCCATTGTTCTTAATGATACAGCGCTTTTTCTCTTTGTTTGCTTTTGGTGATATCCATAAGATCGCATACTTTATGAATGTGGGCTCTGCCCTTGCCAGTGCAGCAACGATATTGTTCCTCTTCTGGACCATTACGGCCCTGGCCAAAAAAATGATACCTAAAAGCAACGACGATCTGACTACGGGTGACATGGTTACTATCATGGGTGCCGGTGTTGTTGGTGCTCTGGCTTACACCTTCTCTGATAGTTTCTGGTTCTCTGCTGTGGAATCTGAGGTATATGCACTTTCTTCACTTTTTACTGCAATTGTTTTCTGGGGAATTTTGAAATGGGAATCACATGCTGATGAACCACGTGCAGACAGGTGGTTACTTTTCATTGCCTATATCATGGGTTTATCCATTGGTATCCACTTATTGAACTTACTAACCATTCCGGCCATAGCTTTCGTCTATTATTTCAAAAAGACAAGCAAACCTACCAACGTCGGGATTATCAAAACATTTGTTGTTGGTATTCTGATTCTTGCTATAGTACAATATGGTATTATCCAGTATGTAGTTTCATTTGGCGCTTACTTTGATCTTTTCTTTGTGAACAGCCTGGGACTTGGATTTGGATCTGGTGTTATCTTTTTTGCCATACTACTTATCGGCGGTTTTGTATGGGGAATACGTTATTCTATCCAGAAGCAGAAGAAATTCTTAAACCTTGCTTTGCTGTCAACAGTATTGATCATTTTTGGCTATTGCTCATTTGCCATGATTATCATCAGGGCAAAAGCCAATCCTAACCTGAACAACAGCAATCCAAACAATGCGTTCTCTTTTCTTAGTTATCTTAACAGGGAGCAATATGGCGACAGGCCATTGCTGTTTGGCCCAAATTATAACTCTGAGAAAGTAAGCCTTACCGAAGGAAAAAACATCTACAGAAAAGGTGATACCAAATATGAGATCGCCGGCAAGAAAACCGATTACGAATATGACAGGACTACTGTATTCCCACGGATGTACAGTGACGAACCAAGGCACGTAGAAGAATACAAAAGCCTGATGGGCTTTGACGATACACACTTTGCCGGTTTATTTGACAACATCAATTATCTGTTTAAATACCAGATCGGCAATATGTACATGCGTTATTTCATGTGGAATTTTGTTGGCCGCCAAAATGATGATCAGGGCGCCGGTATTTATCAGGGACAGTTCCTGAGCGGAATCAAACCTATTGACGGAATCATGCTCGGTGACCAGTCGCACTTGCCACCCTCAATAGTGGAAAGCAGTGCCTACAACCGTTTCTTCTTCCTTCCATTGATCATTGGTCTTTTAGGTGCAGTATGGCACTTTAAACGCAACCAAAAGGATGCGGGTATAGTCGGCCTCTTGTTTTTCTTTACAGGTTTGGCCATTGTTCTGTACCTGAACCAGAAACCGCTGGAACCAAGGGAAAGGGATTATGCTTATGCAGGATCTTTCTATGCCTTTGCCATCTGGATCGGTTTTGGGGTATTTGCCATCAAAGAGTGGGTATTCAACAAAATCAATTCACAAAATGCAGCAATTGCAGCATCAGTAATCTGTTTGCTTGGTGCACCAGTAATTATGGGTGCACAGGGATGGGATGATCATGACCGTTCTTCCAAATTAGTTGCTCATGACATTGCTGTAGATTACCTGGAATCATGTGCGCCAAATGCGATTTTGTTCACTTATGGTGATAATGATACATATCCGCTCTGGTACATCCAGGAAGTGGAAAATGTACGGCCAGATATTCGCCTGGTAAACCTGAGCCTGTTTGATACAGACTGGTACATTGATGGCATGAAGCGTAAGCAAAATGAATCTGAACCACTACCAATCAGCATGAAACCTTCGCAATATGTGCAGGGCGTAAGGGATGTGATGTATTACCAGGATTATAAAATTGCCGGACCAGTAGAGCTAAAAAATATTCTGGATGTATTGTTATCAGATGACGATGCCGACAAAATTCCTTTGCAAAATGGCACTAAAGAAAACTTCATCCCAACTAAAAACTTTAAAATCACAGTTAATCCAGCTGAAGTGATTAAGACGGGATCTGTAAATATTGCTGATTCAGCAAAAATCACCCCTGTTATGCAATGGACCTTTAATAAAGGTTATGTAACCAAAGGTACACTGGCTATGCTGGACATCCTGGTAAATAACCATTGGAAACGACCAATCTATTTTGCAAGTACAGTTCCTTCTGATCAGTTTAATGGGTTGGATAACTATTTGTATACTGAAGGTCTTGCAATGCGCTTATTGCCGCTTAAAATTGATACTACAGCAGGACGCAATGAACTGGTGAATACAGATATCCTTTACCACAACATGTACAACAAATTTAAATGGGGTAATGTTAAGGATGCCAAATACCTGGATCCGCAATCTTCTGATGATATCTCGATCTTCAATAATGTATTCAACACAACTATCTCCGGATTAATTAAGGAAGGCAAAATTGCCGATGCTAAAAAAGTAGTGAACCGTTATTTTGAAGTAATGCCGGACAGGTTTTATGGCATGCGTTCAATGATGGGAACTTATTTCCTGGCAGAGAACCTGTACACCCTGGGTGATACTAAACGCGCAAACAGCCTGATGGAAAAATCTGCAGATTATATCCAGAAAGAACTAACATACCTTGCGGATGTGTCTAAAAGCAAGAACAGGTTTGTAGGCGGCCAGAATGTACAACTTGGATTGCAGTTCCTCAACCAAATGGTGAAGACCGCTACAGAGCATAAACAGACTAAACTGGCACAACAACTTAGTCAGCAGTTCCAGGGCCTTGAAGCACGTTTCTCAATGTACTTCTCTCAGCAACCTCAGGAATAGCTGATTGATTAATAATATAGCTTTTGTCAAAAGGGCCTGATCATCATGAGTGATTCAGGCCCTTTTTGTTGATGCAACAACCGCAGGCGCGGTATTGCACAATAACAAAGAGTCTATAAACAGAAAAGCTCAAATGCCAATGGCATTTGAGCTTTTCTGTTTATAGACTTAGTAGCGATTAACCTTCAACTACAACCCCCATTGAACAAAACTTGTCAATGCGTGTGGCAATCATTTTATCTGTTTTCTCTTTACCCAATTCAGCAAGATCTTTCAGTATCTGTGTTTTCAATGTCTCTCCCATTGCGGCAGGATTTTGATGTGCACCGCCGAGTGGTTCTTTAATTATACCATCTATCAGGTTATTCTTGTACATATCGTTAGAGGTCAGTTTGAGGCATTCAGCTGCCCTCTCCTTATAATCCCAGCTACGCCACAGGATAGAAGAACATGATTCAGGTGAGATCACCGAATACCAGGTGTGCTCAAGCATATATACCTTGTCACCAATACCAATGCCCAATGCACCACCGGATGCTCCTTCGCCTACAATAAAGCAAACTATTGGAACTTTAAGTACAGACATCTCTAACAAGTTTCTTGCAATTGCTTCACCCTGTCCGCGCTCTTCAGCTTCAAGTCCTGGATAAGCACCCATAGTATCAATAAACGAAATCACAGGTTTATTAAACTTTTCAGCAAGGCGCATCAGTCTTAATGCTTTACGGTAGCCTTCAGGATTGGCCATTCCGAAGTTGCGGTACTGACGTTCTTTTGTATTTTTCCCTTTTTGATGACCAATGATCATTACTGTTTGTCCGGCAATGGTAGCAAAACCACCGATAATGGCTTTATCATCCTTTACCGTACGGTCACCATGCAACTCAATGAAATCGTCACAGATCATACCTATATAGTCCAGCGTTTGTGGTCTTTCAGGATGACGTGACAACTGCACTTCCTGCCACCCTGTTAGGTTGGTATACAAGGCGTTTTGAGTCTTAGACAATTTCTCTTCAAGTTCTATAAGTGTAGCAGACATATCTACTTTTGTTTTATCAGCAACCTGTTTAACCTTTTCAATTTGCTGGATCAATTCAGCAATAGGTTTTTCAAAATCAAATGACGTTTTTATCTGTTCCATAAGTGGGCGGTAAAAATAGTAAATTTTATTCGGACTGCGAATAATCAAATTATAAGGGACACCACCCTATTCTGCTATATTTCTAAAATTGAATCAATTACGAAGATACATAATGTTTGTTACTCTTTACTGTTACGAATATAGAGCACTGATACAGCCCCCAAAATCATAAAAATTCCGGCGAGTACAATAGCATAAATAGCCTTACCGTGATAGAATTCCTTAACGATTAATCCGCCAAAAAGACCGTTGACAATTTGAGGCATGGTGATAAAAAAGTTGAAGATCCCCATGTAAACGCCCATTTTATGCGCTGGGATGGCACTGGATAGTATAGCGTAAGGCATCGAAAGAATACTTCCCCAGGCAAGGCCTATACCTATCATTGAATAAATAAGGTGCTCCGGGTTAGTTATAAAATAGACAGACAACAAACCGGCACCTCCTGCCAGGAGCGAAAAGGCATGGGCCATTTTACGGCTGGTAGCCCTGGCAATGGCAGGCAGGATAAGGGCATAGATAGCCGAAATCCCATTGTAAATTCCGAAAAGTATTCCTACCCAGTTTCCCGCATCAGCAAATTTTACAGAAGCGGTATCCCCTGGCAGGACTTTATAAATATGTTCTGCAATAGCGGGCATAAAAAACACCCACATAGAAAATAAGGCAAACCATGAAAAAAACTGTACCAACCCCAGTTGTTTCATAGTAAGCGGCATATTGGAAAAATCAGAAAAGATAGAAAGGATCCCCTTCTGATCATCAGTTTCTGGTTCTGCAGCATGATAGAGTGCCATCTGTTCAGGTGGATATTCCTTTGTATTAAGCACCGTCCATAAAATTGTAATCAGCAATATAGCTGCCCCTGCATAAAAGGAATAGATCACATTGGGTGGCACCTGCCCCGCTGCCGCTACCTTTGAAGCACCCAGATACTCGGAAAAAACATAGGGTAACCATGACCCTGAAATTGCCCCGGCACCGATCAGGAAGGTTTGCATCGAAAAACCAAAATTACGCTGGCTCTCAGGCAACTTATCACCAACAAGTGCCCTGAATGGCTCCATAGCCACATTGATAGATGCATCCATAATCATCAGCATACCGGCACCAATAATAATCGGAGGCAGAAAACTAGACATCGCACCTGAGTTGGGCATAAGGATCAATGCTATAGCTGTGAGTATTGCCCCAACCAGAAAATAGGGCCTTCTCCTGCCAAACCTGTTCCAGGTCCTGTCGCTGTAATAACCGATGATAGGCTGCACGATCATTCCTGTTAGCGGCGCAGCAAGCCAGAATAGGGAGAGGTGTTCTACATCCGCACCAAAAGTTTGCAGTATCCTGGAGGCATTGCCATTTTGCAGGGCAAAACCAAACTGTATACCAAAAAAGCCTGCACTCAGATTAAAGATCTGGGCATTGGATAATTTTGGCTTAACTGCAGCAACTATATTTTGTTCCATTATTTATCTGGTTTAAAAAATTGGGAATGTCAGAACTCCAGAATCTGGGCGCTCATCGGCAACACCCACACTGGAATTGTGTTTTCACTGATGTCTGTTAATTTCAAATCTGAGAGGCGGTCCACAACCAGGCCCACAGGCTTGTTTCCTAAAATTTCGGATGGGATTTGTACCCTACTCTCCATGCGGTAATGCCTGTCAAAATTTACAAGTATCAATAACCGTTGGGTAGCGGTGTACCTTACGTAGCCATACATCCTTTTGTTCATGTTACCATTAACCGGAATTTCCCAAAGTTTGCCTGACGCAACCGCATCTGAAGCAGCTGCGAAACTAAGCAGCTTTACATAATATGAACGTAATTGTCCTTGTTCAGTTCCTAATTGCCCACCGTCGAAAGCCCCGCCGTTCATCCATTTCTGATGTTCGGGAACTCCCCAGTAATCAAAAATCGAAGTCCGGTTATCCTCACCGCCAAATCCTTCTGCAGCACGCGCAGGCTCACCCACCTCCTGACCAAAATAAGTCATTACCGGTCCGCCTGATAATGTTGCAGAAACCACCATTGCAGGCAGCGCGAGTTCAGCCCTTCCGGCAAAACCCTGAGAAGCAATGCGTTCCTCATCGTGGTTTTCCAGAAAGCGCAGCATACGGTCACCAAAACCGGCACTCTCTACCTGCCATACCTTGCGGATATCATTTACATCCGCATGGTCTTCGCTCCTGATCAATCTTTTCAATCCGTCATATAATCCCACCTTATCATACAGATAGTCAAATTTACCCTCGGTTAGGAAACTTTTATATTTCGAGGGATCATAGGCTTCTCCAATGAAGATCAAACCCGGTTTAACTTTCTTCAGTTCAGGAATGACCCATCCCCAAAATGCAAGTGGAACCATTTCGGCCATGTCGCAACGGAAACCATCCACACCCTTGTTTGTCCAGAAAGTAAGGATATCCCTCATCTTTATCCAGACTTCTGGAACAGGATCAAAATGTTGTTTTTCATGGTCCAGGTAATCTACCCCATAATTGAGTTTTATGGTTTCATACCAGTCGTCTGCTGAAGGCTGTTCAGAAAAAACATTGTTCCCGGTTGCCCTGGCAGGCGACTCCGTGTATTTCTCACGTAGCAGATCTGCGATAGGCGCCTGACGATCTGAATTGACCGCCGGCACCACAAACTCTTTACCAGGCACATAATAGAAATCATTGGAAGGGCTAAAGGTTACGTTAACATCGTCGCCCTCGCCGAAATCTTTTACACCTGCCGGTTTCATGTGCGACTGATATTGCCTGGCCACATGGTTTGGCACAAAATCTATAATCACTTTCAGGCCATTTTGATGTGTCCTGTCAACAAGATCAGTAAATTCAGCAAGACGGTTTTTCACATTTACAGCCAGATCGGGGTCTATATCATAGTAGTCCCTCACTGCATAAGGTGACCCGGCCCTTCCCTTTACTACGTTGGCATTATTTGCCGGTAAACCCTCCGCACTGTAATCAGTTAGTGTTGCATGGGAAATCACCCCGGTATACCAGACATGTGTTGTTCCCAATTCTTTGATCCCCGCCAATGCGCGGTCGTCAATATCAGCAAACTTACCACTACCGTTCTGCGCTATTGTTCCATAAGGAACATTGTTTTGCTGCTTATTCCCGAATAACCTCGGCAAAAGCTGGTAGATCATTATCTTTTTATTTTCCTGAGCCAATCCCATATGCATAAATCCTAAAACCAATAAAATAATTACAACGGTAGTCCGGCAATGGTTTTTCATACGGTCAAACCGTTATAGGCAATCACCGTTTCTCCTTCCGGAACGCTGTATAACTGGTTAAAGATATTAATGTCCATCATTTCTTTTGCAGGATTAACAATGGTTAATTCGCCTTTGCTGATTTTCACCTTCAATTGTACACCTCGGAAACCGATGTTAAAAGAAAAAGAGTTCCATTGCTCTGGTAAAAATGGAGTGAAAGACAAATGGTCTTCGCGGACACGCATGCCTGCAAATCCTTCCACTATGCTCATCCAGGTTCCTGCCATTGAGGTAATATGGAGACCGTCTTCCGTATCATTATTATAATCATCCAGATCCAGGCGTGATGTGCGCAAATAGAATTCATAAGCCTTCGCCCCATCATTCAGTTTAGCTGCCAGGATACTGTGCACACAAGGTGACAGTGAACTTTCATGTACTGTACGGGATTCATAAAAGTCAAAATTTCTGCGCAGCGATTCCAGATCATAGTTGTCTTCAAAGAAATACATTCCTTGTAAAACGTCAGCCTGTTTGATAAATACCGAACGCAGAATCCGGTCCCAGCTCCATTTCTGGTTTAGCGGGCGGTCAGATGCCGGCAACTCGCTAACCAAGACCTGTTCCTTATCAAGATAACCATCCTGTTGCAGGAATATCCCTAGTTCCTCATCGTAGGGAAGATAAATATTATCAGCGATTGCTTTCCAGTCGGCAAACTCCCCTTGCTCATCCAGTGCTGTTTTTTCAACGATTAACTGATATTGGGCAGCGTCTTCCTTTTTCACTATTTCAGCAGCCTCTGCCGCATAACTTAAACACCATGCTGCAAGTGTGTTGGTATACCAGTTATTATTTACGTTATTTTCGTATTCATTTGGTCCGGTTACCCCAAGCATTACATATTGTTGTTTCGCCTCGCTCCAGTTTACACGCTGCTTCCAAAACCGCGCAATCCCGATGAGCACTTCAAGACCGTATTCCAGCAGATAATGCTGATCGCCTGTGTAACGTATATAGTTAAAGATAGCAAATGCAATTGCACCATTCCTGTGGATCTCTTCAAAAGTGATTTCCCACTCATTATGGCATTCTTCACCATTCATCGTCACCATAGGATACAAGGCCGCACCTTTGTTAAAACCTAACTTCTGTGCGTTTTCTATTGCCTTTTCAAGGTGTTTATAACGGTAGATCAACAGGTTTCTTGAAACTTCCTGAGGCGCAGTTGAAAGATAAAAGGGAATACAATAAGCTTCAGTGTCCCAATAAGTAGAACCCCCGTATTTCTCACCTGTAAAGCCTTTCGGGCCTATATTTAAGCGGGCATCTTTTCCAGTATAAGTCTGGTTGAGCTGAAAGATATTAAAACGGATTGCCTGTTGCGCTTCTACATCACCTTCAATGATAATATCACCTTCTTCCCATTTTGTAGCCCAGGCAGCAGCCTGTTCTTCCAATAACGCAGAAAAGCCTTTTGCCGCAGCTGCAGTAATTACCGCTATTGCCTTTTCCTGCAGTTCAGCAGTATCATAGTTTTGAGATGAGAGGTTTGTAGCAATTTTATAAATATCAACAACCTCGCCCTCCAGAATTTCCAAAGTAGCATTAACACCTATAAACTTCTCATTATCCTGTGGATTTGCCTCAAGCGAAGCTAGGTTACCATTTTTTTGAATAAGCGTTTGTACACCCGTAATTACTTCAAACCCGGTTTTTTTGGTGCGCATGGTCAGATAAGAACCTGTTTCATGCTGTAAACGGCTCACTTCGTCCCAAAACTTCTCATCGTAGTTAGAGTCCTGGTTTTTAACATCGCCGTCAATAAAAGATTCAATGGAAATTTTCCCCGAAAAATTAACAGCCCTAAGCTGGTAATGTAAAGCCGCAATCTCATCATTAGCAATGCTGAAAAAACGTTTGGCACTCACCTTAACTTGTTTTCCGGAGGCCATCTGCGCAGTAAAATTACGCTCAAGATAACCTTCCTTCATATTCAGGATGCGCGTAAAGTCCGTCACTTCACAAAGGCTAAGATCCAGTTCCTCGCCGTCCGCCGTAATGCGCAGTCCCATCCAGTTGGCAGCATTAAGTACCTTTGCAAAATATTCCGGGTATCCGTTTTTCCACCATCCTACCCTGGTTTTATCTGGGTAATACACACCGGCAACATAATTTCCCTGCAGGGAATCACCGGTATAGGTTTCTTCAAAATTTGCACGTTGCCCCATCCGGCCATTGCCGAGGCTAAATAAACTTTCAGATATTTTATTCAGAAGAGGATCAAACCCTTCCTCTATAATATTCCACTCCTGGGCTTGTATATACTTCTTCATATATCTTAGTTATTAGTTGCTTGAGTTGAGACCAGGACAATTAGTTCTTCCACAGTTACTTCCGAAAGGTCCTTTTTTATAAGATCGGCGCCTGGGAGGTTTTCTTTCTGGCCTATGCCCACTACAGCCATTTTTGCCGCTATTGCTGCTTCTACGCCCGCAGCAGCATCTTCAAATACGATACAATTGCTTGCTGGTGTTTCCAGCAGTTCAGCGCCTTTCAGAAAAACTTCAGGATCAGGTTTTGAACTGCTTACAGAATTCCCGTCTACGATAGCGTCAAAATAATGCGCCAGATTTGTCCTTTCCAGGATCAGGCCAGAGTTCTTGCTGGCAGAGCCCAGCGCCATTTTAATCCCATGGTCATGTAAGGTTTGAAGTAAATCCAATGTCCCTGGCAATACTTCATCAGGTGACATCCGGCTGATCATGTCTACATACCAGGTATTCTTTAATGCCGCGAGTTCTTCCTTTTCTGCATCCGTTTTTGAGATCCCACCCCAGTTAAGGATTTTATCCAGGGAACGCATTCTGTTTACCCCTTTTAACTGTTCATTTTGTGCGTGACTAAAGTCAAATCCGAGAGAATTTGCCAGTTTTTTCCATGCCTGATAATGGTAAACAGCAGTATCAACCAATACCCCGTCAAGATCAAAAATGCATGCAATAGTAATATTTTCCATTGTGTTCTATATTTTAAATGAAGCTGACCAGCAAGCTCCCTGTTAGTTCAGTTCCAGTACCAGCGTAGTTTTAGCCGGAACAGTAATCTCTTTGATTGAATTCAACTTTTCTCCGCTAATCACGTTTAATAAAACGGAAGTATTGTTTAATTGTGCGCTAAACCTGGAAGTTTTTAAGGTTTTTACCTTATCGTCAGGATTTAAAATTACCATCACATCCTTACCTTTACCCTCCGCAGTTCTGAAATATACATAAATGCCATCTTCCGGAACATATTGCAGCAATTTGCCCGATTGCAATGCAGGACTGTTTTGACGGTAGTGCGCAAGTTTACTTACAAAATCAAAAGCTTCGTTTTCCTGTTTGGTACGGCCAGCTGCAGTAAATTTATCTGCCTTATCGCCTTTCCATCCACCTGGGAAGTCAAACCGCACCAGGCCATCTGGATTGGAATAGTTTTTCATTAATATTTCGGTACCATAATATAATTGAGGAATGCCACGCATGGTGAGCAGCAATGCCATTCCCGATTTGTATTTATCAAAATCTTCGTTGATAACCGAATAAAAGCGGCTCATATCATGGTTGTCCCAGAATATTACGTTACGCGTTGGATCCTGATAGAGGAAATCCTGGGATACCGTGTTATACAATCTGAAAACCCCGTTAACCCAGTCAGACTTACCGCTGAGTGCTTCATACACAGCTGATTTCATCATGTTATCAGTTATACCTGGTAATTGCGTATCAAAACCTCTGTTCACTGTATTGCCCTGTGTGAAAAATGCCTGTGCTGGCACTGAGTTCACCAGTGTTTCACCGAAAATTGTTAAAGCAGGGAATTCAGCTTTAAGTTTAGTTGCCCAATCGGCCATATAAGCGGCGTCATTGTATGCATAGGTATCAAGTCTCAGACCGTCAATTCCTGCGTATTCAATCCACCAGATATGGTTTTGGGTAAGGTAGTTCTGAACGTATGGATTTCTCTCATTAAAATCAGGCATAGAAGGAACAAACCATCCGTCGAGCATTTTCTTTTTGTCGGCTTCAGTAGCATGGGGATCCATTACCGGTTCGTCGCGATAACTGCTTTGTGTATACACAGGCCATTGGTTTACCCAATCTTTCATCGGCATATCCTTAAAAATCCAGTGTCCGGTGCCCATATGATTATGTACCACATCCTTAATGATTTTCAATCCGTTGGCATGTGCTTTTTCTACATAGTTTTTATACAGCTGGTTGGTTCCGAAACGTGGATCAATCAGGTAATGATCTGTAGCAGCATAGCCATGATAAGAAGCCCTTTCCATGTCGTTTTCAATCTCAGGCGTCATCCACAGCGTAGTTACGCCGAGGTCTTTGAAATAATTGAAGTGGTTCATTACCCCCTGGATGTCGCCACCATGACGGTAATACATAGAATCACGGTTTAACGTTTGTTCTGCCAGGCCTTTAACCTTGTCATTTGAGGCATCGCCGTTTGAAAAGCGGTCGGGCATCAGCAAATAAATTAAGTCTTTATCCGTCACGCCCTGAATACGGCCAGCAGTTGCATCCCTGGTTTTCAGCTCATAGCTGTAGTCGATTTTTTTCTTTCCTGCTGCAACAAAACTGATTGGGAATTTACCCGCTTTTGCATCAGCAGCAATCTCCAGGTCAATAAAAAGGTAGTTTGGGTTTTCCACTTTGTGCAGCTCTACGAGTTTCACGCCAGGATAATCTATTTTAACAGTATAGCCGGAGATGTTTTTTCCATGCACCAACAACTGCAGTTTTGGGTTCTTCATCCCAACCCACCAGAACATGGGTTCAACATGGTCAAATTTGGCCTGTGCCCAAACATTGGCAGACAGCAGTACCAGAAATAAAATGGATAACTTCTTCATTCTCAACATTAATATGATATTACAAATTTATCAGAACTATTATTAACCGTAACACTATTCACCGTAGTACCTTCAAAACCGTTCATTACACCCTGCGGATCAAACTTTGAAATGGCATTCAGGAAAGAGATAGTTTCCTGTTTAGTATTTTTATTGTTATTCAGCTTATCGGTTTTTTCCAGTCCGTGGAATACCAGCTTGATCTTTTTAAACTTTGAACTGAAAGTACCTTCTGCTTTTTCAAAGCTGAGGTTGCGCTGGGCCGGGTCATAGTTGATTGTTCTCTTATAGAAATCACCTTTTTCATAGTTATAACTTTGGCCGTCATCTTCATAATACACAAAAGAATTTTTTATGCTTCCTTTATATACATGCACTACCAAAGTGTCTGTTGGTTTTTCCTGGGTAGTTTGAACGAGTGATTGCATCGGTACAATGCTGCTTTCTTTCACATATACCGAAAGCTTATTTTTTGATATGTTGATGATCTTTTCAGACTCACCTTTTTCCTGATCATCAGTGTAGAGGTCGTACCACAAACCTTTTGGAAAATACACTTTTCCAAATTCCTTTGTGCTTTCAAATGGCATCACCAGGAAGGCCTTACCAAAAAGGTACTGGTTTTGAAACTGCTTATCGAAAACTTTACCATCAAAAGTATAGTCTATAGCCAGCGAACGCATAACAGGCAAACCATTCTGGGTAGCCTCAAAAAAAGTAGAGTACAGGTAAGGCATCAGTTTGTACCGCAGGTTAATATAGTTCCTGGAAATCTCAAGTACTTCCTCCCCATGTGTCCATGGCTCTGACGACTGCGTATTTACAGCCGCATGGTTTCTGAAATAGGGGTTGAACGCACCAATTTGCACCCAGCGGGCAAACAGGGAATTGGTTGGCGTACCAATAAAGCCACCGATGTCCATTCCCGCAAAAGGAACCCCACTAAGGCCTAAGCTATTTAAGAGACGCACGCCAAGCAGCATGTGGTCTTCTTCAGGACGGTTGTCACCAGTCCATATTGCCGTATACCGTTGCAGGCCCGCGTAGCCGGCGCGTGTCAAAATAAACGGGCGTTTGTTCATGGATGTTTTTGCACCTTCATAACTCGAACGAGCCATTTGCAATCCATATACATTATGTGCTTGTTTGTGACTCGCTATTGCCCCGTCATAATTAAACAGCACGTTTGAAGGCATCTTATTTCCCCAGGTGGCAATTTCGTTCATGTCATTCCAGATACCAGAGACGCCAGTTTCTGCGAAGAATTTAACCTGGTTTCTCCACCAGGCGCGCGATTTTTCACTGGTAAAGTCAGGGAAACTACACCAGCCAGGCCAAACCTGTCCTGTGTAGTTGCTACTGTCAGGGTATTTAATAAATATATTTTCTTTCAGGCCATTTTCATATGCCGGATATCCTTTTTCAACTTTAATACCAGGGTCAACAATTACAGTAGTAGTAAAGCCCATATCACCCAGCTTTTTATTCATCGCCAATGGGTTTGGAAAACGGGCTTTATCCCAGGTAAACAATTTGTACTGGTCCATATAATGGATATCCAGTGTGATCCCATCAGCCGGGATCTTTTTTTCCCGCAGTGTCTGTGCAATCCTCAGCACTTCAGTATCGGGGTAATAGGTGTAACGGTTCTGCTGGTAGCCAAGGCTCCAGAGTGGTGGCATAGGCATACGGCCAGTAAGGGCTGTATAAGAAGTAATAATATCGGCAAGGTGCTTATGATAAATGAAGTAATAATTCATTTCACCGCCCTGTGCGCCGAAAGAAGAAAAACGGTCGTTGCTGGCACCAAAGTTGAAATCACTCTGGTAAGTATTGTCGAGAAATATCCCGTAGTTTAAATGATGGTGTATCCCGATATAAAACGGGATGGTAGAATAGATGGGATCCTGCGCTGTAGAGTAACCATATGCATCAGTATTCCAGTTGGTATAAGCAAATCCCTTACGGTTAAGGTCGCCGGTTTTTTCCCCCAGCCCGATAAAACGTTCAGCGTCCTGCATTTTTTTGTAGGTAGTCACCTCATCAGAAACCCATGAAGTGGTGAGCCCTTTTTCGTCTTCACTGATCACCTGCCCATCAAGGGTGTAAAAAGTAATTCCGTAAGGTTTTTTTGTAATCCTGGCCTTTAACGAATCTGTAAGGATGATGATCTCCTGATCGTTCTGGCTAACATTAACTTTAGTCTGCGCAGGCTTTGCAATCACAGCATAGGAAAAATCCCTTCCTATTTTTTGTTTATCAATTCTTACACGGAATACTGCGGGGCTGTAAACGGTTAATTCTCCCTGTGCATGTTCAGTGGTAAACGACACCTTTTGCCCGCTGATATTTACGGAGGTAATGTTTCCCATTTCCAGTACCGGGTTTTGTGCATTAATAAGTCCCGGAAGGAACAACAGGGATAAAAAGTAACAGAGCTTTGCAGGTTTTCTCATCGTGATCGGAAAGATAAAATTGGATTAGTAGTTCAAATTGAAAAAAAGAATGCCCCGAAAATATCAGGGCATTCTTTGTAGATAATTAATAACCAGGGTTCTGGGTAAGATTGGTATTTGCAATAATATCAGAAGATGGTAAAGGATAAATGCTGCGCGTTGCATCTACAGCGCGACCAGCTTTAATACCACCTTTAAATGGCCATAAATAAGAACCATCAGTAAATTTACCAAAACGGATAAGGTCTGTACGTCTGTAACCTTCCCAATAAAATTCTTTTGCCCTTTCAGTCAATATGTTGTCAAGGGTTAGGGAAGAAACATTTCCAGAATCATCACCATAAGCACGACGACGTAAACGGTTCACATAAGAGATGGCTTCACTAATTGATCCGCCGCTTCCACCACGCAATACAGCTTCGGCATAATTTAGGTACGCTTCAGGCAAACGGAAAAGGGGAAAATCTACAGAACTGTATGTTCCGTTAGTTGATGCTGCCGGAACACCCGCGCGGGTAACATTTCTGAATTTGGTGACGCGCAGTCCGTCAGTAAATACATCAATCACATCATTTGCGGCTTTATCACCGGTAAACATATAACGTTTGTCGGCTGTCGTAGTAGTTCCAAACATCGCTGGCAACGTAGAACTGGCATGGATACCGCCCCATCCGCCATTTGGCACCCCAAAGGATGCAGGGTTCATATCACCATTGATAGACGCATTGATGATAAAGGTAGTTCCTCCATAATTTTGTGTGTATAACCCATCGTAGTTGATGGACAGGATTGTCTCAGGGTTATTCTGGTCGTTATCAGCAAGGAATAAATTCCTGTAGGCCGATTGCAGGGCGTAATTTCCTGCGATTACTTTACTGGCATAGGTAATTGCTTCAGTGTTTTTTGCAGTACCTGTATATACAGCTGCGTTAAGGTACAGACGCGACAATAAAATATCAGCGGCACCTCTGGACGCCCTGCCATATTCCGGCGAAACAAGCAGATCTGGCTCTACAGCCAATAATTCAGATTCCACATACTTAAACAGATCAGCACGTTTAATTTGTTGAGGTGAAACGATACCAATTTCATTGGCTTCTGTAAGGATTGGTGGATTACCAAATAAATCCATCAGTACCCAGTACTGGTAAGCACGAAGGAACCTGGCTTCTGCCCTGTAAGCAGCAATATTTGTAGCATCGGCTCCTGTGATATTACGTGAAGCCAATTTTTCCGGTGTACTTTCGCGCAGGAATTCATTTGCAATAGTAATTTGGTAAAGACTTCTGGTATATAAACCTCTCAACAAAACATTTTCAGAAGAATAGGTCAGGTAGTTTAACTCATAAACACCAGGGTCGTTCCATACACATAAACCTTCATCAGTTGGTAATTCCTGTGCATTCCAGTAAAGACGGATGAAATCAGATGTACCGGCATCAATACCGCCCAGGTCACTTTTATCTGATGCCTTTCCACTGGTTAATGCAAAACTTGCATATATTTTGGCCAACACCTGTTTGTAACCAGCTGGCGTAGCGTAGGCCACATCACTCGTGATATCATTGGTAGGCGCAAGGTTCAGGTCTTTTTTACAAGACGAGATGGTAACTGCTAACAGGCATGCTACCGTAAGTATTTTAAATAGTTTCATTGCTATATCTTAAAATTATTAAAACTAAAATCCAACGTTAACACCTAAGCTGTATGTTCTTGGGCGTGGATAAAGATTGTAATCAATACCCAAAGCATTCTCAGGATCAATTCCTTTGTAACCGGAAACTACAAATACGTTCTGCACGTTTGCAGTAAAGCGCAGAGTTGTTGCCCTGTTTGGAGAAATCCTGCCGAAATTATAAGCCAGACCAGCATTATCCATTTTTAAGAACGATGCTTTGTGCACATAGTAATCGCTTAGAAACTGGTTACTGTTAAAGTTGGTATCAAACAAAGATGAAGCTGCATTATTGATTAATCCACTAGGGCTCAGTACATTTCTGCTTACACCTAAGTTTGACGACACGTTGTCATAAATGTAGTTACCCAGATTACCACGAAGAACTGTACTCAATGTCCATTTCTTATAATTAAATGATGTGGTGAAACCCAAAATAACTTTAGGCTGCGGCGATTTGTAGAAATATTTATCCTGATCATTTACTGTACCGTCACTATTTAAATCTTCATACTGTCCTTCAATCGGAGCGCCCTGCGCATCATAAACCTGTTTGTATACGAAGAATGATCCAGGGTTATAACCTGCGGCATTCCATTTCAGGGTTGTACCAGTAGCACCTGTGATGTCACCAGCACCAATTTTGTAATTTGGATCAGGGTTAAGCGAAAGGTTAGTTACTTTGTTTTTGTTATAGGTTACATTAAAGCCCATATCCCAGCTCATGTCTTCAGTTTTGATAATTCCAACATTTACGCTGGCCTCAATACCTTTGTTCTCCATGTTACCAACGTTTGTCAGCAATAGGTTACTGAAATTGGTTCCAACAGGAATAGGTACAGTACTCAACAGGTCTTTGGTTTTTTTGTAGTATACATCTACGCTACCATACACCCTGCCTTTGAACAATCCGTAGTCGATCCCTGCATTGTATGTTGTAGATGTCTCCCATTTCAGGTTCCTGTCATATTCAATGGGTGTGTAGACGTGGTAATACTGTCCGCCCAACTGGTATTGTGATTCGTTTACGCTATTGTAATAGTTTGGCAGGTAACTATAATTTAATATACCATCCTGTTGACCGGTAATACCGTAGCTTAAACGTAATTTCAAGTCAGAAAGCACTTTGCTATCCTTTAGGAAAGATTCGTTAATGGCTTTCCATGTGAAACCTGCCGAAGGAAAATATCCCCATCTGTTGTCCTCACCAAACTTAGAAGAACCATCCGCACGCATTGTACCTGACAAGATATACTTATCAGCCAGTGTATACACTACACGTCCGTAATAAGATAACAACCTGTTTTGCTGTACATCAAATGGAAAGACTGGCTGACTCAGCTGTTGGCCTAAACCATTGTAGCTGGTAAAGTTATAAGTGGTGGTTGAATTGTCGTAATAACCGTAACCGGCAGTTGCATTAATATTACTGTTAATTCCTTTAAGATCTTTTGCATAGTTGAAGTAGAACTCCGCCAGTTTATTGTGCTGAACAGCGTTGTATTGTGTTGACGAACCCGCTGTTCCAATACTTTGTGCAGCATAATAAGGGATATTAGTACTTCCATATCCTTTTGACACATCATAACCTGCATTGGCATTTACGTGCAATTCAGGAAGAAAATGGAAAGAATAATCAAGTCTTAAGTTACCAAAACTTCTGTCTGCCTTGCCCAGGTCTGTTTTCTGTTCAATCAGGCCCAGTGGGTTTCTTGGTGCATTTGGATTTAGCTGTGCATCTGATCCAACCGTCCATTCATAATAACCGCCATAGTTGTTAGTTGCATACACGGGTTGTGTAGGATCAAACTGGATCGCAGCTTTTACTGCATCCTGGTTAGCAAAACGCGATTCGCTCAGCGTACCTTTTAAGTTCAGGTCCACTTTTAAGTGATTATCAAAAAACGTTGGGTTTAATGTTAACGCAGCGGAAGCACGGGTCAGGTTATCAGTTTTTAACAATCCGTTCTGATCCAGGTAACCGCCTGAAAAACGGTAAGGTACTTTTTTGAAGGTTCCTGCAATACTCAGGTTATTATCAGTACTAAATGCATTGTTATAAATTACATCCTGCCAATCAGTGCTTGCACTACCTAATAAGGCCTTTTGCGTAGCGTTACCATTGGCATTTACATATGCACGGATCTCATCGGCCGAAAGTACATTTACCTTTTTGGCTACCGTTGCATAAGAGTTTACAGTGCTGAATGTAATAACAGGGGCGCCTGCTCTTCCTTTTTTAGTAGTAATCAAAATTACACCGTTCGAAGCTCTTGAACCATAAATAGCCGTTGCATTGGCATCTTTCAATATGGTAAAAGTCTCAATATCATTTGGGTTGATCAAACTCAATGGATTACCTACACCCGCAATTGCACTGCTGCTGGTTGCACCTGGCAGTAAGTTACTGCTGAAAGGTACACCATCAACCACAATCAGTGGGTCGTTACTGGCATTGAGGGAAGCCCCTCCCCTTACGCGAATGGTACTTCCAGAACCTGGTGCGCCACCGTTACTTGTAATAGACACACCGGCCACTTTACCAGCGATCAGTTGCTCTGGTGAAGTAATATTACCAGATTGGAATTCTTTGGCATCAACCGTAGTAATTGAACCGGTAAGGTCTTTCTTTTGTGCCGTACCATAACCGATTACCACTACCTCATTAAGGTTTTGCGCATCTGGTTTAAGAGAGAAATTAGCTACAGTGTTACCATTGACAGTTACTGTCATGTCGACAGAACGATAGCCAATATAGCTGGCCGTTAATGTAACAGATCCGCTGCTTACACCTGTAATGCGGAAATTACCTTTAACATCAGTACTGGAGGTTTTGGACTGGCCTTTAACCTGAACGGAAACACCCGGAAGGCCAAGACCGGTTTCATCAACAACTTTACCGGTTATGGAACCAGTTTGTGCTTGTACGGCAAGGGCTGTCAGCATTAAAGCCAGCAGCAGGACTTGCCTCATCACGTAAAAAACTTTCATATTTAAGACTCTTTTTTTGGTTATATATTTGGATAATCTCAGTGTGTACCACACTGCCGGTAAATTTACATTAGGGGATCAGATTTCAAAATTTTATATTAAAATAAATTTTAACACAATATTTTATATGTAAAAACTGATAAAAAATGCGCGGATATTTTATTGATCATTTTTATACAACATATCAAACTTCACTTCAACAATCTGATTATCAATATTATATTACGTTAAAAAGACAAATAAAAGTGTGAGATATACACTAAGTGTTTTCTGACTGAATTTTCGGGAACGATACCGGGAACGTTCCCGAAAATACTGACGATTTACCTGTAATGGTCAAAAATAAAATGAGTAATTCTGCGCGTTTCGTCTGAACACAGGATATTTTTTTTGAAAAACGGAGCTTTTTAGAACCCAGTTCTGCATATATTTTCAGGCAGAAAAACGGATTGGAAATTTAACTTTTAGCAGTAGAATTCCGCTTGATTAACTGGGAGTCCAGGATGATCTTTTCATTGACATTGATCTGTTCAGGATGTTCCAGCATTTTAAATAAAAGAGAGGCTGCCTCTACACCGATTTGTGTGGCAGGTTGAGTTACAGTAGTTAATGATGGGTTCAATAAGGGGGCAATTTCAAGGCTGGAAAAACCCACCACTTTGACCTCAGCCGGAATGGCAATATTCATATCATAACAGGCATAATAGGTTGCAAAGGCCAAACGCTCTACAGAGGTAAATACCCCATCAGGTTTTAGCTTCCTGAACATGCTTTTTAATATTGAAATATTCTTTTTATAACTGTTGGTGCAATCTATGATCAAATCATCGTTAAAAGGTATATTGTATTGCTCCAGTGCATCCATATATCCCTGCATCCTGGTCTTTCCAATAGACAGGTTTTTATTGATTACCAGGTAGGCTATCCGCTGGCAGCCCTGTTTGATCAGGTGCTGCGCAGCGGAAAAACTGCTATCGTAATCATTTGTAATTACCCGTGGAGTAATGATGTCTTCGTATACCCTATCAAAAAATACCAGCGGTAATCTCTTATGGTTCAGCTCATTCAGATAGGTGTGATCATTAGCTTCTCCCGAAACAGACATAATAATGCCATCGGCCCTTCCATTGTGCAAATGCCTGATAAAAGAAACTTCTTTCTCGTAATCGTCGTCTGTAGCATAAATCAGGATATGATAGCCCTTTCCCCTGGCTATTCGCTCGATCCCATGTATCGCCTGCGAAAAGAAATTGTTACCCAATTCTGGTACAATGACGGCAATTGTCTTGCTGCGTTGCTCTCTTAAGTTACTGGCATAATGATTTGGCTCGTAATTGTGCTCCTTTGCTGCGGCCAATATTTTATCCTTGGTTTCCTTGCTGATATCACTATTATCCCTGAATGCACGGGAAACAGTTGAAGTTGATAAATTCAGCACTTTCGCCAACTCTTTGATATTGATATTACGCATGATACAAATTAAGCAATATTAATCCTTCCAGCGCCATTCTCCGGCAACCTTCAAAGGCAATTCAAGTTTGTTTTCAATTAGAAATGCTTTCAGCGCATCGTCTGATTGTCTTCCCACTGGAATAACAGCAGTATTAGCCAATCCGTCAATCAGCATTGCACTGTAACGCACCGTATTTTTCAGCTGTTGTTCATCTACGAGACTGAATTTGTCGCCGTCAGAATGGTAAAACTGGCCCGAATTGTTAGGCAGCTCACCGCCGGTTCCTCCACCCGTAGGAATGCCCTCAAGCATAAATGGCTGGTGATCGCTATGCAGCCCTGCACCGGCACGGAATATATTTTTAAAACCGGTATCAATTTTGGCGATCTGACTGCCCCAATTGGTAAACAAGTCTTTCATTTCAACTCTGCTTGTTGCAAATCCCTTAGGATCGTTGGTCATATCATAGTTAAGCATAAATTTTACCTCATCCAGTTGTTTGTTCTTTTCCGCGTCTTTGATATAAGCTTTAGAACCCAGCAAGCCCTGCTCTTCGCCCATAAACATGACAAACTCTACAGTACGTTTTGGTTTCAGCTTTAGCGTTTTGAATGTTCTCGCCATATCAATTATTGCAAAGGAGCCAATGCCATTGTCGATCGCACCTGTTGCCAGGTCCCAGCTGTCCAGGTGACCACCAACGACAATCTTTTCATTTGGCAGGGTACTTCCTTTAAGGGTTGCAACTACATTCCTGGCGTTAATCATTCCGGAAAAGTTGGTCATGTTAAAACTTGCAAATTGCGCTTTGGTACGCAATTGCTCTTTAACCAGCATTCCGTCTTCGAGGCCGATACAAACAGCGGGAATTGGAATAAGCTTCCCTGTTACGGAAGCAGTACCTGTAAGTAAAACATTTCCCTTCACTCCATTGATAATAATTACACCAATTGCTCCATATTTTGTCGCAATTGCGGTTTTCTCTGAACGGTGAAGCGTAGGTGTGCCTTCTGGCGAACCTGGCAAAACGCCCAGGTAAACCAATGCAACCTTACCTTTGACTTTAGCAGGATCTTTAAGATAATCGCCTTCAAGGCCATTACCCATATCGACCAGTTCCCCGGTTACTGCAGCCTTTACGGGCGAGTGCGCCAGGGTAACCGAATTAATTTTACTGAGTGCCGATTGCGAATCGCCAATTTTTGTTTCATTAGTGAGGCGGCTCCAGCTTTCTACCTGGAAAGGCTGATAACGGACTTCATAACCATATGATTTCAATAATTTATAAGCTAGTTCCTCCGCTTTGGCACCATTCGCAGAACCTGTTAACCGGTGGCCTATAGTTTCAGTTGCAGATTTTAGGTTTTCATAAGCCTTGGAATGCTGCTGAACTTCGTCATTGATTTTTTTGAAATCTGCATTAAAATCATCTTGAGCGTAGGCAGAAATTGCCAATCCGGTGAAAAGGAGAGATAAAGAAAGCTTCATGGAGTTTTTTTTGATGAAAATAAGCTTTATATTAAACTCAGCGAAATTTACTTGCAAAAAAGCAACAGTATTTATACAAGGTGTTATTAGCAAACAGCTTACAAACTAAGACCAATAGCAGACAGGGGTTCAAATAAACGAAAAGAAAAAAATATGCGCTGCGAAAGACAGCTTTTGCAGGTTATTGCAATTTCAAAACAATAGTATTCTGATGAATTACTATTTTTTGCGTTCAGTGGTATAGCGCACAAGTTGTTCCAGACCGGTTCTTGCATCGCTTTCTTCAAAAGTATATAAGATATCAAATGCTTCCTGCTGATATTGGGACATTTTCTGATTGGCGTAGTGCACACCTTCGTTACGGTTTACAAAATCGATGATCTGCTGTATTTTGGCAGGCTCATCATTGTGGTTTTTCACCAGGTTGATGATCTTTTTCTTTTCCTGTTTATCTGCGCGGTTCAGCGCATATATCAGGGGCAAGGTTACTTTTTTCTCCTTGATGTCTATTCCAAGCGGCTTACCAACATCATCTGTACCAAAATCAAAAGTATCGTCCTTTATCTGAAAAGCAATACCCACTTTTTCACCAAAGAGACGCATCTTCTCTACCGTTTCTTCATCGGCACCAGCCGAAGCCGCACCACATGCACAACATGAGGCAATCAACGAAGCGGTCTTCTGGCGGATTACATCGAAATATAATTCCTCGCCAATATCCATTCTCCGTACCTTTTCAATCTGGAGGAGTTCGCCTTCGCTCATCTGCTTTACCGCTTCGGAAACGATCTGTAATAAACGAAATTCGTTGTTGTTTACTGAGAGCAGAAGGCCTTTGGCCAGCAGGTAGTCGCCCACCAAAACGGCAATCTTATTTTTCCAGAGTGCATTGATTGAAAAAAAGCCTCTTCGCTCATACGCATTGTCTACAACATCGTCATGAACCAGCGTAGCAGTATGCAGTAATTCCACAAGGGCAGCGCCGCGATGTGTAGATTCTATAATCCCTCCGCACAGCTTGGCAGCAAAAAAGACAAACATGGGCCTGATCTGCTTACCTTTCCGCTTTACAATATAATGCGTAATACGGTCGAGTAATGGTGCGTCACTATGCATTGAAGCCTTGAATTTCTCTTCAAAAACTTCTATGTCTGCGGCTATGGGTTTCTTAATCTGATCTATTCCTGGCATTCAGGTGTTAAAATATGAGTGCAAACTTAACTAAATTCGGCTAAAAGCACGCTTTAATGAAATGTTTAAAATTTAAAACGGCACTAAACCGCTGCTGCAATAGCAGCGAATATCTGTTCTGCATGTACCCTGGAGTTCTCAATAAACCATTTGTGGGTATCCATTCCCCCGCAAACCACACCTGCAAGGTACAATCCTGCCAAATTTGTTTCCATGGTTTCTGCGTTGTAAGCAGGCAGGTTTGAATTCTCATCAAGCTGAACACCAAGTTTTTTCAGCATTTCAAAATCCGGCCTGTACCCTGTCATCGCAATCACAAAATCATTTTCAATTACCAGCTCGCCGTCCGGGGTTTTTATAGAAACCGTTTTCTCATCTATCGAGGTCACTTCAGAATTGAAATATGCTTTAATCGCCCCTTCCTTAATCCTGTTTTCAATATCAGGCCGCACCCAGTACTTTACATATGAACCAATTTCATTCCCGCGTATTACCAGCGTAACGTTGGCACCTTTACGATATGTTTCAAGCGCAGCATCAATTGCAGAATTGTTGGCACCAATCACCACTACATTCTGAAAGGCGTACAAATGCGGGTCTTTATAATAATGGGTAACTTTATCAAGTCCTTCACCCGGAACATTCATCAGGATAGGAACATCATAAAAACCTGTAGAGATCACTACATTTTTAACTCTGTAATCTCTCTTGGAAGTATGCACAAAAAAATCGCCCTCTGCTCTTTTCTCCACATCTTTTACTTCCTCAAACAGGTTAATCTTGAGACTAAATTTTTCAGCTACCCTCCGGTAATATTCCACAGCTTCATTTCTATTGGGCTTAGGGTTAATACTTACAAAAGGTACACCACCAATTTCCAGCTTCTGTGAAGTGGAAAAGAAAGTCATGAATACAGGGTAATTGTACAAACTATTCACAAGGGGACCCTTTTCAACAATTATATAACTCAGGCCTGCTTTTATGGCTTCTATTCCGCAAGCCATTCCTATTGGTCCGGCTCCTACTATAAGTACATCGTATTCTTCCATCGGATATTAACTTCTCAATTCTTGTGGCGTAACAGTATCATCGGTTCTTTTTAAAGTTGTAGATTTTATGGCGGCATATCCCCCGGCTATGTCAATTACGTTTTCAACGCCCCTTGCTTTCAAAATCGAAGCAGCAATCATAGATCTGTAGCCACCTGCACAATGGAGGTAATACGTTTCCGAAGGGTTAATCTCGTTGGTCCAGTCGTTGATATAATCAAGAGGTCTGCTCAGGCCATTTTCAAGGTGACCTGCATCATATTCACCAGGTTTTCTTACATCAAGCACATGCGTATCAGGATGAAGTAATAACTCTTCCTCAAAGCGCCCAACCGGCACAGATGAAACAGTGTCCAAATCCTTACCGGCATTTTTCCAGGCCTCAATCCCACCATCCAGATAGCCTATAGTATAATCATATCCTACCCTTGCCAAACGGGTAATGGCTTCCTCGGCCATACCTGGTTCTACAATTAGTAGCAGTGGTTGCTTCAGGTCAGTAATCAGCGCTCCTACCCATGGTGCAAACTGTCCGCCAAGCCCAATATTGATTGCCGAAGGGATAAATCCTTTTGCAAATTCCTGAGGGTCCCTTGTATCAAGCAACAAAGCACCGGTATGGTTTGCTGTTGCCTCAAAGTCGTCCGGGTTGAGCGGAATCAGGCCTTTTTCCTGTACCTCGGCAAAACTCGCATAGCCGTTTTTATTAATTGCCGCATTTTTTGCAAAGTACTGGGGTGGCGGCAAAATTCCATCAATTACCTGTAAAATAAACTCTTCCCTGCTGGCAGCCTTAAGCGCATAGTTCACCCTTTTCTGGTTTCCAAGCGTATCAAACGTTTCCTTACTCATATTTTTTCCGCAGGAAGAGCCGGCACCGTGTGCGGGATAAACCAGGATATCATCAGGAAGGGTAAGTATTTTGCTGTGAAGGGAATCATATAATGTACCAGCCATATCTTCCATACTCTGCGTACCTTTTTGTACCAGGTCAGGCCGGCCTACATCACCGATAAAAAGTGTATCACCAGTAAAGATGCAATATGGCTTACCATCCTTGTCACATAGAAGGTAAGTAGCAGACTCGGGGGTATGTCCGGGGGTATGTAATACTTTAATGCTGATTTCACCAATGTTAAAAACCTCACCGTCTGCGGCGATGTGTGAATCAAAAGTAGTAACGGCAGTAGGGCCATAAATAATTTTTGCACCAGAATTGCGCGCAAGGTCTACGTGACCGGACACGAAATCGGCATGAAAATGCGTTTCAAAAATATATTTAATGGTAGCTCCCGCCTGTTTTGCCTTCTTTAAATAGGGCTGCACTTCCCGCAACGGATCTATTATTGCTGCTTCGCCATTGCTTTCAATATAATAAGCGGCTTCTGCAAGACAACCTGTATAAATTTGCTCGATCTTCATGAGTACATATTTTTATTAGCACACGCCAGACTATTCCTGCCTGGCGTTAAACCCAAAAATAGCTTAATAATTTTTCAACTCAGGCGCTAAGTTCCCAATTTACAGAAGTTTTACTTTAATTAGTAAGTTCTCCCCTTATGGATTGTTCCATCAGCCCGGCAATTTCCGTATTATCCAGACCCAGTCCCATCAGGTACATTAACTTGGTCACCGTTGCTTCAAATGTCATATCAAAACCGCTGATGATACCCATCTGCTGTAGTTTCTTACTGGTCTCATACTTACCCAGTTCTACAGAACCGCCCTGGCACTGTGAAATATCGACAATCAACTTGCCCCTATCAAGTGCAGCTTGTAAACTATCGATAAACCATTGTGCGGTAGTGGTATTTCCAGATCCGAATGTCTCCAGCACAATAGCATCCACAGAAGATTCTGTAATTGCTTTCACCGCATGAACGGTGATACCCGGATATAACTTAAGGACACCAATATTAGCGTTAAAACTGGTTTGTACCCTGAATTCTTCCAAGGGCAGTTCGGTGATATAATTAGAATAAAAAGAAAGGTTTACCCCCGCTTCTGCCAGTATATGATAGTTTGGCGACCGAAAGGCCTCAAATTTTTCCGAGTTATATTTAATGGCACGGTTACCGCGAAACAGCTGGTAGTCGAAATAAATACTTACTTCCGGAACCATCGCACGGTCGCCGTTTTTGGTGGCAACAATTTCAAGCGCTGTAATCAGGTTTTCTTTGGCATCCGTCCTGATTTCTCCTATTGGTAGTTGTGAACCTGTGAGTACAACCGGTTTACTCAGGTTTTTGAGCATAAAGCTCAATGCAGAAGCAGTGTAAGCCATGGTATCCGAGCCATGCAGCACTACAAAGCCATCATAATCATCATAAGTCCGCTCAATAATGGCAGCCAGCTCCGCCCAGATCACAGGATCCATATTTGATGAATCAAGGATAGGATCAAAGGAATGAACATCCAACTGATAGTTGAGGCGGGCAAGTTCAGGGACATTTTGTCTGATCTGTTTAAAATCAAACGGAATCAATGCACCTGTAAGCGGGTCGTTGACCATACCAATCGTTCCGCCTGTATAAATAATCAGAATTTTAGTCATGCAGCATCAGACATTAAAGATTTTGAAAGAATTGGCTGTGGTTACTTCCGCCACTTCTTCTATCGATATATGATAAATGTCAGCAACTTTCTGTGCAATATGAACAAGGTAACTGCTTTCATTTGGTTTGCCCCTATAGGGCACAGGTGCCAGATATGGCGAGTCTGTTTCAAGCACAACGTTTTCCAGTGGAATATGTGACAGGACTTCATCAAGCCTGGCTTTTTTATAAGTTACTACTCCACCTATACCAAGGTAAAATCCCAGCTCAATGGTTTTGTGAGCTTGTTCAAGGTTACCGGTAAAACAGTGTAGTATTCCGCGCAAGTCGTCGCATTTTTCTTCTTCAAGAATTTCAAATACTTCGTCAAAAGCTTCACGGCAATGGATAACGATAGGCAGTTTCATTGCTTTAGCCCAGGCAATCTGTTCGCGGAAAGCAGCCTGCTGAAATCCGAGTGTAGTTTTGTCCCAGTATAGATCTATACCAATTTCACCAATGGCATATATCTTTCTGCCTTTTATACTTGAATAGATCTCGGAAAGAACCGTTTCATATCCTTCTTTAACATCACAAGGATGCAGGCCTAACATTGCGAAACAATTGTCGGGGTACTTTTTAACCAGTTCATCGATTTTCGCGATAGATGACACATCTACGTTAGGCAGGAACAACCGCTCTACATGGTTTTCGAAACAGCGTTGAAAAAGCAATGCCTGTTTTTCCTGATCTGTTTCATAATACAAATGCGTATGGGTATCTGTTAAAAGCATGCATCAAAGTTAAATAAACTAGGGGCAAAGTCAATTAAAACTAAAATTTAGCCAGAAAAAAACCCCTGCAGAAATTCCTGCAGGGGTTTTTAAGATTTTATGGATCTGCCTATTGCTGAGCAGCAGGAGCCATAGCAGGCGCTGCAGCTACCGGAGCACCAGTAGATTTTTTGATGTCAGTAATTTCTACTTCAAAGCACAATGGAGAGAATGGAGTAATACCACCCTGAGGCATTCCGCCTTCACCATAAGCAAGTGCAGAAGGAATAATCAAAGTGATTTTTCCGCCTTTACCAATCAGTTTAAGACCTTCGTCAAAACCTGGGATTGCTCTTCCTAAAGTGAAAGGACGTGGGCCATATTGTGCCATCGGGCTGAATTTACCGCTTTCTTTAGCTACTTTTTCAACACTTGTATCGAAAATATTTTCTTTACCGTCAGATTTTTTAGTCAGCAATTTACCTGTGTAGTTTACCATTAAAGTATCTGTAGGTGTTGCTCTTTGCGCATCACCAGGAGCAGTGATTACATATTGTAAACCAGAAGCTGTAGTTTGAACTTTCAACTTATTGTCGTCAATAAAGTTTTTGATTTTTCCTGCTTCAGCAGCTTTATGTTTTGCAACCGTAGCTTTAAAGTCAGCCTGGAAGAATTCAGTAGCTTTTTTCTGGAAAGTTGAATCCGCTTCGCCAGCAGCTTTGTGCATTACTTTTTCGATTTTCACAGTGAAAACCATGTATTTATCTTTTTGGGTAGCTGGTTTTGGCTGGTTTGAGTATTTAGCCATTGAATCCAGGTCAATTTTGAAAGTAGCACTATCACCTTCTGCCAATAACATCAGAGCGTCAGAGATATCTCCGGCCCATTGTTTTTTCGATACAGGGAATACAGCTGGTTGCTGAATGTCATACGTACTGCTGGTTACTGAATCTTTCTCAGTTTTTTGTACAGCATTAATTTTAATGATGTCACCTTCAACGATTTTCTCTTTTCCTTCAGTTTTGTGAATCTGGTACATTAAGCCACCCGGACCTTTTTTGAAGTTGTTACATGCCGCTAAACCAAGTGTAGCTGCAAAAAGAATTACTAATGTTTTTTTCATGTTTTAAATTGTGTTCTTCTGTAATAAAGCTTGCCGCGGCCAATGCCTCGCAGGTTTCATCTGTTATTTAATTGTTTTGTTCAGTTATGAAGCCTGCCTGACTAATGTCTTGCAGATTCCACTTTTTAGTTTTATTTATTGTAATAATTGAGTTTTATAATCGGGCAAAATAGACTTGAAATAGCTAACCGTATCTTCCAGATTTCTGTCTGAATAACCACCAGCAGCATTTCTATGTCCACCACCGTTGAAATATTTCTTGCAGATCTCATTTGCAGGAAAATCGCCGGTGGAGCGCAAAGATAATTTAACTTTATCAGTTCTTTCAATAATAAAGGCGGCTAATTTAATTCCATTGATTGATAGCGCATAGTTCACAATACCTTCTGTATCGCCCGTTACGATGCTAAACCGCTTCAGCTCTTCAGCAGTTACAGTAATAATTGCTGTATTCAGTTCCCTGATAATTTCTAGTTTATTGGTTAAACAGTTCCCAAGGAAACGTAAACGGTTTTCAGTGGCATTATCGTATACCAGCTGATGAATACGCCAATGTTCTGCTCCCGCTTCAATCAGGTCGGCACCAATTCTGTAAACCTCGGCAGTGGCAGAAGCAAAGCGAAATGAGCCTGAATCCGTCATGATACCTGTATATAAACAAGTAGCAATATCCTTGTTCATCATTTTGCCGTCTTCAAGTTCGTTCACAATAAAATCATAAACCAGCTGCGCGGCAGCACAGGCATTAATGCTCCAGTGCCTGTAATCATCAAAATCTTCAGGATCCAGGTGATGGTCAATCATGATCTTATATGCCGGCGAATTGCGGATCACTTCCCCCAGTTCGTTAATGCGTGTAAGCGTATTGAAATCCAGGCAGAAAACAAGTGCAGCTTCTGCAACCAGCAGTTCAGCCTGTTCCTTTGCTTCCGTATAAATAATTACATCAGAGTTGTTAGGCATCCAATGCAAGAAATAAGGATAGTCGGTTGGCGTAATCACTTTAACATGGTGTCCGCCCTGGATCAGATAGGCATATAAACCCAAAGATGAGCCCATAGCATCGCCATCTGGTTTGTGATGCGTGGTAATTACAATTTTTTGCGGCGTGGCCAGCAATGTTTTAAGTTCGGAAAGGGATAGCATATTCGCTGCAAAGCTAATAATTTAATGATTAAATGATTCCTTTATATTTGATGTTTAATATTAACAGCAGAAAATGTAGTTTTGCAAACAAATAACACAAAGATGAGTACAAACAGAACATTTACAATGATTAAGCCAGATGCCGTAGCAAATGGACATATCGGTGCGATTATCAGTGACATTACTGCAGCTGGTTTTAAAATCATTGCATTAAAATACACAAAACTTACAGAAGAAACTGCCGGAAAATTTTATGAAGTTCATAAAGACCGTCCTTTTTACGGCGACCTGGTTACGTTTATGTCTTCAGGACCTATCGTTGCTGCAATTCTTGAAAAAGATAATGCAATCGAAGATTTCAGAAATTTAATCGGTGCTACCAACCCGGCCCAGGCTGCAGAAGGTACTATTCGTAAAAAATATGCACAGTCTATTGAAGCGAACGCAGTTCACGGATCTGACTCAGATGAAAACGCTGCTATTGAAGGAGATTTCTTTTTCAGCGCTGCAGAACGTTTTTAGTTTCTGCTGATTACCTTTTATCCTACTGAAGCACCCCATAAAGGTGCTTTTTTTATAAATCCTAAGAACCAAAAAATTAAATTCATGAAGAAAGTATTCATTACCCTGCTGATTTCCTACTGTGGCTTTGCAGTACATGCACAAACCAAAAAGCCCGCAGTTAAAAAAACCACTCCCCTTGCAACTGCACCTGTTAAATTTACAGGCAACGCCGATTCTGCAAGTTACGCCTTTGGTATGTCCATGGCTTCGAGCCTTAAAGGCAGTGGATTAAAGTCACTGAATTACGACCTGATGGTAAAAGGGTTGAAGGATGCCTTTGCCGGCCAAAAAACAGCAATGAGCCAGGAAGCGGCACAGACTGCTATCGGGAACCTTTTTAAAACTGTTAGCCAGGCCAAATTTGCAACCAATATTGCTGAGGGAAATAAGTTCCTCGAAAACAATAAAAAAACGCCAGGCGTTAAAACCACGGCAAGCGGCCTGCAATATCAGGTACTTACCCAGGGGAATGGAACGATGCCGAAAGCGAGTGATTCAGTACTGGTACATTATAAAGGAACATTGCTGAGCGGCAAGCAGTTTGACAGCTCATACGACCGTGGCGAACCTATTACATTAACGCTAGACAGGGTAATACCGGGCTGGACAGAAGGCATGCAGTTGATGCAAACCGGGTCGAAATACAAATTCTTCATCCCCTACACCCTGGCCTATGGCGAACGCGGTGCAGGACCTGATATTCCACCGTACAGCACACTGATTTTTGAAATTGAACTACTGAAGGTAAACGGCAAATAAGAGAGATTAAAACCATTCCATGATTAATTTGTTGTGATGAAATAAATTAAAACAAACTATCATGAACATGAAGAAATATTTCCCTCTAGCATTTATTGCTTTGTTAGCAACAACCCTGTCCAGCTGCTCTTTAGTGGAAGGTATATTCAAAGCCGGAGTATGGTCTGGTATTATAGTGGTAGTCGTAGTACTTGCATTAATCATCTGGGTGATCAGTAAAATCTTTGGTGGCGGCAGAAGCTAATCCTAAAGAAATACGATCTCATTAATAACTTCAGAACCGGCACGTTCGTTCAGCTTTTGAATGATGCCGGTTCTCACCATCAGCAGTTCATTTTTTATGACTGAAGATTCAATTCTTACGAAGAGCTTCTTATGCGCAATATAAATTTGCGTAGTCCTGTTTCCAATTGCGGTACCCATAATTTCGGGCCACATGGCTACTACTCCGGTTTCGTCAAATTTTCCTCTTAACCTGTAAACAGATAACATCTTGGTGATGGCATCTTTCAGGGTCATATCATTAGGTTTACGCATGATGTATTGCTCCATTATTTACTTCAAACAAAGTTACCGGAACTTTGATCTCATTGAAAATATTTAACACTCTTTCTTTACCCGTATCTGTAATAAAGATCTGTCCGAAATCATGGTGCGAAACCATTTCCATCAGCTTATGCATGCGGTGGTCGTCCAGCTTATCAAAAATGTCATCAAGTAATAACAGGGGCTTAAAACCCTTATACTTCTCCACATAAGCGTATTGCGCAAGCTTTAATGCAATGAGGAAAGACTTTTGCTGCCCTTGCGAGCCAAACTTCTTCAATGGCATATCTGCAATGGTAAACACAAGATCATCTTTATGGATACCCGTTGTTGTTCTTTCCAGCACCTTGTCTTTTTCCACCGATTGATTGAGCAGTGTTTCAAACGGCGTGTCATTGAGCTGCGACAAATAGGTTAAACTCACTTGTTCTGCATCTGTAGTGAGGTACTGATAGTATTTATTGAATAACTGAATATAATCCTGCATAAACTGTTTGCGCTTTTCAAAGATTTTATTGCCTGAGTGTACCAGCTGTTCATTAAAAATCTCCAGCAAAGTGGGGTCGTAACGGCGTGTAGCGGCAATTTGCTTCAACAAAGCGTTCCTGTTCAGCAAGTGCCTGTTGTAAATGATCAATTCATCAAGGTACTGCGCATCTGTTTGTGAAATCACATTGTCCATAAACCTGCGCCGTTCTTCACTCCCATCCATGATGATAGTTACATCATAGGGAGAGATCATTACCAGGGGAAAAAGGCCAATGTGGCTGGCCAGTTTGTCGTATTCTTTTTTGTTCCGCTTAAACTGTTTTTTCTGGTTTTTCTTTACTCCGCAGGTAATCTTCTCATTTTTTTCCTGGCGGTCGAAATCCCCTTGTATCAGAAAGAGATCTTCTGCCGTTTTTATCTGCTGACTATCAATAGGATTGAAATAGCTCTTGCACAAACACAGGTAATGAATGGCATCCAGCAGATTGGTTTTTCCGGCGCCATTATTCCCTACAAAAGCATTTACGGTTTTAGAAAACCGTAAATCAGCATCAGAATAGTTTTTGAAATTGAGCAGAGTAATGTTTTTTAACCACATAGTAATATCCGTCAAAGTTACCGTTTAGCTTTGTTAAAATAACCGGATCTACATATTTGTTTCCCCCGTGAAGCTATCCCTATCAGATTCAGGAGGTTTGAAACCGGGCCTGTGCAAAAAAGTTTATTGAAATACTAAAAAAAGAGGTTGATACTTTAACCGAAAAATGTATTTTTGCAATCCTTAATTTTTTTAAATAAAATGTCCACAACAGAAAAAGAAGTAAATCATAATGTTAGAAAGGGTTCATTTTTAGAAGAAAACTCTAAAAGCCTTTTATTCATTGCCGCAGCGGTAATTGTATTAGTGATCATATACTTTTGGTACCAGAATGTATATTTAAAAGACAGGGCTGAAGAAGCTTCTGCAAAAATGTACAAAGCAGAACAATTTGTTGGGGTAGACTCACTGGCAAACAAAGCAATTAACGGAGAATCTGGTTATCCTGGATTTGAGCAAATTGCTGAAGAATATAACAATACAAAATCAGCAAACCTGGCTAACCTTTATCTGGGTGGCATTTACCTTCGTAAAGGGGAATACAAAAAAGCAACTGAAGTATTGGGAAAATATTCAGAAACAGGAAGCCCTGTAGCTGATCCCCTTGCACTAGGTATGCTAGGTGATGCTTACAGTGAATTAAAAGACTATGGTCAGGCCATTACTTATTATAAAAAAGCTGCTGATAAATCAAGTAATAAATTTACTTCTCCTATGTTCCTTAAAAAACTAGGCTTAGTTTATGAAGCACAAAAAGACTTTGATGACGCTGAAAAAGCTTATACTAAAATCAAAACAGAATTCCCTGCAAGCCAGGAAGCTGCTATGATAGACGAATACATTGCCCGCGCAGCCGCAGCACAGGGTAAATAATCAATAAAATATTTTTACAAAGGCCTGCATTTATGCAGGCTTTTTTTTTGGCGGTATTACTTACCTTTGGCGCATGGCAACACACTTAAAAAACCTCTCAGACTTCTCTCATACAACAGTACCTGATGGAAGTGCTTATAAAATAGCAATAGCAGTAGCTGAATGGAATGCTGACGTTACAGGCCCTTTATATAAAGGAGCATTGGAAACCTTGCTTAAGCACGGTGTTAACGAAGAAAATATTATTTCTGTTCCTGTTCCGGGTAGTTTTGAACTGACCGGTGCCGCCGAAATCCTTTTAAAGAAACATTCTGACCTTGATGCTGTCATCTGCCTTGGATGCGTAATTCAGGGAGATACCAAACATTTTGATTTCATTTGTGAGGCAGTGGCCAATGGCATAACCAACGTGGGGATTAAATACAGTAAACCAGTTATATTTGGTGTGCTTACAACCAACGATTTACAACAGGCACTCGACAGGTCGGGAGGTAAACATGGAAATAAAGGAGATGAAGCGGCAATAACCGCCATCAAGATGGCCCATTTACTGGCTACCGTATAAACCTGAGCTTTGTTTTTTTTTTCGGAATATTGTAGATTAGCTATAAAGGTAACTTTCTGACAACTAAGCTTTTTTTATGCAGACATCATCCAAACCCTGATTTTTACGTATAGTAATTAGAGGACGGTGACAGCATGTTAAGCGACAGGCCCTAGGAAGCACCTAAAGATGAATAACAATAGATACAACTGAAAAAAACAATATTTCTCATGAAAAAAGTAGCGATAGTAATGCTTGGCGTATTTTTTGCAATTACAGTTCTGGAGTCCTGCGCATCGCGCATTTGCCCTGCGTACAGTTCGTACCCAAAAAGCAGCCGCCGAAAGTAGGCCCGTTAAAAATAGAAGAAAATGATAGAGTGGAAAAACATTACCGATCTGAACCAGATTGGCGATATTAAGGCAACTTCGGGATATAGTTTAATCTTTAAACACAGCACCCGTTGTTCTGTAAGTATGATGGCGAAGAAACGCTTTGAACTTGATTGGGAAGTGATCCCAGAGGGAACAAATTTATATTTTCTGGACCTGATCAGCCACCGTGCAATTTCTGCACAGATAGCTGAAACTTTTCAGGTTCATCACGAGTCACCACAAATCCTGTTGATAAAAGACGGAAGTTGCGTACTCGATGCTTCACATAGCGACATCTCTGCAGATGAAGTTGCGGAAGCAATTAATAATTAAAAGAAACGGTTTTCTTTAAATCAGGGTGAAGGCTGTAAATTACCGGACAGGTATTTGCGGCCTTTTCTATGATCAATTTTTCCTGATCGGTGTAACCATTAGGAGGAAACTGCAGGACTGCAACAATTTCAGCTACCCTTCTTGGGTTTTGTTCCATAATCTTTGTGATTTCACAGGTTGCCCCGTCAATTGTAAAATTATGCCCTTCGGAAACGATGGCTATAGTAGTAAGCATGCAATTACCAAGCGAGGTTGCCAGCAGGTCGGTAGGTGAAAAAGCTTCGCCCTTGCCCTTATTGTCAACCGGCGCATCTGTTACAATTTCTTCTCCAGACCGCTCGTGTACAGACGTGGTCCTTAAGCCTCCGGTATACGTTATTTTTGAAGTTGCCATAAATTTATTTATAGGTGTATGTACAAGATTAGCAATATTTTTTTGCCCTGACAAGCCTTAAATGGTTACAATATTTAGAATCAACTATATTATGTTGCTACATATATTTTAACATAACATGACACTTCAACTTTATTACAATTCAAACCTATTGCTTAACTTTGTTCTATGATCGAACTCCCGGTTGTTTCAGCGAACACAGTACAACGTAAACCAGACTGGCTTAGAGTTAAGCTTCCTGTAGGTAAAGAGTATGCACAAGTGCGCAGCCTTGTGGATACCCATAAGTTACATACCATTTGTGAAAGTGGCAACTGTCCCAATATGGGCGAGTGCTGGGGCGCCGGTACAGCAACCTTCATGATCCTCGGAAATATCTGTACCAGATCCTGCTCTTTCTGCGCAGTGGCTACAGGCAGGCCTAAAGCTGTAGATACGGATGAACCTAACCGTGTAGCGAATTCAGTGAAATTAATGCAGGTAAAACATTGCGTAATTACATCAGTAGACCGTGACGACTTGAAAGATGGTGGCTCGATCATCTGGGCAGAAACCTTACAGGCAATTAGAAGAGAAAGCCCAGATACTACGCTGGAAACTCTTATTCCTGATTTCAGGGGTATTTGGGATAACCTTTACCGTGTACTTGAAGAACGTCCTGAGGTAATGTCACACAATATTGAAACTGTACGCCGCTTAACCAAACAGGTGCGTGTTCAGGCTAAGTATGACAGAAGCCTTGAATGCCTCAAAAGGATATCCGATTTCGGATTGCGTACCAAAACTGGTATCATGCTTGGCCTGGGTGAAACTGAAGACGATGTACTGGAAGCAATGGATGACCTGGTAGAAAATGGTGTACACATACTTACACTGGGACAGTACCTGCAACCTACACGTAACCACCACCCTGTGCTTGACTGGATACACCCTGATCAGTTTGCAAAGTATAAAGAAATTGGTTTGGCAAAAGGATTAAGATATGTAGAAAGTGGACCTCTGGTACGGTCATCTTACCATGCAGAGAAACATCTTTTCGATTTTTAAAAGGAAACTCGTTCAAAACAAAAATATGTTTGAACTTGTTACACTTTCTGTATATTAGCAACATTGGCAGCGACTAAAAAAATAATACTTCGAGAAGAAGACCTGGTGCGTGCACTGAAAGGTCACGAAACTATTGCAATACAGGCACTGTATGATATGTACTCTGCTGCCTTGCTTGGTGTGATTACAAGGATAGTACAACAGCCTGAAATAGCCGAAGACCTGTTACAGGAAACCTTTATTAAAATCTGGAATTCTGCGGAAAACTATGATACCTCAAAGGGCCGTCTGTTTACCTGGATGATCAATGTAGCGCGTAACCTCGCCATTGATAAATTACGCTCCAAAGATTTTCGCAACTCCAATAAAAACCAAGACATAGAAAATAACGTAGATTTCATTGACTCGCAAAAGAAGATAACTTTTAATGCCGATACTCTGGGTCTGAGGGATATGGTCACAGCCCTTAAACCGGAATTCAATGACGTATTAGATATGGTTTATTTTAAAGGATATACCCATGTCGAGGCTGCAGAAGAGCTGAATTTACCATTAGGAACTGTTAAAACCAGAATCCGAATGGCTATTATGGAACTAAGAAAGCATTTTAATTAAGTGGAAGAATCAAAGGAATACATTGAAACAGGCATACTTGAACTTTACGTTCTGGGGCAGCTAAAGCCCCACGAGCAAAAAGAGGTTGAAGACATGGCTGCAAGATTTCCGGAGATCAGGGCAGAAATCGCTGCCATCGAAGTGGCAATGGAAAAATATGCATTTAGTCATGCCATTCAGCCAGATGTTAATCTTGAAAAACAGATTTTTGACAAAATTGCCGCTGGCAATTCCTCCCAACCTGTTACAGTTACAGAAAAACCTGTAAGTGAACCAATGCAGGGAAAAATTGTGCCTTTGCACGATGAAAAATACGAATCTACTATCCGTGGCTTGAAATATTCGCTGGTTGCCTGCGTCGCCTTATTGGTAATCAGCACCTTTGCCTTATATTCTGCCCATCGTAAACTTAACCAGGCTCATCAACAGATTGCCTCATTAAGTATAGACAATGAGAAATTTGCTGCTACGGTAAATTACATTAAAAGTGAAAATAAAGACCTGCAGGAAATTGCAGCCATATCTTCAGACCCGACCTGGAAAACCGTCAAGCTTGCCGGGACCAATATTTCACCCCGTGCAAATATGCTGGTATACTGGCATAAAAAAGGACAGCATGTAATGGTTGATAATACTAAGATGGCTCTCCCACAAAATGACACATCACACCAATATCAGCTTTGGGCCATTGTGAAAGGCAAACCAGTTGACCTCGGTGTATTTGACGCACAAACAAAACCTGCTAAATTATTGCTTACCATGAAAGAAGTGGGTGATGCGCAGGCCTTTGCAGTTACGCTTGAAAAGCGTGGCGGAAATGTCAGCCCTACGATGGAAAAGATGGTTGTAATTGGTGCTGTGTCTATTTAATTAATCCTTTTAGCGTTTTAGAAACTCCGCCTGTCAATTCAGAGGCAGTTACACTTACCTGTTTTTCAGCAATATCGTCTCCCGAACTTCCGTGGAGGTAACAGGCAATGTACGTCGCTTCTGCTGCCGTATATCCTTGTGCAATAAACGAGACAATCAAGCCAGTTAAAACGTCGCCCATACCACCTTGTGCCATCCCGGCATTACCTGTTTGATTGATCATCACCTTTCCGGTCTGATCGGCAATAAATGTATATTGATTTTTAAGCAGGATCACGCAACCGGTTTCAACAGCTTTTTTTCTTGCGGTTTGCAGACGTTCCCACCATGATTCATGAACACCAAATACATGATCAAATTCTTTCATATGTGGCGTCAATACCGATCCCGCAGGTAATTGATCAATAAGCTCAGTGTTATTTCCCAGTATGTTTAGCCCGTCAGCATCAATCACCAATGGCAGGTTTAGTTTGAAAAGGTTTTTTAGAACCTCTACGCTGTGTTCCCCCGTCCCCAGACCAGGCCCAACAGCTATCGCCTGGAACTTACTGAGGTTATCTGCATTTAATCCCTCTCTCTCCAGATACATCACTTCGGGAAGAGAAGTATTTAGGGCATTTAAGCCACTTTCAGGTATGGAAAGTGTAGTTAGTCCCGCACCAGCATGTAAGCAGGCCCTGGCAGCCAGTAATGCTGCTCCCATCGTTTTTTGCTGGCCCGCAATAATCAGTGCGTGCCCGTAAGTCCCTTTATGGGTAAAAGGCTTTCTTACTTTAACAATATTGGTAATATCCCTTGCATCTACAAGTTGATAAGGCGATTCCTGAGTTTGGATAAACTCCTCGTCCAGACCAATTGAAACAACCCTAAAGGCAGCCAATGCCTTTGCAGATTCAGGAAAGAAAAAATTAATTTTTGGTCGCTGAAAACAGATCACCAGATCTGCCCTTAGGTAGACACTATCTGCAGTCAGTACCCCCTCTGTAGCAAATCCCGTAGGAACATCTACAGCAATTACTTTTCTGTTTAAACTATTCACAACCCGAGCCAGTTGAAGATATGGCCCCTCAAGCGCTTTATTAAGGCCCGATCCCAATACGGCATCTATAATTACCTGTTCCTTTAATCCGGCAACCTCTTCTGCTGTTGTTACTGTTTTTAAGGAAAACCACAAGTCCTGCAATTTTTTCAGGTTAGCCTGATATTCATCCGATTCTTTTGAAGAAAAATTGATCAGGTAAACAGCAACATTAGGGAAGCCTTTATCCTTTAACAATCTCGCTATTGCCAATCCGTCACCACCGTTATTCCCTTTGCCACACAATACCGCTATAGAAGTTTCTTTATCCTCCACCTCTTCCATGAAGGCCTTTACAAAGGCTAAGGCCGCAGCCTCCATAAGATCAATGGCGGATATATCTTTGTTCTTAATCGTAAATGCATCAGCAGCACGCATCTGCTCTGAAGTTAACAGGTTCTTCATTAGAATCGATTTGTTTTTTCAGTGGTTTCCATTCATTTTTGGCTCCTAAGCCACTGTGGCATAGCTAGCAGCCAGGGATATAATAGTTCGTCTGAATATATAGATTTTTTCTAATATTTCATGCCTTTTAATTTTCTTGAGGAAGCATTCACTACTTTTATCAAAGGTCTAAACCCCTGGGCGCATTTCCTTCTTCAGGAATTTGCCGGTGAGACTTATGGGATTCTGGATCAATCCTTCCGGCGTACCTTCAAATATGATCCTTCCACCGCCGGCACCACCTTCTTCACCAAGGTCAATTACCCAGTCGGCCACCTTAACCACATCCAGGTTATGTTCAATTACCAGAACCGTATTCCCCTTATCCACCAGCTCATTCAGCACACCAAGCAATACATTAATATCTTCAAAATGAAGCCCTGTTGTAGGTTCGTCCAAAATATAGAAAGTCCGCCCTGTATCTTTCTTAGAAAGCTCGGTAGCGAGCTTTACCCGCTGCGCTTCTCCACCAGATAAAGTGGTAGAAGATTGCCCAAGGGTAATATAACCAAGTCCTACTTCTTTGAGTGTATTGATCTTTCTGTAAATGACAGGCATATTTTCAAAAAACGTACAGGCGTCCTCAATACTCATGTCCAATACATCGCTGATCGACTTGCCGCGGTAGCGCACTTCCAGGGTTTCCCTATTGTACCTGCGGCCGCCGCATTCCTCACAAGGGACATGAACATCAGGAAGGAAGTTCATCTCAATTACCTTCATTCCGGCACCCTGGCAGGTTTCGCATCTTCCTCCCTTTACGTTGAAAGAGAAGCGACCAGGTTTGTATCCCCTTATTTTTGCTTCAGGAAGCTGGACATACAGGTTTCTGATATCAGAAAATACTCCGGTATAGGTAGAAGGATTTGACCGCGGCGTTCTGCCGATTGGTGCCTGGTCAATTTCTATCACCTTGTCTATTTCTTTTAACCCGTTGATTTTCTCATAAGGCAGCGGATGTTTTTTTGCCCTGAAAAAATGATGGTTCAGGATAGGGTACAAAGTCTCAGTAATCAGGCTTGATTTACCACTTCCGGAAACACCTGTTACTGCAATGAACTTACCTAATGGAAAGTCTACGGAAACGTCTTTCAGGTTGTGCCCGCTTGCTTTATGTATGGAAAGTTTATGTCCGTTACCTTTACGACGCTTCATAGGTATGGCAATTTCTTTTTCGCCATTGAGGTAGGCCGCTGTGAGCGTACTTGATTTAAGGATTTGCGCAGGTGTTCCCTGTGCAACAATCTGTCCCCCATGCAAACCGGCAGCAGGTCCAACATCTATCACCCAATCCGCTTCCAGGATCATGTCTTTATCATGTTCTACCACCAAAACAGTATTCCCCAGGTCGCGCAGGTTTTTAAGCGCGCCAATCAGCCGTTCATTGTCACGCTGGTGAAGCCCTATACTTGGTTCATCCAGAATGTACATTACATTCATCAATTGCGAACCAATTTGTGTGGCCAGCCGTATCCGCTGTGCTTCGCCACCAGAGAGTGTCCTCGCGGTGCGGTCAAGCGAAAGGTAATTTAATCCAACATCAGAAAGGAAACCTAAACGGACCCTTATTTCTTTTAGAATTTCTTTAGCTATGGTGTTTTGTCGTTCAGACAAACGGCTTTCAACATTTACAAACCAGCTTTTAAGGCTGTTGATATCCATTTCAGCCAGCTCAAATATATTTTTACCGTCAACTTTAAAATGAAGGCTTTCCTTTTTCAGTCTAGCACCATCACAAACCGGACAGGTTTTAAGCTTACGGAAATTCTCCATATCATCAACAGCACCTTCCCCCTTCTTTTCATTTTGCTCTTCCAGCAATTTGATGATACCGTCAAAAGTGATCTGATAATTCTGAACATTCCACTTATTGTATTCCACAGCTACTGACAGCAGTTCAGGAGTACCATTAAGGATCATGTCAATCTGCTCTTCTGTCAGTTTTTCAATGGGCGTCGACAGAGAGAAACTGTATTTTTTGGCAAGTGCCTTGATCACCTGAAACAGCCAGATATCCCTGTATTCGCCAAGCGGTGCCAATCCACCGTTCATTATACTTAATTTCGGGTTGGGCATTACCGATTCGCGGTCAACAACAAATATATAACCTAACCCGTCACAACGTTCGCAGGCACCATATGGTGAGTTGAAAGAAAAGCTGTTTGGTTGCGGCTCATCATAAGAAATTCCAGTAGTAGGGCACATTAGGAATTTGCTGAAGTGGGACACGTTGTTCTCCTTATCACTGATTTTAATAATTCCCTTACCAACACGCATTGCTGTTTGTACAGAATCTACCAAACGTTTATGATCTTTCCTGTCAATCAGCAGGCGGTCAACTACAATTTCAATATCATGTATCTTATACCGGTCTACCTGCATTTTCGCAGTAAGGTCCTGTATTTCGCCATCAACACGTACCTTCACATATCCCTGTTTGCGGATCTGTTCAAACAACTCGCGGTAATGCCCTTTACGTCCCTTTACTACCGGGGCAAGAATATTCACTGCAAGGCCGTCGTATTTTGTATAAATATTGTTCAGGATCTGGTCTTCGCTCATGCGCTCCATCTTTTCCCCTGTATTATAAGAGAAAGCATCAGCCGTACGCGCATAAAGCAGGCGCATGAAATCATAGATTTCAGTTATTGTACCTACAGTAGATCGTGGATTTTTACTGGTTGTTTTTTGTTCAATAGCAATTACCGGGCTCAGGCCAGATACCTTATCTACATCCGGGCGTTCCATGCCGCCCATAAACTGACGGGAGTAAGCGCTAAACGTTTCCATATAGCGGCGTTGCCCTTCGGCATAAATAGTATCAAATGCTAAGGATGATTTACCGCTTCCGCTTAATCCGGTGATCACCACCAGTTGGTTACGCGGAAAGGATATGTCTATATTTTTAAGATTATGGACCCTGGCACCGTATACTTCAACATCTTTTTGCTCGCCCAGGTCGATGGTATTTTTGCTCATATATATTAATAAACGCTATTAAAATCTTTGAAATTAAGATAGCAAATTTTCAGCCACAAAAATGCTAAAAATTTTATCATCAAAAAAGGGCTTTCCGTCATTTGACAAATGACGGTTAAAACAAAAAGCCGGCAAAATTTGCCGGCTTCCCCAATTGCATGTCAATATTTCTTATTCTCTATTTGTATTTAATGCCAATATGCGTTTTGGCGCATGATAGCCATATCGTCCGGGATCTTTCATAATCTGTTTCATAGAAATCAGCTTATACACATAACCGCCAGTCTCGCGGTTGAGCTTCATTTTGAAATAATTATCCTGGCTTTGTCTGTTGATCTGTCTTTTCATATGGTTATCACCTACATTGTAGGCGGCGGCCACTAAAGTCCAGCTGTCAAAGATTCCGTAAAGTTCTTTGATGTATTTGCAGGCTGCGATGGTAGATTTCCGTAAGTTTTTACGCTCATCAATTTCTGAGTTCACTTTCAGTCCGTAAGTCCTTGCCGTGCCAGGCATAAACTGCCAGAATCCATTTGCACCTTTGGGTGACATTCCGCCCTGGATACCCGATTCAACCAGAGGGACATATTTGAAATCATCCGGAATGCCATAGGCTGCCAAAATGGGTTCAATTATAGGGAACCATGCTTCTGCCAAATGATGTAAACGATTGGTTTGAAGGTTACTATAATTATGTGCAGCAAGAACTTTTTTCATTTTACGCTCCACTCTCCTGTCGCCAAGGGGTAAAGATTCTTCTGCAAAATTTAACTGAGCCATCAGAGATACAGGCTCTTTTAGTATTGTGGGTTTTACTGTGCTTTTAGCACTGATATTGACTTCTTTTTTTTGACTTTTTGCTGCTTGGGGCATGTAGTAAGCAAACACTTTTGCCATAACCAATAACCCTAAGATTACTGAACATGTTATTATGTGTTTCTTTATCATTTTCCTCCTTTTTTTGGTTAACAATTATAAAACGCCTGCAAACATACAATATATAAACCTAATTATCAACCCATTACATAATTTAGGGACAAAAGCACCGTTTAAACGCCTATAAAGCACGATTTTAAAATCAACAATGAGCCCGAAATTAAAAGAGGTGATTTGAGCTATTTTTATTAAATTTGCACCCCGCATTAATTATGTGGTTAACAGCGTATCATGATAAAAAATAACAACAGGAACAGTCGGGATGACAAGTCCAAACCGGGAAACCGAAGCACAACAGGTAGAACCCAGAGTGGAACAGATAGTTCTTACAAAGGCAAAAGCAGGTTTGAGGGGAAAGAGGGGAACGATAAGAGTAAATCTGGAGCTGGCAAAGACAACTACAGACCAAGAGCAGCAAAAGAGGGCGATGATTTTAACAGCAGACCTCCGAGAGACGGAGAAAGAAGCAGCTTTAAATCAAGAGAAAGTGGCAGCAGCAACTTCAGACCAAGAACAGGAAGGGATGGCGATGCCAAAGACTTCAGCAGCAGACCTCCGAGGGACGGAGAAAGAAGCAGCTTTAAACCAAGAGAAGGTGACAGCAGCTTCAGGCCAAGAACAGGGAGAGATGGCGATGCCAAGGATTTCAAAGGCAGACCGTCAAGAGACGGAGAAAGAAGCAGCTTTAAACCAAGAGAAGGTGATAGCAGCAATTTCAGACCACGAGCAGGTAAAGATGGGGAAAGCCAAAGTTTCAGACCTAAAAGCCCGAGAAGTTCAGCAGGCCCGTCAAGCTTCAAACCACGTGCGTTCAAAGAAGGCAGTTCTAAAGAAATGCCAAGAAATGAAAGCCGCAGTTATGTAAAAAAAGATAATTTCGGTTCTGATGGCGAAAGACCATTCAGAACATTCGATGATAAAAAAAGCGGTTCTTCAAGAAGCACCGATAGCAGGCCATTCAGAAAAAGAGAAGACGGCACGCTGCTTTCTGGCGGTAAACCATTTTCTAAAGAACGTCCGGCTGCTGCTCCTGTAATGCGCAGCAGAAAAGAAGGCAATAGCGTAGATGACGGAAAGATCCGTTTGAACCGTTATATCGCCAATTCAGGAATCTGTTCACGCCGTAAGGCCGATGAGCTGATTGCAGCCGGTGTGGTTTCGGTAAATAATGTCCCTGTTTCTGAACTTGGATATAAAGTAGATCCTGCGAAAGATGAGGTACGCTATAATGGGGAACTGTTAAAACGTGAGAAAAAAATCTACGTGGTACTGAATAAACCAAAAGATTATATCACTACGACAGACGATCCTCAGGAACGCCGTACGGTAATGTCACTGGTAGAAAAAGCAAGCAGGGAGCGTATTTATCCAGTGGGCCGTTTAGACCGTAATACTACAGGTCTTCTACTGATGACAAATGATGGCGATCTGGCCGATAAATTATCCCATCCTAAAAACGGTATCACTAAGATTTACCATGTTGAGCTGAGCAAGAGTTTAAGCCAGGGCGACCTGAACAAGATTCAGTTCGGATTGGAGCTTGAAGATGGCCTGATTAAACCAGACTCGGTATCATACGTTGCCGGTGGTTCAAAACGCGAAGTAGGCATCCAGATCCACAGTGGTAAAAACAGGATTGTCCGCAGGATATTTGAACACCTGGGTTATGAGGTGGTTAAACTTGACCGCGTAGTGTACGGTAACCTTACCAAAAAAGATCTTCCACGCGGAAGATGGCGTTATCTAGAAGAACATGAACTGATCCAGATTAAACATCTGATTAAGTAATCAAATACCCTGAAACCATCATGATCCTGCAATTGTTACACCTGCAAATCATGATGGTTTTTTTATACCTAAAAATTTTTAAATGAACAAACTATTCTACCTTCTTGCCGCTTGTGTATGTACACTAACAGCAACAGCACAAAAAATGGATTATCATTTAGTTATTGGGACCTATACGGCCCCTGGAAAAAGTGAAGGCATCTATGTATATGATTTCAATACAGCTACCGCAGGATTTACACCTGTCAGCGTAGAGAAAAATGTAGTCAATCCTAGCTTCCTTACGGTGACCGATGACAGGAAGTTCATTTATGCTGTTAATGAAGATGGCAAAAAAAGCGGGGTAAGTGCCTTCAGCTTTGATGCCGTTTCGGGTAACCTTGATTTTTTAAACAGGCAGGATGCAAAGGGTGCCGACCCCTGCTACCTGGTTGCTGATGACAAAAACGTTATGATTGCTAATTATACCGGAGGCAGCATTGCCGTATTTGGCAGGGACCGCAGTGGTGCGCTAACCCCTGCGAAACAGGTGATTCAGCATACCGGTTCAGGCATAAATAAAGACAGACAGGAAAGCGCACATGTACATATGGTACGTTTTAGCCCCGACCACAAATATGTGATATGCAACGACCTTGGGGAGGATAAAGTATATACTTATGCGTATGATAAGGATGCTGAGAACGATGTTCTGGTTGTTAAGGACAGCATCAATGTCAAACCAGGCAGCGGGCCGAGACATATCCTTTTCAGTAAAAGCGGCAAATACGCTTACCTGATCCAGGAATTGCATGGCGATGTAACTGTATTTAGCTATAATGATGGCAAATTCAAAAAAATACAGGAAACTACTATGGTAGCGCCAGGTTTTACAGGAGATAACGGCGGATCTGATATACAACTTACGGCTGATGGGAAATTCCTGTATGTAAGCAACAGAGGCACTGCAAATACCATTACTACCTTCGCAGTGGGAAAAGACGGCAAGCTGACGAAAAAAAGCCAGATCAGCAGCGGTGGCGAAGGACCGAGGGCTTTCACTATTGATCCCAGCGGCAACTGGTTGCTTGCAGGCCATCAAAAAAACAATACCATCGTAATATTTAAACGGGACAAAATTACCGGCGCACTTACCAATACAGGTAAAACAATTGACGTTGGCGCCCCGGTTTGTTTTGTCTGGGTACCTAAAAAATAATATATATGCACTGCTTTTCTTACAACAACCAGTTTACAGATCAGCCAACCAATTTACATCTGAATTAATCAGGTATACAAATAACAAAGCCCTGCTATTTCAAATCCTTTAAACAAATCTTGCAAAGGGAATTGAAACAGCAGGGCTTTTACCTGGCAGACCTATCTGCCGTCTTAGTCGACCGGCTCAGCCAGCACATGTGCCGGACTGTTGGCAATCACCTTATTGTATAAATCAATATAAAGGGGCAGTACTTTTTTCAAATCAAAATCCTGTGCCCTGGTAAATGCATTCTCTTTGAAACGGTTTAGCACTTCATCATTTTCAAGGATTGATATGGCTTTCGCTGCCATATCCTCAACGTCACCAACATTACTCATGTAACCACAGAAACCATCAATATTTAATTCAGGTAATCCGCCTGCATTTGAGGTAATAATTGGCACTTTACAAGCCATCGCCTCTAATGCCGCCAAGCCAAAACTTTCGGTTTCGGAAGGCATTAAAAACAGGTCAGATACCGAAAGGATTTCTTCCACTGCATCTTGTTTCCCAAGAAAACGTACCTGGTCACAAATTCCCAGGTCCCTGCACAATTGTTCATTGTTTGCACGGTCAGGCCCATCCCCTACCATCAGTAATCTTGATGGAACTTTATCATTAATCAGTTTGAACATCCTGATCACATCATCTGTCCGTTTTACTTTCCGGAAGTTAGAGGTATGGATCAGAATCCTTTCATTGTTAGGCGCAATTGCCTTTTTAAAGTGATCTTTTGGTTTCAGGCTAAACCTGCTGAAATCAATAAAATTTGGGATCACTTCAATCTCATTGGTAATGTCAAAATGCTTTTTGGTATCTTCTTTCAAATTTGCCGAAACCGTAGTCACAGCATCGGATTTATTGATCGAAAATGTCACTACTGGCTTATATGTAGGATCTTTACCTACTAAAGTAATATCAGTACCATGAAGGGTAGTAACAAAAGGGATATGAATACCATAGGTTTCCAGGATCTGTTTTGCCATAAAAGCAGCAGAAGCATGAGGAATGGCATAATGTACATGCAAAATATCCAGTTTTTCGAACCGGACAACATCTACGAGTTTACTGGCCAGGGCAGATTCATAAGGCGCATAATCAAACAACGGATAATCCCTTACAGAAACTTCATGATAATATAGATTAGAAGAGAAAAAATCTAACCGGGCTGGCTGGCTGTAGGTGATAAAATGAACCTGGTGACCTTCGTCCGCCAGTGCTTTTCCAAGTTCTGTAGCAACAACACCACTACCACCAAATGTAGGGTAACAAACAATACCTATCTTCATTAATTAGATTCTTATGCAGATACTATTAAACTGCGTTACAGGTGCAAATTACAGCACTAAAAACGAGCTTTATGTTAAACAATTGCAATTATTTTGTTAGACTGGCAATTATTTCTTCATTTCTTCCTGAATTACCAGCAACATCTCATTAGGTCGCTGAGTACCAATAAAATACATAAGGCCATCGCGATCTGTTAACACTATGGCATCTTTACCAGAAGAGTAAAAGCGGATGCTGCCCTTACGGTGCAGGTTGTAAACCGGATTATTAAACAAATAGTTGCTATAGGTATCTTTTCTTACGCTTACAATGCTATTGAGGTCTATCTTAACTTTTTTAGCAGTCCACAAGCCATCTATAACAATACTCTTGTTATGAATGATAATCTTATATTGTATCATAAACAGCAGGATAATCGAAATGCCTATAATGCCAAAACCTACCACAAGAAACAGGTCCTGGGTGTTATCACGGTCCCTTTCATAAACATAGGCCCCGAAACAAAAAGCGGCCATTAACAGACGGATACAGATCCGTATATAATCGCGGCCAATGTATTGTTTCTCAAGAAAAGCGTACTTATTGCTCATTTAATTAAATTTCTGTTCGAATATAGCGACTTTTTTTGTTGTTGCTGTCACTTTATATCGGTTGTCCTGGCGTAAACCTGCCACCCATACAATATCGCCGTTTCCATTGACCAAAATCGGAATGTGCTCTTTTTGCGGCAAGGGCACCTTTTGATCAATAAAAAAATCACTTAAATTCTTATACCTCTTCATCCCCAATGGCATAAAGCGGTCGCCTTTGTACCAGGTTCTCAACACTAAGGGAAAAATCAGTTTCTCTGTATCCACAAAGGCTTTGTTTACATTGTTGTCAAAATCTGCCCCCTCTACCCAGCTGATATGAATTTGTCTGTCCCCCAGGTAGATGTCGGTGTCCGTTCTATGAACCTGCAACAGGCGGGTATTTTCAACCGGAATCTTTGTAATCAACAGATCGGCCCTGTCAATTGTAACACGATGTGTGGCACTATAAAAAGAAGTGCCGCTCTGTTTGTTCAAAGCCTCTGCAATTTCTTCTGTAACCGATTCCCTAAAATTATATTCCTTCAAAATTTCAAACAGCAGAAAAGCCTGCGGATGCAGCTCCCTGATTTTTTCAAGAGAAATGCGTATCTCATCATTTTGTATCTCGCAAATTTCACTGCGCAATTGGGCTACCCGTTGCTGTAATACAATTTCAG
>Ga0247816_10000051_pt1 | contig 62272 bp, 60 predicted proteins | sample UWRJL209509C1_FD_179930 | JGI IMG/M metagenome (GOLD analysis project Ga0247816, IMG submission 179930) | Plant litter microbial communities from Arlington Agricultural Research Station in Wisconsin, United States - UWRJ-L209-509C-1 | ecosystem: Environmental > Terrestrial > Plant litter >...
CATGAAGGCGTCAATCAGAAAGGAGAAGTTATAGGTAGTGTCAGGATTGATACGCGTTACGTTAGCGCGCATTTTCTCAAGTTCTATGTTGTTGATTTCTACAGTATTGCTCAGTAATTTCATCAGGCTGATATCTACTGAAAGTTTTTGGGCATACAAAAGTGTGTCCCCTTTTTTATCTTCCATATAGAACTTATTCAGCACTACATCTTTTGGTAAAGCTATTTTTATACTCTCCAGACTTACTTCTGTGTGGGTTTTATTTTTAAGGTAGCCAATAGCTTTGTCCTTTACAAAATTTTGAACTGCGGGAATATTTAAAGCCACGGCAATGAGGATCACCAGCATAATCAAACTGGCAACAATCCACAAAATAACTTTTAAACTCTTGCGTACGTATTTATTCAATTGAAATGATTTTTGAGAAGTTTACACTTTCGAGACAATAACTAAAACCATGCCATTGAGGGTTTAGGTACCCATACTACAAGATTTTAATAGTTTTGTTTAATGAATTTGAAATTTCTTTAATATTCTAATGCACCGCACCAAATGTTGAGTTTGACACATAATTTCTGATTTCCATCTAAATGTCGATTAGAAATGTAACTTTGATGCCCCGCTAACTTTTCTGGCATCAAGCGAGTTGAGCAGGAGCGGTTTACATAAACGGAACTCAATGCTAAATAAATTAAGTTTTTCAATTTCTTACGATGCCTATGATCATCTTGACGACCTGTCCGGGCCAGATCAGTCACTCTGCACACAAGCTGAGGCCGCACTTCAGAGCTCTTATTCGCCCTATTCTAATTTCAAGGTTGCAACTGCTGTAAGGTTAACGGATGGAAATGTAATAACTGGTAGCAACCAGGAAAATGTGGCCTACCCATCGGGATTATGTGCTGAGCGGGTAGCTTTATTTACTGTTGGTGCAGCATATCCAAACGCTGTGGTAGAAAGTATGGTGATTACTGCACATACAGATAAATTCAAAATTGAACAGCCGGTTACCTGTTGTGGTGCCTGTTTGCAGGTGATGGCAGAATTTGAGCGTAAACAGAACAAAGAAATTGAAGTAATTTTCTATTGTATAGACGGCAAAATATTGAAAGTGAAATCAGTAAAAGACCTCCTTCCTTTTGTATTTGTAGAGGAACGTCTTAAGGGAAATTCCTGACAATTTTATTAATCGCAATTATTTGACACAAGTGTTGGGAAATTGTGTTCTGAAAATATGATGGGATGACTTATATTTACACCACAAAAATCCTTTCTTAATGAGCGACGAATTAGATAATAACATAAACGAAGAGACAAAACATACCGTAATCCCCATCAACGGACTTTACGAAAACTGGTTCCTCGATTATGCCTCTTATGTAATTTTAGACCGGGCAGTACCACATATTAACGACGGCTTGAAACCTGTTCAGCGTAGAATTATGCATTCGCTGAAGGAGATGGACGACGGACGTTTCAATAAGGCTGCAAACGTGATCGGAAATACAATGAAATACCATCCGCATGGTGACGCCTCGATAGGTGATGCAATGGTGCAGATAGGGCAAAAAGATTTGCTGATTGACTGTCAGGGGAATTGGGGCGACCCGATTACCGGCGATAGTGCTGCCGCTCCGCGTTATATTGAAGCCCGCCTCTCAAAGTTTGCAAACGAGGTAGTCTTTAATTCAGATACCACTATCTGGCAGCTGAGTTATGACGGACGTAACAATGAGCCGCTTACACTGCCAGTAAAATTCCCTTTGCTGCTTGCACAGGGAGCTGAAGGGATTGCTGTAGGACTGGCTACTAAAGTAATGCCGCATAATTTTATTGAATTGCTTGATGCTTCTATTGAAATTCTGAAAGGCAGCCGCCCAAATATCCTACCTGACTTTTTTACTGGTGGGATGGCCGATTTTTCTGCCTATAATGAGGGTATGCGTGGTGGCAAGATCAGGGTACGCGCCAAGATCACTGAGAAGGATAAAAAGACATTGGTCATTACCGAGATCCCTTATAGCACCACTACGGGTTCTGTGATTGACAGTATCCTTTCTGCTAATGATAAGGGTAAAATCAAGATTAAGAAAATTGAAGACAACACGGCTGCACATGTCGAAATTGTGATACAACTTGCACCGGGCATATCGCCGGATGTAACCATTGATGCCCTTTATGCCTTTACTTCGTGTGAAGTATCTATTTCGCCAAATACCTGTATCATTAAAGACGATAAGCCGCAGTTTTTAAGCGTCAACGATATTCTTGTCGAAAATACGCATAACACCAAACAGCTGCTGAAACAGGAACTGGAGATCAAACTGCACGAATTGCAGGAAAAGATATTTTTCAGCTCCTTATTAAAGATATTCATCCAGGAAGGGATGTATAAAAATGCCGACTACGAAAACTCAAATAACTTTGAGATGGTTGTGGGCGTTCTGAATTTACTATTTGCACCTTTTAAGGAACAATTATACAGGGAAATCTTACCTGAAGATTTTAAAAAGCTGATTGATAAACCAATGAGCAGCATTACCCGCTTTGACGTGAAAAAGGCGGACGACCAGATGAAAGCGCTGTCTGATGAGATCAAAGTGGTGAAAAACCATTTGAAACACCTGACTGATTATGCTATTGCCTGGTACCAGCGCTTAAAAGACAAATACGGTAAAGGCAGGGATCGTAAAACTGAGATCCGTTTGTTTGATAGGGTAGAAGCATCAAAGGTTGCACTGGCAAATGTGAAACTCTATATGAACCGCGAAGACGGTTTTATTGGGACCGGTTTGAAAAAAGACGAATTTATTGCGGATTGTTCTGATCTGGATGAAATTATCGTTTTCAGGGAAGACGGAAAGTGTATCATCACTAAGGTGGCGGATAAAACCTTCGTAGGCAAAGGCATCATACACGCGCATGTGTTCAAAAAGAATGATGAACGTACCATTTATAACATGATTTATAAGGATGGGGCGAGTGGTGTATCTTATATCAAACGTTTTGCCGTAATGGGCATCACGCGTGATAAGGAGTATGACCTGACGAAGGGTACCAAAGGCAGTAAAGTATTGTATTTTACGCCAAACCCTAACGGCGAGGCGGAAATAATTACGGTGATGCTTAAACCACATACCAAGCTGAAAAAGCTGCAATTTGATGTTGACTTTGCAGATATAGCCATTAAAGGCCGGGCTTCGCAGGGTAATATCGTTTCTAAGTATCCGGTTAAAAAGATTCTGTTTAAGAGTAAGGGCGTTTCTACGCTATCTGGACTCAAAATATGGTATGATGAACTGTTAAGAAGACTTAACGTTGACGGCAGGGGTAAATACCTGGGTGAATTTGATGGGGATGATAGAATACTTCAGGTGCATAAGGAAGGCTGGTATGAGCTAAGTTCTTTTGAACTGAGTAACCACTTCGACGCAGATTTGCTGCTGATACAAAAATATGATCCTGAGAAAGCTTTTGCAGTAGTACAGTTTGAAGGTAAAGCCAAGAATTACTTTATCAAACGTTTTGTGTTTGAGCCAATAGCTATTGGAAGAAAACAAACACTGATCAGCGAAGAGACCGGATCAAAATTCATGTATTTGACGAGTAACCCGGCCGCAACAGTTACTGTTGATGTGCTAAAAGGTAAAACCCAGACCCCAGAGACACTTGATATACTCCTTGCGGACTTTATCGATGTTAAAGGAATAAAAGCAAACGGTAACCGCCTCTCTCAACATGATGTAAAAGAAATCAGGATCAGTAACAACGAGGAGATTGAACCTAGCCTGGAAGAAGAGGTTAGGGGAGAACCTGTGCTTTTTGATACGCAGGAAATTGGAACTGCATCGGATGAAGATGAACCTACTGCCAGTAATACAGACACTGCAATACTGGAAGATATTGTTGATGAACCAGAAACTGTTTCTGAACCTATTATAGAATCTGAAGATCAAACTGCTTTTGTAGAGGAGGAAACTCAGCCTGCTGTTGAGGAAGAAACTCGGCCTGTAGTAGAGGAAGAAACCCGAGTTGCAATGGAGGAAGAAATCCAACCCGTTACACCAGAGGGTAGTGGTACTGATGTTATTGCAACAGACGGCCAGCCTGAGGCTCAAGAAGAAGCGAAACCCCCGGTTGTGAAACCGGCACCTAAGGCTAAGAAGTCAAATGACAGCAAGAGTAAGGTAACCAAAGAAGGTGCCCAGAAAAAAGATATAAAATTGGAGATAACCAATCCAGACGATCTGGATATTGACGATACAGGCCAGCTTGGTTTATTCTAAAAGAATAAGCTAGGCCAGCGTTCTGCTGCCATAATAAAGGATATACCAAATATTGCGGAGGACAGGAAAAATGTCCAGTCCCACTTTTTAACTTTAAGAACGTTAAGAAGCAGAAAGGAGAAGATCAATATCCCCAATACAATGATGATCTGACCAAATTCAAGCCCAACATTAAATGCAAACAGCTCCGCAACTATATTGGTGCTTTTGCCAAGGAGGCTGTTGAGATAGTTTGAAAAGCCCAGCCCGTGGATTAGTCCAAAGAACAATGCAAATGCATATTTCAAATATAGCCCCTTCGGTTTTGATTTGCCGGCGAGAATGTTTGATGCTGCTGTTACAAGTATAGTTACTGGTATTAAAAATTCGATTAAATCCGTTTTTACATGGATGATTTTGAACACACTAAGCGCTAATGTAATGCTGTGGCCAATGGTAAAAGCTGTTACTAAAATCAATACTTTTCTCCAGTCTGATAAAAGATAAGTGCCGCATAAGACCATTACGAAAAGTATATGGTCATATCCTTTCCAATCCAATATGTGCTGCCAGCCTAATTCAAAATATAGTGGGAAATCTTGCATCCCCCAAAATATTTAAATTTTATCGATTCACACAACTTGCGAGGGAATTATTATTTATCAGTCTTCTTCCTGATTTCGTCTAGATACTGTTTTGCCGATTTGGCAATGCTTTTATGTACTATATAGTTTCGATACCTGGCATTGTAACATTCTTTAAATAGCCAATTATACTTAACGGAAAGTTCAGAAATGTAGGTTCCCACAAGGTTTCTGGTTACAGTATGTTTTGAAAGGTCACGCTCTTGTTGTTCTACAAGATAGTATACGTCGAAACTCCTGTATGTCTTGTCTTGTAGATTTAATGGGAAAATATAGTGATGTACAAAATGCAGTGCTGAATAAAACGCTGTGGTCACAATCCAATCATTAAAATCATCATTCCCATGCTAATAAGTAAATCGCACAACTCGTTATTGTGTAGTCCGTGTAGTCTTTTGTTGTTCATTGTAAGTTCTTATGTTTAAGTCTAAATCCGTCTGCGTTCAAACCTTCGATATTTACATTTTCATCACCGTGCATGAAGCTTAAATCAATTCTATATTTTTTACTGGTAACTTTCATTTCCGTATCGATGGTCCATTCATATGCTTTCAGTATCTTTTCGGAAATGTAATCTTCAAGATTTACGGTGACAATGAGCCTAAAGCTAGATATGGATTCAATTTTTAAATACGCTGCCAAAGGTTGAATTTCCAATTCTTTCAAATGTTCAAATAGACGCTCTGTTACTTGATTCGTTTGCCGCATGTTGGTGATGAACATATTTTCTATTACCGTCTTTGATTCCCGGTCTCGGGTTTGATAGCCTTTATCATAGCTTTCGTCGATAAATCTTTCAACCTCTGCTAAGGAAAATCCCGAATCACTGATTATCTCCTCCCAGTTTTCTGAATTTATTGATTCTCCTAAAATATTCATATCGTGTAGTATTTTGCTGATGACACAAAAATGGGAATAATAATTAATAAAGAAAAATAATTGCAAATAAAACTATTATGGGTGTTGCGTATTTTATTTTGTTAACTGAAGATTTGCATTGAGCCGATGTTATAAAAGTAAAGCACTAATTTTATTATATGATATCGATATTATCCGCAAACTGTCAGTCAACAACAGATCACTATTTTTTGCCATCTTTGGAAACGGATCAATCCAAATTACAAAGCATCAAATAACAATACGAATACTTGAACATACATATGAACTGGGAAAACTTACTGTCGGCTAAACGCTGGGGAAACGAAGATAGATTTGCAGGAAATCAAAAAGAAGCACGTTCAGAATTTCAGCGGGATTATGACAGGATCATCTTTTCTTCACCATTTAGAAGGTTACAAAATAAAACGCAGGTGTTTCCTTTACCTGGAAGTGTGTTCGTACATAACAGGTTAACGCATAGCCTGGAGGTTGCAAGCGTAGGGCGTTCGCTCGGAACTATCTTTTATAATAAAATGAAAGAAGCTGATGACAACATTGATGAGCGTTGTCCGCTGCTGCTTGAAGTTGGGAATATCATTGCCTCCGCCTGTTTGGCGCATGATCTTGGAAACCCAGCTTTTGGACACTCGGGTGAATCTGCAATTTCCCATTATTTTACCAATGGGGATGGTAAGGTCTATCAAGATAAGGTGAATGCTGCCCAATGGCAGGATCTTATCAACTTTGAGGGAAATGCCAATGCATTGCGCATCCTTACGCATCCCTTTGCTGGAAAGGGGACAGGAGGCTTTGCACTCACCTATGCAACACTGGCATCCATAGCTAAATATCCATGTGCATCTTTAGCCAACAATAAAAAGAACATCTATACAAAAAAATACGGTTTTTTCCAGTCAGAACAGGAAGGGTTTGAAAAAATCGCCCGTGAAATGGACTTGATCAAGGTGCAGGATGAGCCAATGGTATATAAACGTCATCCATTGGTTTATCTTGTTGAAGCCGCAGATGACATCTGTTACAATATTATCGACCTGGAAGACGCGCACCGTTTAAAGATCCTCTCTTACCAAGAGGTAGAGCAGCTGTTGTTGCCCTTGTGTAATGATGCCAAATTACCCGCCCGCTTAGCAGATATGGAGGATGATGATGCCAAAATCACACTGATGAGGGCGAAATCGATCAGCACACTGATTGGGCAATGTTCTGCAGTATTCTATCAGCAGCAGGAAAGCATTTTAAAGGGCGACTTCAACCAGAGTTTAATGGATGCGATAGATGAGCCCTTCCTTTCTACTATGAAAGAAATTGAAAGGATATCTATCAAAAAGATTTACAATTATTCATCCGTGGTTCAAATAGAGGTTGCTGGTTATCAGGTGATGGGCGGATTGCTAGAAGAGTTCATTCCTGCTTATCTGCAGAATGAATCAAAATACCACAAAAAGCTGGTGGAACTGATTCCTAAACAATTTCTTACAAAAGAAACTGATGTGTATACCAAAATTCAGTGTGTACTGGATTTCGTTTCCGGTATGACTGATATATACGCAGTGGAATTATTCAGAAAAATTAAAGGTATCTCTTTCCCTTCAATGAGCTGATAAACAAAACAGGCCACATCAAATTGATATGGCCTGTTTATGAGTTTGTGTTATCTATTGGTATTGTATATAGATCGGTGCAGGTTTCAGTTTCAATAACTCCTCAGGGGTCATTAATCTGTGTGGTTCCTTTTTCAAGTCGTTTTTATAGAACAACTTAAAACCTGTAAACTGAACCGGTTCGTTTTGAATAAAATAGCGGTAAGTTCCAATTTTCAAATCAGGTTGTCCCCATCCGTCCATGTGCATTACAATCTGAACTTCGGGATGTAATTTGATGTTCTGATAATTGGTTACCATCTTTTTAGTGAAACGGTGAACAGTAAAAACTTTTGGAGGCAAATTATATTTTTTCACCAGGTTTACCAGGTATTGCGAACAGTAGTTGATGTCTGCTGCATCGTAAGTTCCAATTTTAGTACCAGGTCTTGCGCCACCTTTCATAGAAAATTCTGGGTCGATACCTAAATGTACATTGGGCATTTGCAGGTATTTATCTATTCTTGGAAGCTCATCTTTAATATTACTTAAGGCCACCTGAAGATCTAAAAATACAATACCGTTGTGCATTTTTGCGATTTTGATTACAGAATCAATCTGGGCGTTACCCATTCTGTTGATGTACTTTCCATCCTTGCCTGGAGTACCACTGGCTACAGCTGCAATATAGTGTACACCGGCTTGTACTGGCATTGTAGGGTCTGCTTTTTCCCATTTCTTAACTTCTGCCTGTAAACGGCTCCACATTTCTTTTGGAGGGTATTCTCCAAGTGCGCCCATTTTTTTAGAATGCAGGTTACCATAGTAAACCACAATTCTCTTGAATGGAAGTATGGCGCCTGCTAATGGGTAAGGTTGGTTTTTTACCGGCCACCTGCCAGTTGTATCTCCGTTCGCAATTTTCTTTAATGCAGCTTTATATTTAGCAGTATCAATAGGTGTACGTGTAGTATCTTCAGTGGCACCTTCTATGGTATCGCCAGACGCAGTCACTGTGGTTTTAGTTTTTTCTGAGCTTTTGGTTGAATTGGATGTGCAATTTGCAAATAAGGCAATTGATGTAAACGCAATCAGTAATGTTCCTGCTAACTTAGGTATTTTCATAGGGTGTATTAAGGTGTAAAGTGTTTTTTAAATTTGTGCAAAACTACACATTCAACTGACAAATCTTTCTACAAGTATAACAATCTTAAATTGATTATGAATTTTATTAGCTAATAATAGACGGGGCGTAAGTGTAAAAGCTGAATTTGTGTGGAACTCTTATACAGGAGTCTTATATTTACACGTTGTTACCCATACAGAACATACATGAAAATAATAAGTAAATATGCGGTTGCGTTAGTCTTTAGTTATCTGCTTTTCGCCTGGTTAGGGTGTAAAAAAGACGAGATTAAATTCAACCTGATTGCACCTTCTGGGGGTGATACCACCACTTTCCAGGGTATATATAATATCGAAAGGGGAGATAGTGCCTATAACACGGTGTTTTTGGATTTTAGCAAGGACCAGCATCCTGCGGTTTTGCGTTCTACATGGGATCTTGGCTTTTACTGTGGTACGGCAGATTTTAGGGTCATCATTAATAACGCAGTTGGCGCTACCATTGTTCAGTCGGATAAAACTAACCTCAATGATGTAACTTTGGCTGATAGCACTGTAACGCTGTTCAACAAGTTAGCGTTGGATGCTACCGGGGATCCAACTACTATTGATCCGGTTGAAGGCGATTCCACTGCGTACCTTGCTGGAACAGTGATTAAAGCCATTTCTGCAGTTAATTCGGAAAATAAAGTTTATATTCTAAAACGCGGCACTGGTACAACAACAGCCTATTCGAAGTGGATTAAAATGCGTATCGACCGTTCTACCACAAGCAATGGGTACACTGTCACCTATGGAAACCTTCCAGATCAGACATATAGGACGATCACAGTTACGAAAGATGCATCATTCAATTTTACCTATGGGTCTTTCGCTACTGCTACTTCAAGTTATGAACCTGCTAAAAAGTTATGGGATATCTCCTGGGGGATCAGTACCTATAAGGTGCCAGAAACTTCAAAGGTAAGGGCCGAACCTGATTTTGTGCAGATTAACTTTATGGGCGGTGTAACTGCTGCTGAAGTTATTTTCGGCGCAGATACCACAAAAAACTATAAAAATTTTAAAGAAGAGAATCTCACTGGTATCACCTTCTCCAACAATAGGGATGTGATTGGAACGAACTGGAGAAACCTTCCGTCGTCCCTTCCAGGCACCTTGGCTATCAAAATTGACAGGTTTTATCTGGTTAAAGATAAAGCAGGTAATATCTATAAGCTGAGCTTTTTGGGGGGTGGTTCCAGGGGACGGCCTAACATTCAATATACTATTCTTCAGGCTACAAACGCAATCCCTTAAGATCCAAATATCAGATCATTTAAACCTGATTTGCCGTTGGCAAATCAGGCCCTGCATATTGTTAAGAAGAGAATGTATTAAACTTTCCAAACACACCTAATGGTAACTTGATACCAGAAGTAGCCTGAAGATATAGTTCTCCTGTTTCAAGGTTTTGCACTTGAGGAAAAGACGTTTTTATGAGGTTTTCTACAATGACAGAAGAGAATCCCAATGAGTAAGTGTTGAGGATCAGAAAGTGTTCCTCTTCATCCAGCAACTGAACTACGTCGTGCATCATTTCCTGGATATGGTCTTCCAGTTTCCATTTCTCTCCATTTGGGCCGTGGCCGAAAGCAGGAGGGTCAAGAATAATACCATTGTATTTTTTACCACGTTTAAGTTCACGCTGCACAAATTTAAGCGCGTCTTCCACTACCCATCTTACATCCTTCAGTTGCGATAGCTCCTGATTTTCGTTTGCCCAGTTTACCACCTGCTTGATAGAATCTACGTGTGTAGTATCTGCGCCGGCAGCCTTTGCAATTAAAGATGCTGCACCTGTATAGGCAAACAGGTTAAGTACTTTAGGACTTGGTTTTTTGAACTTTTTAATGGACGATGAGATATAATCCCAGTTTACTGCCTGCTCAGGGAAAACACCTACGTGTTTAAAAGAAGTTAATCCCAAACGCAGGTTGATCTTTACTTCATCATTCTGATATTCTACATTCCAGCGGTCTGGCAGGTGCTGCGATGATTTAACCCATTCCCCTGAAGTTGCAGAACGGCCCTTAAAGCGGATATGGGTTCTTTTTTTCCATTCCAGCTCATTGAGCGTTTTTTTCCAAACCGCCTGTGGCTCAGGCCTTGACAGGATAAGGTTACCAAAACGTTCCAGTTTTTCAAAATCACCACAATCAATCAACTCATAATCTTTCCAGTGGGTGGGCGTTAATAGGCTTATCATAAAATGTATATAGTAGTAATGTTATTAAAAATTTTTCTTGGCAGCTTTCATGAACCGGCTGGCAAAAACAAAGTCATTCAGTTCTTCAATATCTGTATGGGCAATTTCCTTATTGGAGCCTTCCCAGAACTTTTTACCTTCGTGAAGAAATAAAATATAGTCACCAATCCCCATTACAGAGTTCATATCGTGGGTAACAACTATTGTTGTAGTATTGTATTCTTCAGTAATCTCCTTGATCAGTTCGTCAATTACAATAGAGGTTTTTGGGTCCAGTCCAGAATTGGGTTCGTCACAAAACAGGTATTTTGGATTCATGGCAATCGCCCTGGCAATCCCTACCCGTTTCTTCATCCCTCCAGACAACTCTGCCGGAAATAGTTTATTTTTACCTTCAAGGTTTACGCGTTCGAGGCAAAAATTTGCACGTTCCTGTTTCTCTTTGAAAGACTGATCGGTAAACATATTCAGTGGGAACATAATGTTTTCTTCAACCGTCATGGAGTCAAAAAGGGCAGAACCCTGAAATAACATACCAATTTCCTTACGGATTTCGATACGCTGTTCGAAATCCATTTGAGTGAATTCACGCCCGTCATACTGTACACTTCCCGTTTCAGGCGTCTGTAATCCAACCATGCATTTCAGCAATGTAGTTTTACCAGATCCCGATCCACCTATGATTAAATTGGTAACACCTTCCTGAAAGGTTGCGGATATACCTTTAAGAACCGTATTTGATCCGAAGGATTTCTCAATATCTTTGATTTCAATCATAGTAATAACTGGGTTACAATGTAATCACAGGCAAGAATGCTGATACAGCTTACTACAACCGCCCTTGTGCTGGCCTGGGCAACTTCAAGTGCGCCGCCTTTAACGTAAAATCCTTCGTAAGCAGGCACGGTGGTGATAATAAATCCAAACACAAATGCTTTAACGAGTGCTACTACGATAGTGTAAGGGTTAAAATCTGTTGTGATACCCTGAATATATTCTGATGGTGATACTGCACCTGATAACGTTCCGCCTAAAAAACCACCGCCAATACTCAGGAACATAGAACAGATTACCAACACGGGAACCATTGTTATGCCTGCAATGAGTTTTGGCAGGATAAGATAACCAGGAGAATTAATTCCCATGATCTCCAGTGCATCTATCTGCTCGCTCACCCTCATTGTCCCAATTTCTGATGAAATGGCCGAACCTATCTTTCCCGCAAGTACAATTGCGGTGATGGTTGGGCTCAACTCAAGGATACTTGAATCCCTGTTTACAGAACCTATAATCGTTTTTGGAATAAAATCACTCACCAGCTGGAAAGCGATTTGCAGTGTCATAACGGCACCAATGAAAGTAGAAATTATGGCAATTAAGCCAAGAGAACCAACTCCAACAAAGTCCATTTGCTGAAAAATGGCCTTCATGTATATTTTAATTTTTTCGGGCTTTCTGAAAACTGCCTTCAGCAATAACAGGTATTTACCAAAATTGGTGAAATTCATTAGGTGAGAATTAGCTAGGGTATAATTACTATATTACTACAAAGAAACAACAAAAATTGTTGTGGCTTTCTTTATTTCTTAAAAAAAACTGCTATTTAGGGATATGAATGCAATTATAACAGGTGCTACAAAGGGAATAGGCAAAGCTATTGCAGTTAAACTGGCGCGGTCAGGTTACAACCTGGCGATATGTGCCAGAACTGAGAAAGAATTGGCTGCCCTGGAAGTGGAATTGGCTGGTAGCGGGGTCAGGATTTTCTCCATGGCCATAGACTGCAGCCACAAGGATGAGCTTTACAATTTCTGCGAACAAACTAAAGCGATGTTTGGTTACGTTGATGTGCTGGTCAACAATGCAGGTGCTTTTAATCCTGGTCTTTTGTTAGATGAAGAAGACAGTGTTTTTGAAGACCAGCTTCTGCTAAACCTTAATGCCGCGTATTACTTGTCAAAATATTTTGGAAGGATAATGCGCAGCAGGGGCAATGGACACATATTTAACATCTGTTCTGTCGCCAGCAAAGAAATTGTAGAAAATGCCGGAAGTTATACTGTAACTAAATCAGCATTGCTCAGTCTTAACAATGTATTACGGCAAGAGTTATCCAAATACAATGTTAAAGTAACGGCAATTTTGCCTGGTTCTACACTCACTCCGTCCTGGGAAGGAACAACAATTCCAGCAGAGCGTTTTGTACAGCCTGAAGATATCGCCAGTTCTTTATATACAATACTGAACTTAAGCAGTGGAGTAAATGTTGATGAGATGATTATAAAGCCGTTAAATTTTAACGCTTAATAAAGAGAGGATTATATGGAAAACAGATTGTTAAGAAACGAACACGACAAGGTAATTGCCGGCGTTTCATCAGGGTTAGCAGCGTATATGCAGGTAGATGTGACTATTATCAGATTGTTATTTGTTCTGTCTACTATTTTTTTGGTTGGTACAGGAGTATTGGTTTACCTGGTGATGTGGATAGTAGTGCCTGTGAATAATGATCCTGCCGCCAAGTTTTCAAAATTCAATGATTATTTTAAAAAGGAACCTCCTGTTGGATTCAATCCACCGCCTTTCGGCCAGCCAAATCCATTTGGTCAGGAACAAAATGCGGGGCCACAGGGCAACCCGGATACTAAGTTTGGATGGCAGAATCCTGTGGATTTTAAAACACTCCCAAAAAATAACGATACAGGTAGAACTGTTGGCGGATTATTCCTGCTGGTTATAGGTTTGTATTTCTTAATGAATGAATTTGACATCATCCCTTATTGGTTTAGGTTAGGTAAATTATGGCCATTGGTATTTGTAGCTATAGGCCTGAGTTTTATCCTTAAAGCCAAAAGGAAAAATACCTGGGAAGACTGGAAACGTGAGCAGGAAGAAGCGGCCGCAACTACGGAAGAGCCAACTGCCTTTACAGAAAAGAAACCTGCGGATTTTAATCAGGATCTGCCAAAGGAAGAACCTAAGGACCAGATTTAAATAGTATTTGACACTAAAGAATAATATAAACAAACCGGCCCTGAACGGATTTACGCAATTGGCCGGTTGATATTTAAAAGCTATTGTTATGAAATTGAATAGAGTAATGTGGGGTATAATACTACTGTTTGTAGGTTTGGTCCTGTTGTTGGAAAACTTTAATGTGATTGATTTTTACTGGAGAAACGTATGGAGTTTCTGGCCGGTATTCCTGATCATCTCAGGTATAAATATCCTGTTCAACAAGAATAAGTCGCAGGTTGGAAATATGATCAGTCTGGGTGTACTGGTAGTGATGCTGGGCGTGGTGTTTTACAAGGGGCAGCAGCCTCCAACCGCGAGATCATGGGTGGGAAATAATTTCAGTAAAGACTTTGATATTGATATCGACGACGATAAAGAGGAAGAACATAGCGAAAAGTTAACCTTCGCAGAGGCCCTTATACCTGCAGATAGTTTGAAAAAGACTGTCCTGAACATTTCTGGCGGAGGTACTTCCTTTGATCTTAAAGGTGGAACCGATAGCCTGATCCAGGCAGATGTTGAACGCAGGAATGGTAATTTCATCCTGCAAAGGGAAGTGTCTGATTCGGTGACCACCCTGACTTTCAAAATGAAAGAAAAAAACAACAAGTGGTCGCTTGGCGATGGTGGTAATGATGTAGACCTGAAATTGAACAAAAAACCAGAATGGAACATCAATATGAATATGGGTGCAGGTGAAGTGAAGCTCGATATGGAGGAATACAAAATGCGCAGTTTTCGTTTTGATGGTGGTGCAGCTTCAATTGATATTAAAGTAGGTTCCAAGCTCCCGATCACTGATGTAACGGTTAAAACCGGGGTAGCAGATGTGAAAATTAATGTTCCGGAAAGTTCAGGTTGCAGGATCAGAACAAAAACAGGTTTGTCTGCCAAAGATTTCCCCGATTTTGTGAAGATTGACAATGGTAACTACGAAACATCCAATTATAAAACGTCAACGAAAAAGATTTTTATTAATCTGGACGGGGGATTGAGTAATTTTGAGGTGAACAGATATTAAATCAATTGGAACCTCAAAAAGTATACACAGTTGTTGTAAATGGTAAGCCTCAGGGGCCTTATGATATGGACAGCCTGAAAGAGATGAACATTTTACCTGGTACGTTTTTAAGAAAACCAGGTATGGATGATTATAAAGAAGCGCACGAGTTCCCGGAACTACGTGCGCTTCTTGGTTTTAGCTACCAACAAGCCATACCCCAATATTTTGCGTCGTTTGACCAGCGTCTGCTGGCTTCGGTGATTGACTATTTTATCTTGCTGCTGGTTTATATCATTTTGATCCTGATCAGTTTTCTTTTTATAACAGGTAAAGATGAAAGGATAATGATCGCTTTGTTATTTCTTCCATCGGTGCCGGTCTTCAGATTTATTTATGGCGTTTTTACAGAGTGTTCATCATGGCAGGGCACAATTGGGAAAAAAATATTGAATATTAAGGTGACCGATATGGGCGGAAGGAAGATTACTTTATTTGTTTCGCTGGTTAGGAACGGAGCTAAAATACTGTCTGTGCTGCCCCTGTTCTTTGGTTACCTCTATAGTTTTCTCAATAAAAAGCAACAATGTTGGCACGATATTGCAGCAAACACTTTAGTTATTAAAGATCGATTGATTTAATCTTTATCTTTGCATTGCATGGAAAACGTATCAATACAAAAGGATTTAGCCGGATTATATTGCAATAATTTAAACCAATATTCCAGGTTTTTAACGCGTGAAGTTCATATTGGAGATGTACCAATGGGAGGGTTGAACCCGATCAGGATACAATCCATGACCACCACAGACACGATGAATACGCTAGGTACTGTTGAGCAAACAATCAGGATGGTAGAGTCTGGTTGCGAATATGTGCGTATTACTGCCCCAAGTATGAAAGAGGCAGAAAATCTGGCAGTGATCAAAAAAGAATTGCGTGCAAGGGGGTATAACGTGCCGTTAGTAGCTGATATCCATTTTACACCCAATGCAGCTGAATCTGCCGCCCGGATAGTAGAAAAGGTACGTATCAACCCGGGAAACTATGCAGATAAAAAACGTTTTGAAAATATAGAATATACCCAGCTGGCCTATCAGGCAGAACTGGAACGCATTTATAAGAAATTTTCGCCTCTGGTGAAGATATGTAAAGAGTACGGCACGGCGATGCGTATTGGTACTAATCATGGTTCGCTGTCTGACCGGATTATGAGCCAATATGGCGATACCCCCCGCGGAATGGTGGAGTCGGCCATGGAATTTATCAGGATGTGCGAAGACCTCAATTATTATAACCTGGTAATTTCTATGAAAGCCAGTAATACGCAGGTAATGGTACAGGCCTATCGCTTACTGGTAGAAACAATGGTAAAGGAAGGGATGAACTATCCGTTGCACCTTGGCGTAACTGAAGCTGGGGACGGTGATGACGGAAGAATTAAGTCTGCCGTTGGAATTGGTACTTTGCTGGAGGACGGCCTGGGTGACACCATAAGGGTTTCCCTGACTGAAGACCCTGAATTTGAAGCGCCGGTAGCAAAAACCCTGGCCGACCGTTATGTAAAACGTGCAGAAGTCCAGGTAGTTAATGAAAGTATACTTGTAAGGGAACTGCCTTACAGCCCGTTTGCTTATATTCGAAGGGTAACACAGCCGGTACATCATATTGGTGGTCATCATCATCCGGTAGTAATGCTGGATGTTTCAGCGAAAAATCTAAAGGATCCTTACTTCCTTATGGAGGCGGGGTATAGATACAGCGCCGGTTTGGATAAATATAATATGGCCGACCAGGCGTGTGACCTGGTGTATCTGGGCGACGAGCTCCCTTCATTCTCGTTTCCGGGAAACCTGCAGCAGATCTACAATTATAATACATGGCTCGCACTAAAAGATAAAACCAATTGTCACCCTTTACTAAGACTGGAGGATTTTGCAGTTACTACTATTAAAGATAACCTGTTAAATCTGGTAAGTGTAGATGCTGGAAACTATGATATTTCTTTGCTGAAATTACTTGATAATACTGCGGTGATTGTATTGGAGACATCTGCTTCCCATGGAATGGCACAACAGCGTGCGTTTTTTGTTGAGCTGCTTGAAAATGATATCCAAATTCCAGTGATCATCAAACGAAGTTACACTGAAACCAATGCAGACGACCTCACACTCTTTGCAGCAACGGATCTCGGAGCTCTGTTTACTGATGGTTTTGGCGATGGTGTTTGGATTGATGCCCCTAAAAGTATTGATTTGGCAACAGTTAATGCCGTTAGTTTTATTATTCTGCAAGCAACACGGACACGGATTTCCAAAGCAGAATATATATCATGTCCAAGTTGTGGTAGAACACTTTTTGATCTGCAGGAAACAACTCAGCTGATCCGATCAAGAACAGACCATTTGAAGGGAATAAAAATCGGTATTATGGGCTGCATCGTAAACGGACCTGGTGAAATGGCTGATGCAGATTATGGTTATGTTGGTGCCGGTCCGGATAAAATTACTTTGTACCGCGGTAAAGAGGTGGTGAAAAAGAACCTCAGTACAGCGCTGGCCCTGGATGTCCTGATCGATCTGATCAGGGAAGACGGCAACTGGACTGAGGCAAAATAATATTATTATTCTTTGATAAAGGCGAGTGTTTTTTCGAACACTTCGTGTAATGCTTCCGGCAAATCATCTTTGGTATAAGGGTGGGAGGCACCAAAAACATGATTGGCTCCCTGTATTTTCTGTAGCTTGGCCCTGGTTTGTGCCTGTGCAAGTTGCTGTGCCACGCTAAAGGGGACATTGATATCCTCGTCACCGTGAAGTATGAGCCATGGTATACTTATCGTTGAAGCTGCATTTAGAATATTAAACTCATCTTTATTGGCGTTATAATCCTGGAGCAATGTACTGTTAAGTGGCATCTTTTCTTTGGTCCTGGCGTTTTCCACATAGACCCTTCCTGTTTCCAGCCAATCTTTTTCCTGTTCTTTTTTCCATAGGGAGCTAAAATCAGCGATAGCAGACCAGGTAATAACTTTATTTATACGGGAATCACCTGCGCCCCTCAGAATGGCTAACCCGCCACCTTTGCTATGGCCTATCACAAAAAGAGGTGTTAATGGGTAGGTGTGTTTGATATAATTGATCGCTGTATCAAGGTCTTTTAACTCCATACTGATCGTATTTGCAGCAAACGCTTCAAGGTCTGTTACGTCTCCCGGATGGTCTGGCTTTACACCACTATGGCTGAAATTAAATTTGAAATAGCGGTAGCCTTCTGCTGCAAAACGGCCTGCAACAAGATTATGGGCTCCCCAGTCTTTAAAACCTTTAAAGCCGGGTATAAACAGGATGCTGGGTTGATTGGCTAAATCATCATCAAAAGTAACATCTCCTGATATGGTTTTGTCACCCGCGCCAGACAAAATAAATTGCTCGTTTTTTATCATATTTGCCTCTCCGTATCTTATACCTGTAGTAACAAACATACAACCGTCTTGTTTCGTGTATATTTCTGTCAATTTAAAATCTTTCTAAATTAGTCTTAATTACAGCATAATGACAGACCATACTGGACGTCTTGTTACTTTTGTTCGCACTAAGAAAATAACTCTAACCCACCTTGGAATATTTAAAGATACTTGCTTTCACACATAAACAGATTGACCTGAAATCATTAGGTAAATTAGTTATATGCGAGCAGACACTGGATGACAGACTAAAGAATATTCAACAAGTATTGGATGTTAAGGAAATCTTTTATATCGGTACTTGTAATCGTGTAGAATTTGTTTTTACAACGGGACGCGAACTGGACCGCGAATTTATTTTGCGTTTCCTTACTGTATTGGATATGGGCCTGCCAGAAGAGTATATGGATAGATTTATTGAAAATGTTTCCATTTATGAGCAGGTAGAAGCCTTTAACCACTTGTTGCGCACCTCTTGTTCCCTTGAGAGCCTTGTAGTGGGAGAAAAAGAAATACTTGCACAGGTCCGCCGTGCCTATGAGGCCTGCCGGCTTTCTGGTTTCACGGCCGATTACATGCGGATGATTATGAACCGCGTGGTAAAAACCGCCAAAGAAGTTTATACCCATACCAATATCTCAAAAAATCCGGTATCTGTGGTTTCCCTGGCTTACCGTAAATTACGTGACCTCACTATCACAGCCAACTCAAGGTTGCTGATTATTGGTGCAGGTGAAACGAATAAAAACCTTGCCCAATATCTAAAAAAACATAAATACTCAAACTTCTCTATTTTTAACAGAACGGTGGCCAATGCTGAAAGTCTTGCAAAAGATCTGAATGGTACTGCTTATTCGTTGTCAGAATTGGAGAACTTTAATGAAGGCTTTGATGTCATCATCACCTGTACAGGCGCTACTGAGCCAATCATTACAGAAGAGCTTTACCGTAAATTATTAAAAGGAGATACAGGTAAAAAGGTGATTGTGGATCTTGCCATACCAAATGACGTTGCCCCTTCGGTGATCAAAAACTTCCCGGTTCACTACATTGAAGTTGAATCATTAAAGGAAATTGCCCGTAAAAATATTCAGGAACGTTATGACGAACTGATAAGTGCGGAGCAAATCATTGATCAGAACATCAAAGAGTTTGATCTTGACCTTCGCCAGCGCAAAATCGAAATTGCCATGAGCGAGGTTCCCCAAAAAATAAAAGCCATTAAAAGTAAAGCAATGGACATTGTTTTTGCGGATGAGATTAACACACTGGATGAAAACTCCAGACTGGTTCTTGAACGTGTAATGGATTATATGGAGAAAAAATACATCAGCGTGCCAATGGTCATGGCAAAGGAAATTCTTGTAAACAACAGTTAGGCCTAAACGCCATTAGTCACTGCAAATACATTATTTTTTTATTATTTAACTCTATAAATCTTTTAGGTTAAATTTGCGCTAATCTAAATACGTGATACCTGACATTCGCTGAACTAAAACATCAACTGAAAGGCTTATGCAAGCTTCATCACCGTTAAAAATATATATACCTTGATGAAAAAACTTATTATCGGTACCAGAGGCAGTGACCTGGCCTTATGGCAAGCAAATTTCACAAAAGACAGACTCGCTGAAATTGGTGTTGAATCTGAACTGAAGATCATTAAAACGCAAGGTGATAAAATTCTCAACCTTAGGCTGGACAAGCTTGAAGGGAAAGGTTTTTTTACAAAAGAGCTGGAGGAAGAACTACTGTATAGCAAAATCGATATCGCAGTACACTCCCATAAAGATCTGCCGACTACTAACCCTCCGGGCTTAATCATTGCAGCAGTATCTGAACGTGAAGACCCCTCAGAATTATTACTGATACTGAAAGACTGTGTGGATGTTACCCAAAAACTTTCTTTAAAAACAGGTGCACAGGTAGGTACTTCGTCCAACAGGCGCAAAGCACAATTACTGGCATTACGTACCGACCTGAATATAGAAGACCTTCGGGGAAATATTAATACCCGTATTCAGAAGTTAAGAGATGAAAATTATGATGCTATTCTGCTAGCTAAAGCCGGCGTTGCACGTTTAGGTCTTGATCTTTCTGAATTTCATATGGAAGTGATCGATCCTACAGAGTTGGTGCCTGCACCTGCACAAGGGGTGCTGGCTATCCAGATCAGAGAAAACGATAAAGAATTATATGATTTACTTCAACAGATCAATGACGCGGATGTTGCCGCTTCGATTGCTGTTGAACGTAGAGTGCTTAACCTTTTTGAAGGAGGCTGTCATATGCCGCTTGGCTGCTATTGCAAAAAAGAAAACGGAAAATATGAGGTGTGGACGTCTAAGGCGCTAACCGGTGACGATTTCCCTGACCGGTTATTTCTTCGCGTAGACAGTCTGGAAGGTCTTGCAGAAACGATTGTTGCCAAATTTGACGTGAACAGAAAAAAGCCTTCGAAGGTATTTATCTCACGTGAAATTGGCGAACATAACTATTTCAGAAGGGCTTTAGAAAAAAATAATATTGAAATTGAAGGCAGATCGCTGATCCGTACATTTCCTATTGTGAACGTACTTGACCCTTTTTACCTGAAACATATAGACTGGATATTTTTTAGCAGTCGCAATGGAGTAGAATACTTTTTTAAACTAAAGCCTGTGCTGCCTAAACATGTTAAGTTTGGGGTAGTGGGCAGGGGATCTGAAGATGCGTTACGCAAATATGGCCACCTTGCAAATTTTGTAGGCGAGACAGGTGATATTACTGAGGTAGCAGAAGAATTTGCGCCTTTGGTAACCGGTCAGATTGTTTTGTTCCCCCGTGCACAGGATTCATTATTGAGTATCCAAAAATCGTTATCGGCAGATACTAAAGTGGTAGACCTGCCAATTTATGAAACAGTAATTGAAGATGAAATAGACCAGACTTACGCCGAGGTCCTGATATTTACCAGTCCTTCTAACGTTGATGCATATTTTGCTAACAATCTGTTAGATCCTGGGCAAAAGGTAATTGCTATCGGGAATTCCACAGGAAAGAAATTTGAAGAAATGGGTGTGCAGTATACCCTTCCTTATTCTCCTGATGAAATAGGCCTTGCAGAAGCTGTGTTTGGAATTGATATTAAATAAAAGAGAGGTTGATTATGTTGCACCGTCCGCGTAGATTAAGAAAAAACCAGGTAGTTAGAGAAATGATGGCCGAAACAAAGCTGTCAAAAGATACGTTCGTTTATCCATACTTTGTAGTGCCGGGAAATGGCGTTGTTCATGGCATTGATTCTATGCCTGGAGTGAACCATTTCTCTCAGGATACCCTGATCAGGGATGTTGAAAAAGGTCTTGAACTTGGTGTCAACAAAATTATGCTGTTTGGTGTAGGCGACGATAAAAGTGAAGATGCGCATAGCGCCTACCATGATCACTCTCTGGTACCCTCTGCAGTTCGTGAACTGAAAAAAGTTTTTGGCGAGGATTTATATGTAGTTACCGATGTTTGCGTTTGTTCATATACTACCCACGGGCACTGTGGCATCTTAAAAGATGATTATGTGCAGAATGATGAAACGGTAGAAGTAATTGCAAAGATGGCACTGACGCATGCGCAGGCCGGTGCAGATATGCTTGCCCCATCAGATATGATGGACGGACGTATTGGTGCAATAAGGGAACTGCTTGATCAGAATAAATATGTGAATACGGCAATCATGTCCCATGCTACAAAATTTGCATCAGCTTATTATGGACCATTTAGGGAAGCCGCTGATTGTGCTCCGAGTAAAGGCGACAGGAAAGCTTACCAGATGGATTTCAGAAATCCTGATGAAGCTTTAAGGGAAGCCCTGCTGGATGAAAGTGAAGGAGCTGACGTATTAATGGTAAAACCAGCACTGGCTTACCTTGATGTGATGCATAACCTGAAACAACATACAGGTTTGCCTATTGCCTGCTACAACGTGTCTGGTGAATATGCAATGGTGAAAGCTGCGGCAGAGCGGGGCTGGATAGATGAGCAAAAGATAGTAATGGAAACAATGTATGCCTTTGCACGTGCAGGAGCGAGTATTATTACAACTTATCATATCAGGGATATGGTAGAAAAGAACTGGATATAGATATGTTAGAATCACTGAAGAAAATGTTTTCCGGCAATGAAGAGGACATGCCCGCTAACCCGGGAAGTAAACCTGATATTTCAAGGGAGAAATCAGCTGAACTGTACGAAAAAGCAAAAACTTATTTCCCCGGTGGAGTGAATTCTCCTGTTAGGGCTTTCAAATCTGTTTATGGAACACCATTATTTATCCAAAAGGGTGATGGTTGTTTTGTATGGGATGCAGATGGTAATCAGTTTATTGATTTCTGCGGTAGCTGGGGCCCACTTATTTTAGGTCACAATCCGCCAAAGGTACGGGAGAAAGTAACTGAAGTGATGCAAAATGGAATGAGCTTTGGTGCGCCAACTGCGTTGGAAAACGAGCTTGCCGAACTCATCATCAAAAATAATAAACACGTAGAAAAAATACGTTTCACCAGTTCTGGTACAGAAGCAGTAATGTCTGCAATCCGTTTGGCCCGGGGATTTACTGGCAGGGACAAAATCCTGAAGTTTGAAGGATGTTACCACGGCCACAGTGATTCGCTGCTGGTAAAAGCTGGTTCGGGACTGGTTACTTTTGGCGAGACATCATCTTTGGGTGTACCAAAATCGTTTGCTGCGGAAACTATCGTTGTACCACTGAATGATAAACAGGCATTGACGCAGGCATTTGATCAGTTTAAGGATGAAATTGCCGCGGTAATTATTGAAGGCGTACCTGCAAACAACGGATTGCTTATTCAGGATGCTGATTATATCGAGTTCCTGCAGAAAATTTGTAAGGAAAACAGTACCCTGCTGATCTTTGACGAGGTAATTACCGGTTTCAGACTGGGATTTGAAGGTGCAGCGGGTTATTACGGTGCTAAACCTGATATTGTAACTTACGGTAAGATACTTGGTGGTGGTTTGCCAGTTGGGATGTATGGTGCTTCTGCAGAAATTATGGGTCACATTTCTCCTGACGGTGGTGTTTACCAGGCAGGTACATTATCGGGTAATCCGGTAGCGATGGCTGCGGGTATTGCACAACTGACTGAATTGCTGCGCTCAGGTTTCTATAAGGACCTGAACAATAAGGCTGCTGAATTCGCAGAAAGTATCCAGCGTTTTGCTACTGCAAGAAGTTATAAATTTAAGGTATTCAGTATAGGTTCTATTTTTTGGTTTGCCTTTACAGACAAAGACAAGATACAATGTGCAGAAGACATTGATCCGGCAAGTATGGAGAAGTTTAAGGTGATGCACCGCGAATTGTTAAACCGCGGAATTTATCTCGGCCCTTCGGGTTATGAGGTGGGTTTTGTATCTGCGGCACATACTAAAATTGAACTTGAAAAAGCGAAAAGGGCAATCCTGGAAGCGCTGGATATTGTTTTTAGGAATAAGTAAAATAACAGTATATTTAAAAAGTTTAATCAAAGCTTTGAAGAAATCAATCATTATATTCTATTTCATGTTACTGTACTCTTTGGTACAGCTGATCTCCTGGGGAACGCTTGTCGTAAAACTTCAGCCCTCCAGAATGGCAATGGTCATGGGAGAAGGATCTGTGTTTCTGTTTCTCCTTTGTATTGGGGCCTATTTTTTGCACCAGTCGATAAAAAAGGAAGATAAGTTACGCGAACAGCAACAAAACTTCCTGCTATCTGTTACACATGAACTGAAGTCGCCATTAGCCGCTATCAAATTATCTTTGCAAACGATTGTAAAACGCGACCTGGATAAGGCGCGGCAGACTTCTTTGTTGAGTAATTCGCTAAAGGATATTGAGCGTTTGGATGATTTGGTAGAAAACATGCTGCTGGCCACTAAGATTGAGAACCGTTCATACTCGTTTCCACAAGAGGAATTCGATTTTTCTGAACTGGTAACTAAAATTACCGACAGGTTGCAGATTCATTCATGCGGATGTGAACAGGTAATTAATCCTACTATCCAACCGAAAGTGAAAATTACCGGCGACCCTTTTACGCTGTCGTCTGTGGTGACTAACCTGGTAGAAAATGCTGTCAAATATTCTGGTCCCTGTGCTGAAGTAAGCGTGGAACTGGAGATGCAAAACGGACATCCTTTTTTAAGGGTATCTGATACAGGACCTGGGATTCCGGATGCTGAAAAAATGCTTATTTTTGACAAATTTTACCGTGTAGGTGAAGAAAATACAAGGAAGGCAAAAGGAACAGGATTAGGCTTGTTTATTGTGAAGGAAGTATTGCAAAGACACGATGCTGATATCAGTGTCAAAGACAATGTACCACAAGGTACGATTTTTGAAATAACATTTAGTTGATCATTATGCAACAGAAATTAAGAATATTATTGGTCGAAGATGAAGACCACTTATTGGATGCAATAAAATTGAACCTTGAACTTGAAGGATATAAAGTTCATGCAGTAAAAGACGGTAAAACAGCTTTGAAAATTTTCAAGGAAGAACGTTTTAACCTGATTATTCTGGATGTAATGCTTCCTGAAATGGATGGTTTCCAGGTGTGTGAAACTATACGTTTGGAGAACACTGAAGTTCCGATTTTATTTTTGACAGCTAAAAATACAAGTGAAGACCGCGTAATGGGCCTTAAAAAAGGTGCTGATGATTATCTGGTTAAACCATTCAATCTGGAAGAACTGATCCTTAGAGTTGGAATACTGGTTAAACGCAGTATGAAATCTGACGATCTGAAAGAACTGAATTCATATAAAATTGGCGAAAAAACTATTTATTTCAACTCATTTGAACTGAAACAGGATGACGGTGTAATTGTACCTTTAACTAAAAAGGAAACAATGCTGCTTAAACTTTTGATTGAAAGAAAAAACGAGGCAGTTTCAAGAGAGCAAATCCTGGAAACAGTTTGGAATTACGATGTATATCCTTCTACACGTACGATTGATAACTTTATCCTTACTTTCCGTAAGTACTTTGAACCAGATCAAAAGAACCCGGTTTATTTTCACTCCATCAGGGGTGTAGGATATAAATTCACGGATATCCATAACTAATGTTCAACGCAGCAGGCAGGTATGCCCTGATGGCAATTTTTGTCATCGCAGCAGGGGTATGCCTATTTTATCAGGAAAACCAGTTGGCAGCAATTGCAGCCTTGATGGCGGCTTTTGTTTTGTGGAGCCATTTTAAGAGCAGTTCTATCTTAATGGCATCTAAGGCGTTTAAAAATGGCGATTATGATAAGGCGCTGAAGTTATTGAACGAAGTTCCTAACCCTGATAGGCTCGCTAAAAACAGACGTGGCTACTATGAGTTTATGATGGGTAATATTGCATTGAAACGGGAGGACTATCAGGCCGCTGAATATCATTTTCAGATTTCCAGCCGTTTCCCTCTCGGTACAAAAAATGACAAGTCTTTTGTGCTCATCCATCTGGCCAATCTTGCGTTGCGAAAAAAAGATAGTGTTAGGGCTTTGGCCTATGCTGAAAAAGCAAAGGAGCTGGCAGCAACTGAACGCACAAATGATATCATAGATAGAATAATTAAGGAAGCGAAAAACTTACCAGAATAGATATCTGGAATTTTTGCAAATGAGTTTTGAATGTAAGTATGCCTGTAATGCTTACTACGCATATTTACTCCGCAACATAAATAAAAAACAGTTCCTCAACGGGAATACATTAAAATACCTTTTCAACAAATTAATAACAGATGAACACATTATTTTTAGATGCAGCATGGTCAAGAAAAACAGAACGTCCACCAGTGTGGATGATGCGCCAGGCTGGTCGTTTTATGCCTGAATATTGGGAAATTAAGAACAAATATTCTTTCCTTGAGATGTGTAAAACACCAGAGATTGCTGCTGACGTGACTATGTTACCAGTTGATTTGTTGGGTATAGATGCTGCTATTTTATTTTGTGATATACTCGTTACCGCAGAAGCTATGGGTGGCGACCTGAGCTTTACACAAGGTATCGGTCCCCGTTTTGCAAACCCTGTAAACAGTTTGCAGGATGTTGAAAACCTGAATGTCGACTGTCTGGATAAACTGGAATATGTAGCTGATGCGATAAAGGTTATTCAGCAAAGGCTGGATGGCAGTATCCCGCTTATCGGTTTTGCTGGTGCGCCGTTCACTGTAATGAGTTACCTGGTTGAAGGTGCTTCATCAAAAGATTTCAAAAAGACAAAGTTACTGATGCATAACCATCCGGAAATTGCACATAAACTTTTAGCAAAAATTGCTAAGGTTACTGCAGATTACCTTAACCTGCAAATTGCCGCAGGTGTAAATGCTATTCAGATTTTTGACAGTTGGGCGATGGCTTTGTCTTGGAACGATTATGAAGAATTCTCTCACCGTTATATCAAAGAAATCATTTCAAATCTGAACAGAAAAGATATCCCTGTGATCTCATTCTGTAAAGGCAGTTCGGTATTTGCCCCAATGATGGCTACTGCGCAGCCTGATGTGATCTCGGTAGACTGGAACGCAGACCTGCTGAATATCAAACAAAGTTTGCCTTCAGGTATTGCAGTTCAGGGTAACCTCGATCCACATATCTTATATGCTGAAAAACATGTAATCAAAAAACATATCCTGCAGCTCTTTGAAAGAATGCGCGGCGCGAATGGCTTTATCTTCAATCTTGGCCATGGAATTATGCCCGATATCCCATTCGATAATGTAAAATATGCCATTGAGGTGATTAAAGAGTTTCGTTATTAGGGATAATAATTCGCTTTTGTTCTTAATTTTGGCAATTCGCTTTATTCATTCATATGGACTCGTATTATCTCTACATTCTTGCCGTACATATCATCTTTGTGGTGAGCTGGATGGCAGGTTTGTTCTATAGTGTGCGCTTATTTATCTATCATACAGAAGCCAATGACAGGCCTGCTATAGAAAGGGATATTCTTCAAAAAGAATTCATTAAGATAGAACACAAACTCTGGAACATCATTACCACGCCGGCGATGATACTTGCGGTATGCGCAGGTATAGGCATGATCAGTATCCGTCCTGGACTGCTGAGCACACCATGGTTGCATGTTAAACTTGGTTTCGTGTTACTTTTGCTGATTTACCATTTTATTTGTCAGCGTATCATGAAGCAGATGAAAAATGGTGTATTTAAGCTGAGTTCTTTTAAGTTGAGGCTTTGGAATGAAGTAGCTACGGTTTTATTGGTGGCAATTGTATTTACTGTGGTGCTGAAAAGTGCGGTCGACTGGTTTTACGGACTTATCGGACTGATCATTTTTTCGGGAACTATCATGACTGCGGTAAAACTTTACAAGAACTACAGAAAAAAACATGAAGCTTAGCGATTAACGCACTCACAGTTAATCATTCCGTTTACCAGAATTATGTTCCATTGTATATGAAAACAGTTGTACTTATCTTATTGCTTCTTACCTCGGGCTTCAGCCTAACTTATGCCCAGTTTAACAACAGTGCCATTGAAAACAGGATCCGCCCAGACAGTAGTGTGGCCAATGAACTGCATTTTAGCTTCTACAACTTTAACTATGTTAGAAACTATGAATACTCCAATCAGTTTCATGATGGATATACGCTCTATGGCACTCAGCTGCAGCCACAACTGATTTATTACGCACATCCAAACCTGGCAATTGTTGCTGGTGCTTATATCCGAAAGGATTTTGGTGACAATGGTGTGCATGATTCTAAACCCCTCTTTGCACTGAAATATCATAAAAAAGACCTCACACTCAATTTCGGAAGTCTTGAAGGGGGCATTCATCATGGCTATATCGAACAGCTGTGGGATTTTGAACGCCAGATTACTGATCCCATACAATATGGAACACAGTTAATTATAGAAAAAGAGAAATGGAAAATGGATGCTTGGATAGCCTGGCAAAAAATGATTTACAGCCCCTCTCCGGTGAAGGAACAGATTATTGGTGGATTGACCGCTGAGCGCACATTGCTTCATAAGAACGGATGGAAACTTAGTCTTCCATTACAATTTATTGCTTACCACAAGGGCGGACAGATCGATACGTTGAAATCTGTGCCCCTGCAAACATTATTTAATGGGGCAACCGGACTAAAGTTGCACAAAGAGATTGGTACCAATATCAGGGAAGTGTATACAGATAACTATGTGGCTTTGTATAAAGACTTTTCCCCTACCAAAGTTCAGGCGTATCAGGGCGGTTATGGATTGTGGTTTAATGCAGGTATGGATACCAAATGGGGTAGTTTAGTGGCTTCATATTGGAAAGGAAATAATTTCATGACCATCAAGGGAATGCCTTTGTATGAATCTGTATCTTCAACTTTGTATGACGCGGGACATAAGGAAAGCAACCGAAGTATACTTCTGCTGCGTTATGCCTATCAGCATGAACTGATTCCGCACCTGTATTTGGACGTGCGTGTTGAACCGCATGTAGACCTTGGTACCTCCAGGACAGAACAACTTCAGTTTCAGCATTCGTTCTTTCTGACCTATAAACAGGATTTCAAATTATTCACCGTAAAGAAATAATATATTTGTACCAACTTTATTGACTATGGGGCTGTTATAGACCTATAATGACTCGTATTTGCTGACAAAACCTACCTCGTATGAAAAGACTATTACTTATAATATTACTCATCAATGGAACGCTGGGTTCCTTTTTTAATAAGGCCTACGCACAACAGGAAACCGCCAAACAGAAGGGCTTTGCCTGGAACAAGAAATATAACCTGGATCTTTCGTTTGGTGGCGATAAACAGGATACAATTAAAACTACATCGACCTCCAAAGGCAGGTTTATGGGAGGACTTACCTTTACTCGTCTTGATATAGGATTTTCAAGACTGATTGACAATGGGAGTTTTTCGCTCTCTCCAAAAAACAGCTTTCTCGACTATAAAGATGCAAAAACCAGTACGGTATCTTTTGACCTTGTTTATTTTGGCTACCGTTTCAATCCAAACTTCAAGGTTTACATTGCCGGCGGATTCGACTGGACACTGATCAGACTAAAAAACAATATTACGATACAAAAAGATATGCCGGAGCTTACTTATGTGGAAGCACCTGTTGATTTTAGTAAAAATAGGTTTTCCAGCAGCTATGTGCATTTTCCGCTCAACTTTGAATTACGTACAAAGGAAAATGAGAAGGGTAAGAGGTTCTATTTCATCTTTGGCCCGGAAGTTAGTTTTCTTATTAACGGAAAGATCAAACAAATCAGCGATGAGCGCGGAAAAGAGAAATTCAGAGATGATTACAATTTCCAGAAATTTAGGGTAGGCGGTTCAGCTCGTATAGGATATGGCTGGATAGGCTTATTCACCAAATATTACTTCACTGATATGTTTGATAGTGCACCGCAGGAAGGACTTAAAAATATGGCATTTGGTATCAGTTTCGGACTGAATTAATAACTTATTGCAGGGCCGTAGTGGGGCTCTGCGCTGGAATTAAACCTCATTACTTTCGGTTATGAGGTTTTTTTATGTCAGGACTGTTTCAATTCCCGCTGATTAAGGCAAATATTTGCTGTCGAAATGTATCTTTACGGTGTGGACGAAAATATTATCAGTGTCAGGAACTTAACTAAGCAATACCAGGCAGAGCAATTAGCAGGCATAAGAGACATATCTTTTGATATTAAAAAAGGTCACATCGTGGCCATCATCGGGGAAAGTGGAAGCGGTAAATCAACGCTGCTGAAATCAATATTTGGTCTGCTGCAGGTAGATAGCGGAGAGGTGCTGTTTAACGGCAAACGTGTATTGGGTCCAACAGAACAACTGATTCCCGGTCACAAGGAAATGAAAATCGTTACCCAGGATTTTTCTTTGAATATCTACGCAAAAGTTTATGATAATATAGCATCGGTTCTCTCCAATACAAATGTGAAGTCTAAACAGGAGAAGACTGAGCAAATGATGGAGCACCTTCACATCACACCATTGCGGAATAAAAAGATAACGGAGTTGAGTGGGGGAGAGCAACAGCGGGTGGCAATTGCCAGGGCGCTGGTTACTGACACAAGTCTTTTACTGCTGGACGAACCTTTCAGTCAGGTCGACGCGCTCCTTAAAAACCAGTTGCGTGCTGATATCAAACGCATAGCTGCCGAAACTGGAGTAACCGTTATCATCGTGTCTCACGATCCTGCTGACGGTTTATTTCTTGCAGATGAATTATTATTGATCAAAGAAGGTAGGCTGATTCAGATGGGCGAACCCTCATCAGTATATAATCATCCACAGCATATTTATACGGCTCAATTACTTGGAAATGCAGTAGTGCTGACAAAAGCGGACGCGATTAAACTTGGGATCCATGCACAACACGAATCAATAGTGTTCTATCCGGAGTGGGTAGACTTGAAAAGCAGCTGGAACAGCAAGCGATTCGAAGTAAAGGATGTTTACTACAAAGGTTTTTTTGATGAATTGCTGCTGGAAAGAAATGGTGTGGTTATCCGCGCGATACAACTCAACAGGGGAGAACATAAAAAAAACGACCATGTTCAGGCGAACATTGATCGTTTTCTTGAGTTTTAATATTTAATTGATTAACTGTGAATCGATTAAAGTGATTTTTGCTGTAGATTCGAAAGTTGGTTGAGTAACCCTTATACTGTTTCCAGCCGGATTATTAAGGTGTATGGTCACATATCCCGGCTCTGTTGTAAATCTGTAGGATACATTTCCGTAAACCTGAGGTAAGCCTTCATAAACATCTACGTCCTCGAAAGACATTGAAACAGCAATATGACCTATGTCGTTAAAATTAGCTGTGTTTTCAGGTACATTGATTACTTTATAGTAGGTGAATCCATTATCATCAGTTCTCCAATCATTCGGAAAAATGTCAACCAATATGGTTCTGTTTGATGAATTTGGTACTAACACCTCCTTTTCACAGGATGATAGTCCCAGGGTTATTGTACATAAAATTAGTAGTAGGTATTTTTTCATAAAGTGTATTTTAACAGGGTATCATCAAATATGTTGCCATATTTGGTTAGTACACCATTGCATAAGCTCCAATGATAATGAATTAAGATCAATATTTTCGTTTTTTGTAAGTATCATTTTGATTATGGAGGGTTTGGTTGCAGTAAAGCCCTGTAGTAGCAGGAAATAATATTCGTTTAATTTGGATTTATCAATAATACATTGATATTTATATTTTAATTTATTGATTCTCAATATGGAAGTTCAAAGAAAGTCGGACATAAGTTATCAGGAATTTATGGAAGAACACCACAATCCGGGGATTCCAGTAATATTCACAAATGCCACAAAAGTTTGGAAGGGGAATGGCATCATCACTCCTGATTGGTTTCGGGAGCACTATCCTGATAAAGTAAGCGACGTTTCCGATAAAGTCACAGGAAAGCCTTATACCATGCGTGAAGTATTGGACCAGGTAGAAAATAGTTCTGTTGAAAAGCCGGCCCCATATCCACTTACATTTAATATCACTCACGAAATTCCAGAAATGCTTGATTTGCTCATGCCGCTTAGCCTCAATTACGCGACACCAAACTGGCTCGAGAATAGTGCTTTTAAACGTGGCAACTGGGGAGGAATCATTGAACTGTTTATTGGTGGGCCAGGAGGGAAGTTCCCATACGTGCACAAAGATTATTATCATCTAAGCGCGTGGATCAATCAGCTGTATGGTGAAAAGCGCTTCACAGTTTTCCCAAGGGGGCAGGAAGAGTTTCTTTATGCAACAGAGAAAAACCAATGGAGATCTGAGGTGAATATCTTTGAACCAAATTTTGATAAACATCGTAAATTCAAACATGCCACCCCAATCAGTTTCACAGTTGGGCCAGGCGAAACTCTATATATCCCCTTTGGTGTTTGGCACTCCGCATACTCATTAACGCCAACTATTTCTGTAGCATTTGATCAGCTCAACAGCAAAAACTTTCCTGGCTTTATGGAAGACGTTTGGTACTTTAAAAACCAGGAAAGCAGTAAAGTTAAAGCCCTGGCTGCATATGTTTATGCCCTGGCATCTGGAACAATGTGTAAGATTAAGGATAGTGTGGTATCCACTAAATAATTCATCTGTAACCGAAAGGGCCATAGCATTTACACATGCTACGGCTCTTTCAGTTATTGTTTAACTTCTATTAGTTTTTAAACCAGATATTCAAATAAGGTCTGATCATTGTTTAATTCGATCATTTCAAATTTGAAGTCGTTCATTCTTTGTTTCAAAGATGCATAGTCAGACGCTTCCTGTAATTCAATTCCTACCAGTGCGGGCCCGTTTTCACGGTTAGTTTTTTTGATGAACTCAAATCTTGTGATATCATCGTTAGGGCCCAATACGTTATTGACAAATGCTTTTAGCGCTCCCGGACGCTGAGGGAAACGAACAATAAAGTAATGTTTAAGGCCTTCAAAAAGCAATGATTTCTCTTTGATTTCCTGCATTCTTTCAATATCATTATTTCCTCCGCTTACAATACACACTACGGTTTTACCTGCAATAGTATCTTTCAATTGATCCAAGGCCGCAACAGCCAGTGCGCCGGCAGGTTCTACCACAATGGCATCTTCATTGTACAACTTCAATATTGTAGTACAGATTTTACCTTCAGGGATCAGCAGCATTTCATCCAGTAGCTCGCTGCAATATTCAAACGTTAGGTTTCCTACGCGTTTAACTGCCGCACCGTCTACAAAGCGGTCTATATAGTCAAGCGTTACAGGACTTCCGTTCTTTAGCGCCTGGTTCATTGAAGGGGCACCTTCAGGTTCTACACCAATCAGTTTAACTTCTGACTTGATATGTTTCAGGTAGCTTCCCACGCCTGATGCCAATCCGCCTCCGCCAATAGGCATAATCACGACATCTGTAGAAGGCAGGTCCTCAAAAATTTCTACTCCTACAGTGCCTTGTCCTTCAATAATTTTTGCATTATCAAAAGGAGGAATAAATACCATCTGATGCGTAGTGGTATAGATTAGCGCCTCTTTCATACAATCATCAAAAGTATCACCAACCAATACAATCTTGATATTGTCCCCACCAAACATTTCTGTTTGTTTGATCTTCTGTCTTGGAGTAATTTCGGGCATAAAAATCACACCCTGGATGTTTAGTTTTTTACATGCATAGGCAACCCCTTGTGCATGGTTACCCGCACTTGCACAAACAACGCCCTGTTGCATCTGGTCTGGACTAAGCGTACTGATCATATTGTAAGCACCACGAAGTTTGTAAGACCTTACAACTTGCAGGTCTTCCCTTTTCAGATATATCTTTGCACCAAATTTCAAAGAAAGGCCTTCATTATATTCAAGCGGGGTACGTTTTACAGTATCAGCTATACGGGCAGCAGCGGCGTTAAAATCCAATTCCACTTCTTTTTCCAGATTTGTCATGTTACAAAAATTTATTCAGTGCGTCCAGATAGGCATCAGCCGAGGCCTTCACAATATCGGTACTAAAACCATATCCTAAATATGATTTGTCTTCATAAGAAACCCTCATATTTACTTTACTTACGTCATCACTTCCGCCATGGATAGCCTGTATAGTAAGTTCTTTCAGCTGAATATCTTTGCCGATAATGCGTTCGATAGCTTTTATCGTTGCGTTTACGGGGCCATTTCCTTCTGCTTCTGCTTCATGCTCTACTCCTTCATACTCAAGTTTAACTGTTGCCGTCGGCTTCACCGAATCGCCACAGGCAACTTTCAACGAATTTAACTTATACCCGTTTTTATAAGTGTCTTCTTCACCATCACTCATCAATGAAAGCAAATCATTATCCGCTATCTCTTTCTTCTGATCTGCCATTGTAAGGAACTTCTCATATACCTGGTCAAGATTGATCTTGTCGGTTACATATCCTAATCTTTCAAGGTGATGTTTCAACGCGTGACGGCCGCTGCGTGCAGTCAGGATAATATCTGACTGGTCTATGCCCACATCTTCAGGATTGATGATTTCATAGTTTTCCCTGTGTTTAAGGAACCCGTCCTGGTGTATACCAGAGCTGTGTGCAAAAGCATTTTGTCCGATAATCGCCTTGTTTGGCTGTACCGGCATACGCATCATTCTGCTCACCTGTGAGCTAATTCTGCTGAAATGTTTAGAGTTAATATTTGTGCTGAGGTTTAAGGCATGATGGGTTTTCAGCACCATTACAATTTCCTCTAATGCAGTATTTCCCGCGCGTTCTCCAATACCATTAATGGTACATTCAACTTGCCTTGCACCATTGATTACACCGGCAAGGGTATTTGCTGTTGCCAACCCTAAATCATTATGACAGTGCACAGAAATAATTGCCTGGTCTATATTTTTTACGTTTTCTTTTAGATAAAGAATCTTTGCGCCATACTGTTCCGGAAGGCAATAACCATTGGTGTCTGGGATATTAACTACTGTTGCACCTGCTGCAATTACTGCTTCAATCATCTGTGCCAGATAAGCGTTGTCGGCACGTCCTGCATCTTCTGCATAAAACTCAATGTCTTCAACAAATTGTTTTGCATATTTTACCGCATCAACAGCTCTTGCCAGAATATCTTCACGTGTACTTTTAAATTTATATTTGATATGCATATCCGACGATCCGATTCCGGTATGTATCCTTGGACGTTTTGCATATTGGAGTGCCGCTACAGCTGAGTCAATATCCCCTTTATTCGCCCTGGTCAATGCACAGATAATAGGTTCGCTAACCGCCTTTGATAGTTCTACTACGCTTTGGAAATCACCAGGACTGGAAATAGGAAAACCTGCTTCAATTACGTCTACACCGAGTGCTTCCAGTGCTTTAGCAATTTCTATTTTTTCTGGTGTGGACAACTGACAGCCTGGTACCTGCTCTCCGTCGCGAAGGGTGGTATCAAATACGTAAACTCTATTAGGATCGTGTAACATAATATGTTCTAGTTAGTATAAGTTTTTTGTGTGATAAATTTTAAAACGAGTTTACCCATTTCCTCGGTGCCCAATACTTTATACGGACTGGTAGTGTCATCTGCAATGTCGTTTGTCCTGAAGCCTTCTTTAAGTACCTGGTCAACCGCTGCAATAATAAGTTCGGCTTCTTCTTTTAGCCCAAAGCTGATTTCCAGCATCAGTGCCACAGACAGGATAGAGGCCAGTGGATTAGCAAGGTTTTTACCTGTAATATCATGAGCTGAACCATGAATTGGCTCAAAAAATCCTGTTCCGTCACCAATAGAAGCAGAAGCAAGCATTCCCATAGACCCGGCAATCTGAGACGCCTCATCAGTTAAGATATCACCAAACAGGTTTGCAGTTAATACTACATCAAATTGTTTTGGATCTTTAATTAGCTGCATTGCGGCATTGTCTATAAACATATGCTGCGTTTCTACTTCTGGGTACAGTTTAGCAATTTCCTGAACCGTTTCTCTCCAAAGGCGTGAGCTTTCCAAAACGTTCGCCTTATCAACAGAACATAGTTTTCTGCCGCGTTGCATGGCCGCTTCGTATGCCTTATGCGCAATGCGCTCCACCTCATATTTATGGTAGATCATCAAATCGGAAGCTGTATTCCTGTCTTCAGATCTTTTTTTCTCTCCAAAATAAACGTCACCTGTAAGTTCGCGGAAAAACAGGATATCGGTTCCTTTAAGGATGCTGGCTTTAATGCTGGACGCATTTAGCAGTTCGTCGAACAGCATAATAGGGCGTAGGTTAGCATATAAACCTAATTCCTTGCGGATCTTCAATAGGCCCTGTTCCGGACGTACCTTCAGCGAAGGGTCGTTGTCATATTTTGCATGGCCAACTGCACCAAATAAAATAGCATCACTTTTTTTTGCTTTTTCCAGGGTTTCGTCTGGAAGCGGACTGCCTGTAGCTTCAATTGCTGCATGGCCCATTAGTGCTTCATCAAAAATGAAAGTATGGTTATAGCTTGTTGCAATCTGTTCTAAAACGGCTTTGCCCCATTTGGTAACTTCTGGCCCTATGCCATCGCCCGGTATTACAAGTATATTCTTATTCATATGCTAAATGCTTTCTAAAATAGTTTCGACGGATTTTACTTCACCGTTTTCTAATAAAATTCTTTTTTCGATACAAGTTGGTAACTGCGATTCAAAATGGCCTACATATATTAAGGTTGTACCATTTGTACACAATTCGTCTACCAACTGATTGAAATATTGTGTTTGCTGTTGATCCAGGCCCTGACAAGGCTCGTCCAATATCAATAGTTCAGGGTTTTTTATGATCGTCCTGGCCAATAGTGCCAGACGCTGTTTGCCAAGCGGAAGCTGGTTCATCAGCAAATCCTGATAAGCAGTTAATCCAAAATATGCAATTAGTTCATCTGCCTGAGTCCTTTTGGTATAACCAGGTTCGCAAAAAAGACCTGAGCTGTCAAAAAAACCTGAGATTACGCTCTGTCTTACGGTAGCCGATGGGTCAAAATACCAGTGAAGCTCAGGTGATATCAATCCTATACGCTTCTTGATATCCCATATGCTCTCGCCGCTGCCCCTTTGATGCCCAAACAATGAAAAATTATTGGCGTAGGCCTGAGGGTGGTCTCCAGTGATCAGGCTCAACAAAGTAGATTTTCCAGAGCCATTGTGACCCTGCAACAGCCATTTTTCGCCAGCTCTAACTTCCCAATTGATGTCTTTTAACACCTGCTTTTCACCATAACTGATATTCACATCAATCATGCTGATGATACTTTCTGCTGAAGAGTCTGGGGCTTCCATCAAAAATGAAGGAACTACTTTATCTTCTGCTTCAAATACATCCGGTTGATACCCGTCAGCGGTTATTTCGTTGAGTCTTCCTTCCCTGATTTCAGCAAACCGATGGATGCATGACGGTAATTCATGGTCGTTACTAATGATGATCAACTGTGTCCCATTGCTGGCAATATCATCTAGTAATCCGTTCAAACGCGCCCGTGATTTTTTATCCAATCCATTATAAGGCTGGTCAAGTATCAGTAACTGCGGTTTGTACCACAAAGCTTCCACCAGTTGTAATTTCTTATGTTCGCCACTTGATAACTGGATCAGACTGGAGTTGATCAGGTTTGAAAACCCAAGTGCAGTAACAAGTTTTTCTGCATCGTCGAAATTCAGCTGATGTTTCTCCCCGTATTGCTTCAACTCAGCTTTAATCGTCGCCGTAGTTTCGGTTGCCTGTTTATTGTACCGTTGCTGGTAATAGAAGTTCGATTGTCCTTCCAGGTCCTTAAACTGGTACCAGTTGGCAACATAATGTGCTATGGCCGGTAAACTACTTTGAGGATTGAAATTTACTTCAATAGATCCATTATATCGTATAAGGCAGGCAATAGCTTTGGCCAAAGATGTTTTTCCACTTCCGCTGGTTCCGCGCAATAACCAGTTTTCACCAGGATTTATTGTCCAGTTAAGGTCCTGCAGTACCATTTTGTTGTGGTATTTCAGGCTAAGGTTTGTAATATGGACGACTGGCTGCACCATTATCTTTTTTGTTCGAATTCTTCGATTAAACTTTTTTGGTCCAGGATGAAATCAATATCATCGTATCCATTGATCAGACAGGATTTTTTATACGGATTGATCTCAAAATTGGTTTGCTCACCAGTATCAGCGATCGTAACAGTTTGATTTTCCAGATCTACATCCAGCTGCGCCTTGTGGTTTTTTCCTACTGCAGTAAAGATCGCAGATAAAAAGTCATCGCTTACCTGTATGGGCAGAAGACCATTATTTAAAGCATTTCCTTTAAAAATATCTGCGAAGAAACTGCTGATTACCACATCGAAACCTGCATCCTGGATTGCCCATGCGGCGTGCTCACGACTACTGCCGCAACCGAAATTTTTTCCTGCTACCAGAACCTGGCCATTATAGGTGGGATCATTTAGTACGAATTCTGGCTTTGGTGTATTGTCACCATTATACCTCCAGTCGCGGAAAAGGTTCTCGCCAAAACCTTCACGGGTAGTTGCTTTTAAGAACCTGGCCGGAATAATCTGGTCTGTATCAATATTCTCTATATTTAAAGGCACTATTGCCGAAGTTAACCTTACAAATTTTCTCATTTCCTTTATTTAATTGTTCTTAAGCTTCAACCAACAGATCCCTTACATCAGTAATCCTTCCTGTAACAGCGGCAGCAGCAGCAGTTAACGGACTTACAAGTAAAGTCCTTGCATTCGGGCCCTGACGTCCTTCAAAGTTTCTGTTAGAAGTAGAAACGCAATATTTGCCGGCCGGAATTTTATCTTCGTTCATACCAAGGCATGCACTGCAGCCCGGCTCACGAAGTTGGAAACCCGCATGTTCAAATATTTTATCAAGGCCTTCGTTTTTGGCTTGTTGTTCTACCTGCTTAGAACCAGGTACTATCCAAACCGTTACGTTTTCGGCTTTTTGTTTGTCTTTTACAAATTCCGCAACCTCACGCAGGTCTTCAATGCGCGAGTTTGTACAGCTGCCGATAAAAACATAATCAATAGGTTTCCCTATTAGCGATGAATCATCTTTAAAGCCCATGTAGTCAAGGGCCTTCTGATAAGATAATTGCTCTTTATCAGGCTGAGAATTGGTGGAAGGGATATGTTCTTTAATACCCATGCCCATACCTGGGTTTGTTCCATAGGTAATCATAGGTGCAATATCTTCAGCTGAAAATTTAAGCACACTATCAAATGTCGCATCCGCATCACTGTATAACGTTTTCCAGTATTCCAGTGCTTTATCCCATTCTGCACCTGCAGGTGCAAACTCCCGGCCTTTGATATAGTCAAAGGTAGTCTGATCAGGAGCAATCAATCCGCCCCTGGCACCCATTTCAATACTCATATTACAGATGGTCATCCTTGCTTCCATACTTAAAGCTTCGATGGCCGATCCTGCGTATTCAATAAAATACCCTGTGCCACCGGCGGCAGATATTTTAGCAATGATATATAAAATAATGTCTTTAGCAGTTACACCTTTTTCCAGCTTTCCGTTAACCTCAATTTTCATGGTTTTCGGTTTTTGCTGTAACAAACATTGCGTGGCAAAAACCTGTTCCACTTGTGAGGTACCAATACCAAAAGCAATCGCTCCAAAAGCTCCATGGGTAGAAGTGTGGCTATCGCCGCAAACCATCGTTTTTCCAGGCAGGGTAATACCCAGTTCGGGACCAATCACGTGAACAATTCCCTGAAAGGGGTGTCCCAGGCCATAAAGCTCAATACCAAATTCCGCACAGTTTTTGGTCAGCATATCTACCTGGTAGCGCGAAAGCTCTTCCTTAATCGGCAGCAGCTGATTGATAGTTGGTACGTTATGATCCGCTGTTGCTACTGTTTGTTTAGGACGTAATACCGGCAGTCCACGCTTGCGTAAGCCATCAAAGGCTTGCGGTGAAGTTACCTCGTGGATCAAGTGTGTATCAATGTATAAAATATCAGGAAATCCTGTCTCGCTTTTTACAACGTGTGCATCCCAAATTTTTTCTACTAATGTTTTTGACATCTTTTTAGTGTTTTATAAACCTCCCGAGACAATACCCGGAAGGCCTTTTTATATTTTTATACTGTTTTAATCGATTTCATTGCAGTCATCGCTTTTCTCAGTTCGGCACCAATTTGTTCCACTTCATGAGAACGGATCACTTCATTAACGGCTATCAATGCACTGTTATCTACAGAACCATCTTTGCCTTCATTAAAGTTTTTACCAATCAGATCGGTATCTACCTGGGTCATGAAATCTGCCAGCAGGGGCTTACAAGCGTGGTCAAATAAATAACAACCGTATTCTGCAGTATCAGAGATCACCCTGTTCATTTCGAATAATTTTTTACGTGCAATAGTATTTGCAATTAGTGGTGTTTCATGCAGCGACTCATAATAAGCAGATTCAGGCTTAATTCCTGCTTCAACCATTGTTTCAAAAGCCAGTTCAACACCAGCCCTGATGAAAGCAACCATTAACAATGCATTATCAAAATATTCCTGTTCTCCAATCTTCACATCACCAGCAGGCGTTTTTTCGAAAGCAGTTTCGCCTGTAGCAGCACGCCATGCCAATAGGTTTTTATCACCTGCAGCCCAGTCTTCCATCATGATACGGCTAAATTCTCCGCTCATGATATCATCCTGGTGTTTCTGGAATAACGGACGCATGATTGTTTTCAATTCCTCGGAAACTTCGAAAGCTTTGATTTTGGCTACATTGCTCAGTCTGTCCATCATGGCAGTGATACCACCATGTTTTAACGCTTCAGTAATTACTTCAACACCATATTGTACCAGTTTAGACGCGTAACCGGCATCAATTCCTTTTTCAATCATTTTATCAAATGAAAGGATAGAGCCTGTTTGCAATAAACCACAAAGGATGGTCTGTTCGCCCATCAGATCTGATTTTACTTCAGCAACGAAAGATGATTTTAATACACCTGCTTTGTGACCGCCTGTTCCCACGCAGTAAGCTTTTGCCTGTACCAAACCTTTTCCTTCAGGATCATTCTCAGGGTGTACCGCAATCAAAGTAGGTACACCAAAACCTCTTACATATTCTGCCCTAACTTCACTTCCAGGACTTTTTGGGGCAACCATAATTACAGTAATATCCTTACGTACCTGTAATCCTTCTTCTACGATGTTAAAACCGTGTGAGTATAATAAAGTAGAACCTTGTTTCATGAAAGGCATTACCGCGTTAACAACCGCTGTATGCTGTTTATCAGGAGTAAGATTGATAACCACATCCGCTTCAGGAATTAATTCCTCATATGTGCCTACCGGAAAGTTGTTTTCAGTTGCATTTTTCCATGAATCCCTTTTGCCTTCAATCGCTTCTTTACGCAAAGCGTAAGCAATATTTAAACCACTATCTCTTAAGTTTAAACCTTGGTTCAGGCCTTGTGCACCACAACCTACAATTACTAATTTTTTTCCTTTTAATGCATTTACACCATCCAGAAATTCAGAACTGTCCATGAAATCGCATACACCTAATTGGTTTAGTTTTTCTCTTAGAGGTAGTGTGTTAAAATAATTTGACATCGTTTTTGTTGTTTTTTGATTATTAGGTTCTTTTTAAATTGCTTTTTATTTGTCCTGCTAACAGGATATTACATTGTAAATACGTTTTTTTCTTTGTCCAGGAATTCGTTTTCTATTACTTCCTGTCCTGGTTCAAGGCGTTCAAAATCCCTCAGTTTACTGTTGAATCCTTCACTGTCCTTGATAATGGCCACCCTTGCACTGCGAACAAACTCAATCAGCCCGTATGGTTGCAGTACTTCGATCAGTTTGTCTGTTTCCTGACGGTGGCCTGTAGCTTCAAATACAGTATAATCTTTACGGATCACAACAGCCCTTGCGCCATTCTCGCGCAGCAGGCGTTCTACCAGCACTTTTTCCGCTACAATATCTGTAGGAAGCTTGTACAATGCCATTTCCTGCCAGATGATATCTTCGTTGGTATTATAATATACTTTTAAAACTTCTACCTGTTTTTCAATCTGCCTTGCCAGTTTCCGTACTACTTCACTGGTTTCTGTAATCACAATATTGAAACGGTGGATATGTTCAATTTCTGAAGGTGAAACATTCAGGCTCTCAATGTTGATCTTTCTTCTTGAAAATATGATGGCAATACGGTTAAGTATTCCAATCTGGTTCTCAGTATATACCGTTATGGTAAATTCCTGCTTAGCATTTGCTAATTCTATATCCGGTGAATTGCTCATGTTTATATATTATTTAAGTCTGATTTCACTTACGCTATGGCCTTGAGGAACCATAGGAAATACGTTATGTTCTTTGCTTACCATTACTTCTAACAGGTACGATCCTGGGTGATTCAGCATCGTTTCTAAAGAGGAAACCAGGCTTTCGCGTTCTGTAACCTTTTTGCCGGCGATATAGTATGACTCAGCTAGTTTTACAAAATCCGGACTGGTGATGTCTACAAATGAGTAGCGTTTCTCATTGAACAATTGCTGCCACTGACGTACCATTCCTAAGAACTGGTTATTAAGGATAAGGATTTTCACATCAACACCAAACTGCATGATCGTTCCTAATTCCTGTAAGGTCATCTGGAACCCACCATCACCAATTACTGCAATAACAGTTCTGTTTGGCGCACCAAGTTTGGCGCCAATAGCAGCTGGAAGGCCGAATCCCATAGTTCCCAATCCGCCGCTGGTTACGCTTAAACGGGTAGTATTCAACTTTCCGTAGCGGCAGGCTACCATTTGGTGCTGGCCCACATCACTAACAATGATCGCTTCACCTTTAGTCAGGACATTCAACTGGTTAATTACTTCACCCATTGTCAATTCCCCTGTTCCGGGATTTAGTTCTTTCTGGATCAGTTCTTCCTGTTCTATTTTTTCAAAAGCTTTGAATTCTGCCAGCCAGGCTTCATGTTTCCGTTCAGTAATCAGACTGGTTAACATTGGCAAAGTTTCTTTGCAGTCGCCCCAAACTGGTACATCAGCTTTTACATTTTTATCAATTTCGGCCGGGTCAATATCCAGGTGGATTACTTTTGCCTGTTTTGCATATTTATCCAGACGGCCGGTTACGCGGTCGTCAAATCGCATACCTACGGCAATCAATACATCACATGAGTTGGTTTGAACATTCGGGCCGTAATTCCCATGCATACCAAGCATACCTACATTCAGTGGATGATCTGTAGGAATTGCCCCCGCACCAAGGATTGTCCAGGCAGCAGGAATGCCACTTTTTTCAACAAAAGCTTTAAATTCCTGCTCTGCACTTCCAAGTAAAATACCTTGTCCAAATAAGATGAAAGGTTTTTGCGCATTGTTGATCATTGCAGCGGCCTGCTCAATATATTCGTTCCTTACAATAGGTTTCGGGCGGTAGCTACGGATATGGTTACACGGCGTATAACCTTCATATTCGAACAGCTGCATTTGTGCATTTTTGGTAATATCTATCAAAACAGGGCCCGGACGGCCACTGCGTGCGATATAAAATGCTTTGGCCAGTACAGAAGGGATCTCGCTTGCGTCAGTTACCTGGTAATTCCATTTGGTTACCGGTGCGCTGATATTAATAACATCAGTTTCCTGAAAAGCATCTGTACCTAAAAGGGTGGCAAATACCTGTCCAGTAATGCAAACAAGTGGCGTACTGTCAATCTGTGCATCTGCCAAACCTGTAATCAGGTTGGTAGCACCGGGACCGCTGGTAGCAAAAACTACACCCACTTTTCCCGAAGCACGTGCAAATCCCTGCGCTGCATGAGCGGCACATTGCTCATGTCTGACTAGTATATGGTTTAACTTTTCTTTGTAATCATAGATCGCATCATAGATCGGCATGATGGCGCCTCCAGGGTAACCAAAAATTGTTTCAGTCCCTTCGGCAATTAATCCTTCCAGCAGGGCAACCGAACCTGTAACCGTGGTTGTTTTTTTGGGTTCTTTAATGGCTGTTGTTTCCTCTTGTACTGTTTCCATTTGAGTAGTTTTAGTTTGGTAGACCTGGTTAATTAATCTGTGTAGGCGTCAGTTACACACCCTTCACTGGCATTGCTTACCTGTTTAATATATTTATAAAGTACACCACTTTTAACAGGGGGTGGTAATTGTTTCCACTGTGCCCTGCGCGATGCAAGTTCTTCATCAGAAATATTCAATTGAATAGTATTGTTGACTGCGTCAATAGTGATGATGTCGTTGTCCTTAACCAGGCCAATGTTACCACCGTCCCATGCTTCGGGAGTGATATGTCCCACTACAAAACCGTGTGTACCACCAGAAAAACGTCCGTCAGTAATGAGGGCTACTGATTTGCCCAGACCCGCACCAATGATAGCAGAGGTAGGTTTCAACATTTCAGGCATCCCTGGTGCCCCTTTGGGGCCAACCTGAATGATTACCACCACATCACCGCGCTGAACTTTTCCGCTTTGAATACCGGCTATCAGTTTTTGTTCTCCTTCAAACACACGTGCAGGGCCTTCAAACTTTTCGCCTTCTTTACCACTGATTTTTGCAACAGCACCTTTCTCAGCAAGGTTTCCATATAACATCTGAAGGTGGCCTGTAGCTTTTAGCGCTTTTTCTACCGGGAAGATTATTTTCTGTGTATCAAAATTAAGGTCGGCTGCATCAGCAACATTCTCTGCTAACGTTTTACCGGTAACGGTCATGCAGTCGCCATGCACCAATCCAACTTTTAACAGATATTTTAAGATTGCCGGAACTCCGCCAATTTCATGAACATCTTCCATCAGGTACTGTCCGCTTGGTTTTAAATCAGCCAGAACAGGCGTATTGTCGCTTATACGCTGGAAATCTTCAAGCGTCAAATTTAACCCTACCGACTTTGCCATAGCAATCAGGTGCAATACAGCATTGGTGGAACCACCTAAAACCATTACCGTTACAATAGCATTGTGAAATGCTTTTTCAGTCATGATATCTGTAGGAAGGATATTTCTTTCCAGCAGCACCCTGATAGCCTTGCCAGCTTCCAGGCATTCCTGTTTCTTTTCATCACTGGTAGCGGGGTGCGAAGAACTATATGGAAGGCTCATTCCCATTGCTTCTATTGCCGAAGCCATTGTATTGGCCGTATACATCCCGCCGCATGCGCCTGCACCCGGACAGGTATGGCGGATAATTCCCTGGTAATCTTCTTCAGAAAGGTTACCGGCTAATTTTTCTCCCAGTGCTTCAAATGCTGATACTATATTTAATGATTTTCCTTTGTATTTGCCCGAATGGATACTACCTCCGTAAACCATAATTGATGGTCTGTTCAGGCGTCCCATTGCCATAATAGAACCTGGCATATTCTTGTCACAACCAGGAATCGTGATTAACCCGTCATAATACTGGCCACCACAGATCGTTTCAATGGAATCCGCAATAACATCTCTTGACACCAGTGAATAACGCATTCCGTCAGTACCATTAGACATACCATCGCTTACACCAATTGTTCCGAATGTTAAACCTACCATGTCATTTTTCCAGACGCCTTCCTTTACAATCTTTGCGAGATCATTCAGGTGCATATTGCAGGTATTTCCATCGTAGCCCATACTGGCAATGCCGACCTGAGCCTTTGAGAAATCTTCTGTGGTTAAGCCGATTCCATATAACATGGCTTGTGCGCCGGGTTGGGTAGGGTCCTGCGTGAAAACTTTACTGTAGCGGTTTAGTTCTGGTGTTTGTGACATTTTGTTCTTTAACTTATTATATGATTACTTCGTAATTTTGTTTTTCTAATACCAATGCTTTGTAGGTTCTTTGTATGGTTGCACCCAGCGTTTCTGTCCATACAGCTGGATACACCGTCTCGTCTATAGATGCAATGCCAATAATTTCGGCGGCCGTGCCACAGAAAAATGCGCTGTCTGCATTTTTAAGTTCCTCTACCGACAAATGTTTCTCAACACATTCAATATCCAGTGTCTTACATAACTTAATTACAGTAGCCCTGGTTATGCCTGCTAATATACTTCCCAGTGGGGGAGTATAGAGTTTTCCGTTCTTCTCTATGAAAATATTGGCCCCCGGTGCCTCTGCAACATTGTTGTGCATATCCAACAGGATTGCTTCGTCGTAGCCATTGTTTTTTGCTTCCGTTGTAGCCAGAATGGAATTCACATAATGGCCACTTGCTTTAGCTTCTACATGCGTCGATTTTGGATTGGGGCGCTGATAGCTTGAAATACCAACTCTAACCTGTTTGTTGCCCAGGTAAGCTCCCCATTCCCATGCGCATATCATGATTGAAGATTCGGGCGTAGGACTTAAAGACATATTTTGTCCGCAGTAAACGAGTGGACGGATATATGCATCCTTTAAATTATTTTTTTTTAGTAATTTATAGGTCTGCTTGATCAACTCGTTTTTGTCGTACGGAAAAGGGATGTGCATCAGTTCTGCGGATCGCTGAAGGCGTTCGAAATGTTCTTTTGCCTTAAATATCCTTGTGCCGTTGTGCGTATTGTACGCCCGTATTCCTTCAAATACAGCATAACCGTAGTGTAGGGACTGGCTATACAAATCTGTATTTGCTTGTGCTGATTTGACAAACTCCCCGTTTAGGTAAAGTACTGTATTTGAGTCGTAGTATTGCATTGCGGTCAGGTATTTGTTTTGTTTGCGTTCATTAAAAAAGCGCCTCTTTGGGAGGCGCTTTCAGATATTTTGTTTAAAAATTCATTCACAGCGCCTTTTCTCCTGAAGCAGTAGGAGAGTAGTCAGGGTAATAATGACGTTAAGGTTTGTGTTGAATGAACCGTACATTTTAGTATATTTTTAGTTGTCTTTATATAAATCCAATTTACTCCTTGCTTTACAAACTGTCAATAGCAGATTGAAAATAAATCAAAAAAAATATTATTCTTTAATTGATATTGATGTTAGAACAATATTTGTGTAATATACCGTTTCGCGCTTCTAAAAGTGGAGGTGACTATACCAAATATGATTTCGGTATTCGGTCTGTATATTATGCTTGCATTGTAATTTAGCCATTTTCTTCCTAAAATCCTAAAAATAGCTGAGAAGTTTAAAAAATCCTGTATTGACAGATGAATAGAAATCCGCACCGGATATTTTACATGCTGCGAAAAGCCAAAAAAAAAGAGGGCATCTTTTGAATGCCCTCTTTTAAAAATTTATAATCAGATATTAGGCAACACCTTCGGCCAAAACGATAATTTTATTTTTCAGAACTTCGACAACACCGCCTTTGATGACGATGATTTCTTCGTCTGTTTTATTTTTAATAATCACCGGTCCATCTTCTAAAGTCGAAATAATGGGCGCGTGGTCTTTAAGTATTTGGAAAGATCCCAGCGTACCTGGTACAGTAACAGCTGTTACTTCGCCTTCGTAGACTTTTTTATCTGGTGTTAATATTTCTAATGTCATATATATAAGTATAACAGCCGTAATTAAGCGTTAGCTTCAGCTAATAGTTTTTTACCTTTTTCAACTGCATCTTCAATGCTACCAACAAGGTTAAACGCAGCTTCCGGATATTCATCAACTTCACCATCCATAATCATGTTGAATGCTTTGATAGTTTCTTTGATATCAACCAGTACTCCTTTTAATCCTGTGAACTGTTCTGCAACGTGGAAAGGCTGAGACAGGAAACGCTGAACGCGACGTGCACGGTGAACAACCAGTTTATCTTCTTCAGACAACTCGTCCATACCTAGAATTGCAATAATATCCTGTAACTCTTTGTAGCGTTGCAATAATTCTTTTACGCGTTGAGCGGTATTGTAGTGCTCATCACCAAGAATAGCAGGTGACAAAATACGTGAAGTAGAGTTAAGCGGATCTACAGCTGGATAAATACCTAACTCAGCAATTTTACGTGATAATAATGTTGTTGCATCAAGGTGGGCAAAAGTTGTAGCCGGCGCCGGATCAGTTTCATCATCAGCAGGTACATATACCGCTTGTACAGAAGTAATTGATCCGCGTTTTGTTGAAGTAATACGTTCCTGCATTAGTCCCATTTCTGTTGCAAGTGTTGGTTGGTAACCTACAGCAGAAGGCATACGGCCTAATAATGCAGATACTTCTGAACCAGCTTGTGTGAAACGGAAAATGTTGTCAACAAAGAAAAGGATATCTTTACCAGCACCTTCACCGTCACCGTCACGGAAGTATTCCGCCACAGTTAATCCCGATAAAGCTACACGTGCACGTGCCCCAGGAGGCTCGTTCATCTGGCCAAATACCAATGTTGCTTTAGATTCTTTTAATTTTTCAGTATCAACTTTACTCAGGTCCCAGCCGCCTTTCTCCATAGAGTGAAGGAACTCTTCTCCGTAATTGATTACACCAGACTCGATAAATTCACGCAGAAGGTCATTTCCTTCACGTGTACGTTCTCCAACTCCTGCAAATACAGATAAACCATCATATGCTTTGGCAATGTTATTTACCAATTCCATAATCAATACAGTTTTACCTACACCCGCACCACCAAACAAACCGATTTTACCACCTTTAACATAAGGCTCTAATAAATCAATTACCTTAATCCCTGTGTAAAGGACTTCAGATTCAGTGGAAAGTTCGTCAAAACGAGGAGGCGCATTGTGAATAGATTTACCGCCAGTTTTGTCAACTGCGTTAATTCCATCAATAGCTTCACCGATAACATTGAATAACCTGCCTTTAATTTGATCTCCAACCGGCATTTTAATAGGAGAACCTGTTGCTAATACAGACATGCCGCGAACTAAACCATCGGTTGAGTCCATTGCAATTGCACGTACACGTTTTTCACCAAGATGTTGTTGAACTTCTAAAACGATCTTGTGTCCGTTTTCTTTTTCAATCTCTAATGCAGAGAAAATTTGAGGTAAATAAGCATCGTCAGCAAAACTTACGTCCACTACCGGTCCTATAATCTGCGCTATTTTTCCAATGTTAGGCATATATTGTTTTTGGTAAAATTATAAATATCAAATTGTTAAAGCCCCTTTCAAAGGCTGCAATTCAGTTTGCAAAGCTAAGATTTTCCCATATATTATTTATATATAAATAAAAAGTTTTTCCACAGTTTTTTAATCTATAATTTAGCAAGTGTTAAAGCATCATATTAACATCGCCTACATAGAGTAATGAATAGGCTTGTGATAGCTTTTAACACGCTTAAAAACAAATAATTGCTAATGAAAACCATTTTAGTTACGGGCAGTAACGGCCTTCTCGGACAGAAAATCACTTCTGCAGTTTTATCTGGAAGGGCATTCAACCTTATCGCAACCTCTAAAGGGCCGAACCGCTTTCCTACAGATCAGGGCTATCAATATGCAGAAATGGATATTCTAAACCCTGCACAGGTTAGGGAAGTCGTACAAAAATACAGGCCCGGTTCAATTATTCATACCGCTGCTTTAACAAATGTTGATAAGTGTGAGGAAGATAAAGATCTTGCTTACAGGCTTAACATTGACGCCGTAAAAACGCTGGTGGAAATTTGTAATGAATTCAATATTCAGCTCGTTCATCTGTCTACCGACTTCGTTTTTGACGGTGCAGCAGGTCCCTATGATGAACTCGCAGCTACCAGCCCGCTCAGTTATTACGGAAAGACAAAGGTTGAAGGTGAAGAGGCGGTTAAACAGGCAAAAGGCAATTGGGCCATCTTAAGGACAATCATTGTATACGGTATTGTAAACGACAGGAGCAGAAGTAATATCGTCCTTTGGGCGAAAGAATCCCTTGAAAGTGGTAAAGCGATTAGTGTTGTAAATGATCAATGGCGTACACCCACGCTTGCGGAAGACTTAGCGGAATGCTGTTTGCTCGCTGTTGAAAAAGATGCACAGGGTATCTATAATGCCTCGGGCGATGAAATGATGAGCATTGCAGAACTGGTTTATAAGGTGGCCGATTACTGGAACTTAGATAAATCACTGATTACTGAAGTCAGCTCCGCATCACTGAACCAGGCTGCTAAACGCCCTGTCAGGACAGGCTTTATCCTTGATAAGGCAATAAAAGATTTGGGCTATGCACCACATCGCTTCGCAGATGGGCTCGCTCTACTGGACAGCCAACTGCAGGAAAGATAACTAAAGCAATAAAGATAAAATAAACATATATATAATGGGATTACAAACAGGCGATAAAGCCCCTGATTTTAAATTGATCAGTTCGGAATTGAAAGAAATCACACTAGCTGATTTTAAAGGACAAAAAGTAGTAATACAATTTTTTCCCATGGCATTTACAGGGGTTTGCACTACGCAACTTTGTACAATGAGAGATAGCTTTGGGTTTTACGAAGGGATGAATGCTGCAGTGTTGGGCATTTCAGTTGACTCTCCTTTCACACTTGCAAAATTCAAAGAAGAGCAGTTTTACCAGTTCCCGTTATTATCAGATTTTAATAAAGAAGCCGCTCCGGCTTATGGCGCTTTCTACGAAGAATTCGCCTTTCATCTGAAAGGTGTAGCTAAAAGGGCTGCTTTTGTAATTGATGAGGAAGGAAATATCATTTATGCAGAAGTATTGGAGTCTGCTGGCGATCTTCCTGATTTTAATGCAATTAAGGCAGTTTTGGAAGGATAAGCGCAGTTGTATTTGTATGAAATTGAAAATTTAATTCTCAAAAAGTTTTGAAATTCAAATACAAATACTACTTTTGCAATCCCGTAACGAACGGAATGCATTTGTAGCTCAATTGGATAGAGCATCTCACTACGGATGAGAAGGTTTGGGGTTCGAATCCCTACAAGTGCACAAACAACTGAAAAAGCCTTGCTGCCTATGGCGGGAAGGCTTTTGAAATTTTAAAGACAAACCAAATGCTTAATTTTGTTCTCTTTGGCCCACCGGGTGCAGGTAAAGGCACCCAATCAGAAAAATTGATTGAACGTTATCAATTGATTCACATCTCTACTGGTGATCTTTTCAGAGCACATATCAGCAATCAGACTTCACTTGGAAAACAGGTGAGCGCACTGATCGCAGACGGACAGCTCGTTCCGGACGCGATTACTATTGCGATGCTTGAAGAAGAAGTAGACAAAAATCCAGGTGCTAAAGGGTTTATTTTTGACGGTTTCCCAAGAACAGTAGCCCAGGCTGCAGCTTTGGATCAATTCCTGGAAGGTAAAGGCAGTGCAATCACAGCTGTAATTGCACTTGACGTTGACCAGGATGAACTGACTAAAAGAATTGCAGAGCGTCAAAAACTGACCAACAGGGTTGATGATCAGGCAGACAAATTGCAAAAACGTATTGAAGAGTATTTCAGCAAGACAATTCATGTCTTGCCTTATTATGAATCACAACATAAATTAAGCAAGGTTAATGGCATCGGCAAAATCGATGATATCTTTGCAGAATTGTGTGAAGTGGTTGATAAATATTAATAGTATAGAGAGTTATGTCGCAAGGTTCAAATTTTGTAGATTACGTTAAAATATGCTGTCGCTCTGGAAAGGGTGGCGCAGGGTCTTCACATTTGCACCGCGATAAAATGACCTCAACCGGCGGTCCCGATGGTGGCGATGGCGGAAGGGGTGGACACATTATCCTTAGGGGGAATGCCCAGTTCTGGACGTTGCTGCACTTAAAGTACCGCAAACATATCCTGGCTTCTGATGGGGGACCAGGTTCCAGCTCTACCAGTTCCGGTAAATTTGGTAAAGATGAATTTCTTGATGTTCCCCTGGGAACAATTGCCAAGGATGCCGAAACAGGCGAAGTATTATTTGAAGTTACTGAAGACGGTCAAACAGAAATCCTTACGCCAGGTGGCAGGGGAGGGCTGGGAAACTGGCACTTCAAAACCTCTACAGTGCAAACCCCGCGTTTCGCACAACCCGGCGAGGCTGGTATAGAACAGTGGGTAGTGCTTGAACTGAAAGTGCTGGCTGATGTAGGTTTGGTTGGATTTCCAAATGCCGGAAAATCTACATTGCTGTCTGTAGTTTCTGCTGCAAAGCCTGAAATAGCCGACTATCCCTTTACTACCCTTGTTCCAAATTTGGGAATCGTTTCTTACCGTGCAAACCAATCTTTTGTAATGGCGGATATTCCCGGTATTATTGAAGGTGCTTCTAAAGGTAAGGGATTAGGATACCGGTTTTTACGACATATAGAACGTAATTCAGTATTGTTATTTATGGTGCCTGCTGATACAAACAGGTCAATTACTGAAGAATATGAGATATTAAAGACTGAGTTGCTTGAATACAATCCTGAGTTGATGCAAAAACCACATTTACTGGCCGTAACTAAGGCTGATATGCTGGATGAAGAATTGGCGGCTGAAATGAAAAAAGATCTTCCGTCTAATATTCCGGCCATATTTATTTCATCGGTTGCGCAGAAAGGCTTGACTGAATTGAAAGATTTGATCTGGTCCGCAATTAATGCTGGGGAGCCTTCTCTTCAATCAAAATAAAATTTCAAAATCTTATTAATTTGTTTGCGAATATTCTTAATTTATTTTAAATTAGGTTTAACATACGCGTATATCTGTGTATTGCCATATTTTATTATTGCAAATGCCTTATTCTGGCATTTCATTTGATAAAAAAGCAATACAAGCTATCGCCTGTATCCGCTAATTTAAATTCACATCATATGGATAAGAGATCATTTAACTTCCTTTTTACAATCGTCGCCGCATCAATGGTAATCATTGGTACTTACAAAATAGCCAAAAAGAAAACCAATTCTTCGGCAACTGCCCCAACTACTGTTAACACTAACAGCAAATAAGCATGTGTTGAATGAAGGGGATTCATCGACTTCATCTATATAATTCTGCTATTTACCGGTAACTTACCTTTAGTTTCACGGAATAGCTGTTAATTTATACATGTCACGTCAAAAGGTATTCGCTTTCATATTACACATTGCAGGATGGTCAATATTTCTGATGTTGCCATTGCTCTTCATGAGTGAAGAACGCAATGGTAATGGAATGGATGTCTTTTATTCCCTGCCTTACCTGCGCTTCTGCGTTTGTTATATCTCACTGTTCTATATCAACAGCCTTTATCTTATCCCGGATTTTTTTATCCGTAAAAAATACCTGAAGTATTTTTTCTACGTCTCCATACTTTTTGTAGGTGTATTTTATTTGAAGCCTTTTGATAGGTTGATGAATAGTGCAGATCGTCATACAGGTGCGTTCATCGGGAGAAATGTAATGCCGCATCATATGGACGGGCATCCCGGTTTTGACAGGCCAGCTCCAGGATCGGGTGAAAATAAGTTTCCTCCCGGACCTCCACCTTTTGGACAGGAACGAAATCCCAGGCGCATCGATATCAACAGCCTGCTCATTTTTATCCTCATTATGGCATTTAGTATGGCGCTCCGGTCTATCCGGCAGTGGCAGATTACAGAAAAACGTGCACTTCTTGCCGAAGCAGATAAGGCCGTTGCTGAACTCTCTTTTTTAAAGGCACAGATCAATCCGCATTTTTTATATAATACTTTAAATAATATATATACCCTTTCAATAATAGGAAGTGACAGGACCTCCGAGAGTATCATGAAACTTTCTGACATCATGAGGTACGTAACTGACGAAGCCGAAGCCGACTTTGTTTCTTTAGTTAGCGAATTAAATTGCATGAGCAATTTTATCGACCTGCAAAAACTGAGGTTGGGCAAAATGGTGAAGCTACATTATAGTATAGAAGGCGATCCTTCAGGGCACAGGATTTGTCCCCTGTTGTTGATGACATTTATTGAAAACGTATTTAAGTACGGTTTAAGTAATCATGTCCCAGCCCTGATTGATATCATCATTACCATTGAAAAGGATCAAATTATTTTCCATAGCAGGAACACCATCTTTGACAAACAAAAACAAGCGGGCCGTACCGGAATTGGTTTAGTCAATACGAGGAAAAGGCTCGACTTTCTGTACCCCGGTAAATATAAACTCGACATAGATCAGGCAGATCAAATCTTTACCGTGGATCTTATCCTGCATTCGTAATTCATATATTAGAGCAAAGATTTAATATGATGTCGCTAAAATGTATTGCCATAGATGATGAGCCTCTCGCAATAGAACTGATCAGTACCTATGTATCCCGCTTTCCCGGTCTGGAGTTGCTTCAGACCTTTGAAGATGCGGTTTCAGCAGTAGAATACATTGAGAAAACATCGTTCGACCTGCTTTTCCTGGATATTAACATGCCTGATATCTCAGGAATTGATCTGGCCAGGGCGCTCAACAAAAAACCAATGATAATTTTTACGACTGCATATAAACAATTTGCCTTTGAAGGGTTTGAACTGGAGGCAATAGACTATCTGTTGAAGCCTATTGATTTTCAGAGGTTCAGCAAAGCAGTAAATAAAGCAATAGAATATCATCGTTATAAAAACAACATACAGGCGGTCGCCGAAGATGCCTGTATATATGTACATTCCGAATACAAGGTGGTTAAAATTGTACTGAAAGAGATTGCCTATCTGGAAAGCATGGAAGATTATGTAAGGATCCATCTTGATAATGATCCACCCGTGCTTACACTTATGCCGCTGAAAAAGATGCTTGAGAAACTCCCGGCAGATGAGTTCAAGAGAATTCACCGGAGTTTTATTGTGCCGCTTAAAAAAGTTAAATCGGTCCAGAACAGAAAAATGAAATTAACTCTGGCCGAACTCCCCATCAGCAATACCTATGCAGAGGAAGTAAAGCAGTGGTTGAAGAAATAGTATAGGTGATCATGTCAAAATCAGCACTTATTTCGTTGTAAATGTAGCGCAGCAGATAATTTATGTTGATAATTGTCCGTTATAGGGGGTAGGGATAATAATTTATGGTATTTCACCTTAACTTTTTGGCATTTCTGTGATAAAACGGAAATTCAATCATGGGAAGTTGTTAAAAAGTGTTAATATTGTACTAACGATGGAGGAAATGACCATCTTTGGATGAGGAATCATCGTTATTTAAAAAGATTGAGAAGATATAAATTAGAATTGTACAATTATCTGTTGGTAATAGCGTTCATTTTAATAATATCATAAAAGAAAAACCCGTTCATACAGGTTTATATTTGGTTAGAAAAGGGATGAGTCTGGATGGATCATCCCTTTCTTTTTTAACCAGATTTTGAAAATCACAGCTGGTTTCTTGTGATCTTCCCTTTAACAATAAAAAGTCGCTTAATCGCCTGTCGGTCTAGTACAGTATCTCCTTTAAAATTAGGATTCGATCCCCGGAGTACAATTTTGCTGTCGCTATGGTGCTCAAACAATAATTTTACTGTAGTAATATTATTAGCGAACTCATCACCTATGATTAAATAGGCTTCTCCCCACTGTATAATATCCTTATTGTTGACTTCCCTCACTGCGATTATTTCGCCGCTGGCATACTTTGGATACATACTGTCACCATAAACGGGCAGGTAAGCATCGCAATCATTAAAGGGCCTGAAGTTGACATAATACTCCGGTTTCTCTCTCAGGATATTAAATTGGCCTGAAGAGATTTGGGCAGGATTGATGTTAATAAACGGAACTCCCTCACCGGGTTCCTGAATGTAGGAAGTTTCCTCATACAAGGCGGCCTCGTTGAACATTTCGCCAATGCCCGTTTCAGCCCATTCCTTATTAATATTATGTACCTGGAGTACTTGCTCCAATACTCTTTTGCCAATCGACCTCTTTCCATTTTCTATTGGCGAGAAGTTGTTTACGTGTTCCGATACCGGTGAATAAAACTGTTTCAATGTCATTTTCTTTGTTAATCTTACTTCTTTTAATCTTGGTCCGATTTTTTTTCTTTGATTATCAGTCATTTATCTAATTAAGAAAGTTAATTATTAAATTATAGCCTTTTTAAAGTAAAGAAGTTTTATCTTTACTTTATAATTTATTGCAATATACGAAACAATTATTTTAAATTGTGTATGTCTTAAATTATTTTTTTTAATCATTAACGTTAAATTAGTAAACCAGGATTGTTATGAGAACAACGATTACAAATCTAAATGGCGAACAGCAAAATTGTCTGCACCATTTAAGTAAAGGCCTTAAAAGGGCCGTAAGCCCTCTTATGATTGTTTGTTATGGGCACAGATCCGTTTTTGCCTACCAGAATTCCGCATTTTCGGAAACAAAGCTTGTGAAACATACCTCTTCGGTATTTGATTTCTTTTTGCTTGTTGATGACGCGGAAATTTTACCTGACAGCACACTGATGGAGATTGCCAGAAGAAATACTTCAGCGGAGCGTACAGGTAATATTTTGATTTTTCGCCAGGAAGAAGTACTGGCCAACCTTCGTCAGGGAAGCCGCTTTTTCGCCGGCATCCTCAGGAAAGGTATCCTTCTTCATGGCGACAATAACCTGCTGCAACAATTGCCCCATCCGCTGCCTCCTCTATGTTTTACAAGTAGTGAAGAAAAACTAAAACTGCAATATTTGCTGAAACATGCGCAGGGGTGTATGCACAAAGTGGAAAAAAATTCACTTGACGGTCACTATGATACCTATATGGATATCCTCCTGTTAAATGAGGCTGCCGTTTATGCCATTAAATACTTTTTGCTTGCTTACTGTGGTGTGGAAATCAGTGGCGACCTGAAAAGATTACTGAGCCTTTCCGTTAATATCAGTAAAGAACTGAACGAAGTCCTTCCGCGCACAACAGTGGACGAAATGATATTGTTCCACGTCATTAACCTCGATTTTATTGATGAAGGCTTTTGTCCCGGGCCTGAGGTGATCCGGGCACTCCGTAAACGCATAGAAAAACTGATTGCGGTCAGCCAGCGTCTGGGACAAAGCAAAATCGCACGTTTATTGCTGCGTTAAGAATTATATTGCTTGCCAGATGATAATTTATACCTTTGACTGATCATTTATAAAAACCATATGTACAAAACACTGCAACCCATTCTTAAACAGGAACTAGAGCAAATTGAAAAAGACGGATTGTTCAAACGCGAAAGAATAATCACTACTCCTCAGGGAGCAGATATCAAAGTAAGTACAGGTCAGGAAGTAGTTAACTTTTGTGCCAACAACTACCTGGGCCTTTCATCAGATCCAAGGGTTACTGCGGCAGCAAAAGACGCTATCGACCAGTACGGCTATGGCATGTCTTCTGTGAGGTTTATTTGTGGAACGCAGGACGTGCATAAGGAATTGGAAAAAAAGCTTTCCGAGTTTCTGGGAACTGAAGATACTATTCTTTACGCCGCAGCATTTGATGCTAACGGTGGGGTATTTGAACCACTTTTCAATGATCAGGATGCGATAATTTCTGATGAACTTAACCACGCATCTATTATCGATGGGGTACGCTTGTGCAAAGCAAAAAGGTTCCGTTATAAACACAGTGATATGGCCGACCTTGAAGAACAGCTGAAAGCATCTTCTGGCTGCAGGCACCGTATAATTGTAACGGATGGCGCATTTTCAATGGACGGAACAATCGCCCAGCTTGATAAAATCTGCGATCTTGCCGATAAATACGAAGCTCTGGTGATGATTGACGAATCCCACTGCTCAGGCTTTATGGGTAAAACAGGACGGGGTACGCATGAACATTGTGGTGTGATGGATAGGATAGATATCATTACAGGTACGCTTGGAAAAGCACTGGGAGGTGCCTCCGGAGGGTTCACCGCAGGTAAAAAAGAAATAATCGATATGCTTCGTCAGCGTTCAAGACCTTATCTTTTCTCAAATACACTGGCACCAGCTATTGCAGGAGCGTCTGTAGCTGTATTGGATATGTTGAGCGAAACTACTGAGCTCCGAGATAAACTGGAACATAACACACTTTACTTCCGTCAGCAAATGACAGCGGCCGGCTTTGACATCAAAGAAGGTATACACCCAATTGTACCTGTGATGTTATATGACGCTAAACTTGCTCAGGAATTTGCTGCCAAAATGCTGGAAGAAGGGATTTACGTCATCGGGTTTTATTATCCGGTAGTGCCTCAGGGAAAAGCCCGTATACGCGTACAGCTTTCTGCCGCGCATGAACAGCATCACCTGGATAAAGCGATTTCCGCATTTATAAAAGTAGGAAAAGAACTGAAAGTTATTTAACCGGTTTGCTCTGATGAGCTGTAAGGCCGTCCCCTGTTTTAGTGTGGACGGCTTTATATATTAATGCCGGATGGGTAGTATTAAATATATTAATGAAATAGCTGTATATTTGGCATTATGTTGCAAGATAAGATCACACAGTATACGATTGAAATAAATGCGTTTTCTACTGAAAATGCAGATGAATTAGAGCAATTTAGAATAAAATTCCTTGGTACAAAGGGGATTATAAAGGATGTTTTTGACGAATTTAAAGCCGTTTCCCCAGAAGAGAAACGATCGCTTGGTAAAGTTTTAAATGAATTCAAGCAACTTGCGGAAGCCAAATACCAGTCGCTGAAAGAGAATGACAGTACCGTGCAAACTACTAAAGATGCTGGTCTTGACCTTACCCTTCCGGGTGCAGGTTTTGAAGTTGGTTCACGTCACCCATTGGCACTGGTGAGAAGGGAGATTGTGGATATCTTCAGTAAACTAGGTTTTGTGGTAGCTGAAGGACCAGAAATAGAAGATGACTGGCATAATTTCTCTGCATTAAATTTTCCTGAGGAACATCCTGCAAGGGATATGCAGGATACTTTTTTTATTAAAAAAGGTGGTGAACATGGTGATATAGCCTTACGGACACATACTTCGTCTGTTCAGGTGAGGATGATGGAAGCTGGTCAGCCGCCATTCAGGGCCCTCATGCCAGGACGTGTATACCGCAATGAAGCCATTTCTGCCAGGGCGCATTGTTTCTTCCATCAGGTTGAAGGACTATATGTTGATGAAAACGTATCGTTTGCCGATTTGAAACAGACTTTGTTCTATTTCGTTCAGGAACTTTACGGTGAAGGTACTAAAGTCCGCTTCCGCCCGTCATATTTTCCTTTCACGGAACCTTCTGCAGAGATGGATATATCATGCACCATTTGTAAAGGCGACGGATGTCCGTTGTGTAAATACAGTGGCTGGGTTGAAATCCTGGGTTGTGGAATGGTAGATCCCAATGTACTTGAAAACTGTGGTATTGACAGCAAAAAATACAGTGGCTTTGCTTTCGGAATGGGTATTGAAAGAATTGCCAACCTCAAATTCGAAATTAAGGACTTAAGATTGTTCTCTGAAAATGATGCCCGCTTTCTTAAGCAATTTAAAACATCATTGATTTAAACTATGGTCAGGGTTGCCTGGGTTATGTTGCTGGTATCTTTAGGATATGGTTGCGGAAAGGCCATCAATAGGGTGCCTGACGTTCCAGTTAACCTTAGCCTACCTTTGACAGACCCCAGTTTGCTCAATTTGAGCAGCCCGGGCCGGGGGGTAATCATTAACGGTTACGGTGTTTCAGGGTTGGTACTGTACAGATCGGTAAGCAGGGGTTATGTTGCCTACGATCGTTGCAGCACAGTAAACCCGGAAAAGCGTTGCGCGGTGGTACTTGACGAAGGGGCATTTACCGTCTCGGACCCATGTTCGGGTGCCAAATTTCTATTGGATGACGGGAGTCCTGCAAAGGCACCCGCCACAGTAGCTTTAAAAGAATACAGAGTGAGCGTAGCGGCCGGAAACAGATTACAAGTAACTAATTGATGGAACCAGAGAAGATTAAAGAAAGCATCATTAGAGCTGCTAAAGAGTTATTCAGGAAATACGGTTATCATAAGACCAGCGTTAACGAAATTGCTAAAAAAGCTAAGATCGCCAAAGCTACTATATATAAGTATTTTGAGAGTAAGGAACAGGTCCTAGATGCTATTCTGATGAACTATCTCGACCTTAACCTGCACGAGATATTAAAAAACAAAGCGCAGTTCAACGATGAGGAAGAACACCTTAAAGCACTGGTAATGAAAACCTGCAGGCTCACCTATACCGTTTGTAATGAGTTTATAGGCTGGGATTTTGTAAGGGAAAATGCAAACTCGCAGGAGTTCCTCAAACACCTGTCAGACCAGCTGGAGTCATTGCTCCTGTCCGCCTACCTGGAGCTTGACCATTTCAAAAATAACCCCTCCAGAAGGGAAGGTCTGGCCTTTTTACTAAAGGCCAGTAAAAGTATTGTTTTCTCTTTCGCCTTTACCTCTGTCAGTGATTCTGACGTCCGCAAAAATTTTGTGAGCTTTCAAAAGGAAATCCTGCCCTTTTTAGTGCGGGCTGCCCTATAACTGAACTTAAATAAAATTCACGTTAAATTAGTGTAATTTCATTTCATACCCATTTGGTTTTCGGTATATAAACGGTTATATTTACGATGTAACACTGTTTGATATGAGCAAAGAGGTATTGGAAATTTCTATATTGGTAGATGAAAAATTCGATTTCAGCTTTAATCTTTCCCAGGGTTTTCTTGGATTTATTCTTAGGATTTTTGGAAAGTAAAAACTGATTTCTAGTTGACGGGTAGGGTATAAAACATCTCCCCGTAAATAGCTGTGTCTAAAAAAATAGGAACTGTTAAATACAAGCTTTAGCTTTGCAGCAGAATGAGTAGAAATAGAAAAGCTGGAACAGTTACTATCCTTCCCAACTTAAGTATCATTGATATTGCTGAAGAGGGCAAAGGAGTAGCAAAAGCAGACGAATTAGTCGTGTTTGTAGATAAAGCCGTACCAGGTGATATCGTTGATGTAAAAGTTGTAAAAAAGAAAAAGAATTTCGCAGAGGCGGTTATTGAAACGCTGCACACTGCATCAGATTTAAGAACAGATCCTTTTTGCCAGCATTTTGGTACCTGTGGAGGATGTAAATGGCAACATATGCAATACGATGCCCAATTGCATTTTAAACAGAAAAACGTTGAGGCAGCGCTGCAGCGTTTGGCTAAGGTAGATATTTCTTCTATTGAACCTATTCTGGGTTCGGCAGAGAATAAATATTACCGTAACAAGTTAGAGTATACATTTTCAAATAAACGCTGGTTAAACCAGGAAGACATGGCAGACCGTGATGATCTGGAAATGAACGCACTTGGCTTTCATGTTCCTTTGAGGTTTGACAAAATTCTTGACATCCAGCATTGTTATCTGCAGGCGGAACCTTCAAATACTTTAAGAAATCAGGTGAGGGGCTATGCGCTGAGAACAGGACTAAGTTTCTACGACCTCCGTAACCATGAGGGTAACCTTAGAAATTTAATTATCAGGACTTCTTCAACAGGTGAGGTTATGGTTGTGGTTGTTTTCGCTTATGCAGAGCAAGAGCAAGTGGATGGCTTAATGGAATACCTGAAGGTCAATTTTCCAGAGATCACTTCTCTGTTATATATCATCAACCAGAAAAAGAACGACACCATCTTTGATCAGGATGTGATCACTTATGCGGGCAGGGACCATATTTTCGAAGATATGAATGGCCTGAAATTTAAAATAGGTGCCAAGTCTTTTTACCAGACCAATTCATTACAGGCACATGAACTGTATAAAATTACCAAAGATTTCGCCGGGTTTACTGGTGATGAACTTGTGTATGATTTGTATACGGGTGCCGGTACAATCGCCAATTTTATTGCACGCAGTGTAAAAAAGGTTATTGGCGTAGAATATGTGCCCACAGCAATTGAAGATGCTAAATTTAATTCGGAGCTGAATGGGATAGACAATACCTCGTTCTTTGCCGGTGACATGAAAGACATCCTCACCTCTGCTTTTATCCAGGAGCATGGGAAACCAGATGTTGTGATTACAGATCCTCCGCGCGCGGGAATGCATGTGGATGTTGTGGAAAGACTGCTGGAGATGGAAGCTGAGAAGATTGTCTATGTAAGCTGTAATGCAGCCACACAGGCGAGGGACCTGGCACTGTTGAAGGAGAAGTATGCTGTGAGCCGTATCAGGCCGGTTGATATGTTCCCGCATACCCAGCATGTTGAAAATGTTGTTTTATTAAACCTGATCAGGTAATTATTAAGATTAAGCGATGGATATTGAAGAATTAATGCCACAACAGCCGGATGAGGCCGGAAAAGATAAAAAAGTAAGCCCCCTGGTTAGTCTGGAAAAAGACCTTGAATTATACAAGGACTCAATTTATGAAATTGCAGTGGAAATTATTGCCGAAGGGATATCCAAATATCCAATATTTGTAGCCCACCAGCATACGGTATCTATTGGGGAGATGATTTTAAACCGCGAGGAGCTCAATACAAACTGGACAATTCAGGCTTCCATGTTCGAAGAATTTGTAGAAAAGGGTATTATCAAGCCTGAATACAAAGAGCTGTTCCTTAAAAGTTATAAAAAGCCGGAAGACTTTATGTGCGTATTTGTTATTGTACCTGAAGGTGCAAATTTTATCTATTATCCGTACACCAAAAAACGTTAAATAAAAAATCCCTACTCCCTGGCAAAAGGGGTAGGGATTTACTCAAAAACTAAGATTTAGTTTATCCTTGACACTCCTGAGCTTCTTCTGCTGGAGGTATCTTTTACATCTG
>Ga0247816_10000055_pt1 | contig 60431 bp, 75 predicted proteins | sample UWRJL209509C1_FD_179930 | JGI IMG/M metagenome (GOLD analysis project Ga0247816, IMG submission 179930) | Plant litter microbial communities from Arlington Agricultural Research Station in Wisconsin, United States - UWRJ-L209-509C-1 | ecosystem: Environmental > Terrestrial > Plant litter >...
TTTATTAGTTAGTGCCATATCCTAAAACATTTTTATTTGTGTGTCACTTGGATTGATTGAGTGGGGCAGGAAACGTTCGACCAGTATCATTACCTTGGTTTTGAATGGGCGCTCTGGAGTTCCCTTTGGTTGTGGCTTCATCCAGTTGTCTACGCGTGATTTTAGGTAATTGATCATTTCTGGACTTTCAAAACCGGTAAGCCTTGCCATTTCATCACGAATACCCTGTGGTAACTTTCCGCATGCCCTGTCGCCTTCGTCTGTAATTTTAGAAAGGAAAGCTAATGGCTGATAGATTTGATAGACGCAAGCCACGAAGATTGATCTTACTTCCTCGATGCCTTCATCTGCGAAAGTATTCATTGCATCGTTGTAGATGTGCTCAACAAACCTTGTATGCTTGGCTTTTGGTTTAAACTCCTGGACAATGGAATAAGCTTTCATTGGCTCTGTTGCCATAATGAAACGTCCAGCTATTACATCGTCCCTTAGCATTACGCAACAGGCATGTTAGCGGTTAACGGATTTGTCTGTGAGGGTGTTGTGTTACCTCCCATTTTCGCTTTTAATTGGGCGATCTTATCCGCTTTCTCCTGTGCAGATAGATAACAGTTTTTCTGCACCATACCAATTTCGGTAGTTAGCAGCTCGGTAAGAAATTTATCTGTTGACATAATCTTGATGTTGTAATACAAAGTTAAAACAAATTATCGGAATTACCATTATTGTGATAATTTTTTATTTTATTTAACCGTGTATCCTGCCTTTGCCGTCCTGTAGACAGAAAGCATCAAAACCTAATTTTTTAAGTTCATCAATCTTATATTTCTGCAATGGCTTTAAAGTATCATTAGCTTCCTTGCATTCTATGAATACGGATTTACCATCTTTTAGGCACATAAGGTCGGTCCATCCTGACCCACTAAGCTTGGCAAGTTTAGCTACTTTGAAGCCTTTTTTTTCGTACTCTCTTTTTATTTTATCCTGAAAATTAGAAGCCATTATGATAAGAATTGTTTTTTAAATACAGATGTTGTATAATCTTTTTTAGCTATTACGGAGTTATAAATATAATCTTCAATGCCTCCTTCAGCGAATATCCAAAATACATCGTTGTTTTTCCTATCCATAGTTGTTAATCGATCTCTGGACTGCCAGTAAGAAAGGCTAGAGAAGTCCAAATTTAAGTAAACCAAATAATCTGCTTTGGATAAGCTTATACCTTCTCTGCCTGAAACTATTTGTAATGCAATACTTTTATCTGTAGAGTTGAATGTGTCCAAATCTGTGCAAATAGCATCCCCGAACACTTCTTTTATCATTTGCAATTCTGCTTGGAATTTATAAAAAATACCAACTTTATTCGACTTGAACCTCTCTTTTATAAACTCTGCTTTCGATGGATCAATAATACAGGTGTTGCCACTTTCAAATTTTATAGTACCAGAATAAAGCTGGTGCATTTTGCCTTGAAGTTTAACTGCGCTATCAGCCAATATTACCTCGCTTTTACCTTGGATAACCAAATCTTTTTTCAACCTTTTAACTAAATCGTATGTTACTGGTTTCATTTTGCAATGCAGCACAGTTTCATTAACAGATGAGTTAAAACCTGCATTTACTTGAGTTTGCTTTATCATGTAAGGATCTATTATTTGCATTAGGTTAGCATTTGCCTTATGCATTTGCGCTATCTGCTTTGACTGCTCGACCTGTATCTCATTTTTCTTGTTAATGTAAGAAGGATCCTGTTTGTTTAATTTTCTAAGCTGCAATGAAAAATATTTATAGATTGTTTCCTCGTTGTTCGAATAGTTGTTTACAGGCCCATAACCCAAGTCAAACGTGGTCTTTACAAATTCCATCCCACCAAACCATTGGTAAAAGTTTTTGTACTGCTTAAACGGTGAGTTTTCTGAAATCCAAAATTGATTGAATATCTGTGAATAGCTTTCAGGGTGTGGCGTTCCTGATAGAAAAATCATTGGTAATTTTGAAAATCTTTCCTTGTAAGCTTTTGTAACTACGCCAGGCTTAGGAAAAGCTCCGAACCTGTGATGCTCGTCATGAATTACCAAATCAAAATCATCTACTACGGTATGCATGGATTCATCGTTTATCACCGTTAAACTAAATTCATACCCGAAATCAGCATAATCATTTTTAATTGATGATATAGCTTTTTTTTTGGTAAGGAATAAAACATTCTTAAAATTACCCAGTTTGGCTATTTCAAACGCAGTCACGGTCTTGCCTGTCCTAACTTCCATTGCCAGATAAACTATCTTTAATCGCTTAAGGATTTCGTTCCCATTAATGGCATTTTGCTTTTGATAATCCCTTAATTCTTTCATAATTGGTTTGGACTTGAAAAGGACATGGCTTTTGTCCTAAATAAAATGCTCTTACATATCATTAAATCAACTTTTTGCCTTGAAAAGGACAAAAAGGACAGTTTGGACATTAAGAAATATTTTAGATAGGTTAGTTATTAATGTATTAGTATTATAACTATATATATAGTTATATAATAGTATATAAGATATAAAAGAGGTATATGGGTGAACTCCTTCTCTCCTCTCTGATTTATATATGTCCAAACTGTCCTTTTTGTCCTTTTCACTATTAATGTCCTTATTTAATAGCGTTGATAAGGTTTTATTTGGACATGAAAAGGACAATAAAGACACGATTTTTACTTTTTTTGCCATGATTCGTAAATTATGGTTCCATTAAATCGGTAAGCTGTACACCGTTCTATAGGCTCGATTTCTGTCAATTCCATAAAAAAGTCGTCTTTAAATGTCCAATGTGTCCTTTTCGGATTGAACAAAAAAATATCCCAATTTTGGGATTGTTTACGCTTTATGTCGGCAAAAATTTCCACCAATAAATTCCTGTTTGCAGCAGTTTTATTTTTGCTCCACTGATAGAATAACGCCCAACAATGCTGTGAAATACACTCAATGTACTTTCCGTTGAACATATAGCCCTTGTTGTTCTTATCGATTTTAAAGCAACATTTAAAAAAGAGTTGGTGTAGTTTAATTTTTAGCATAAATACCATGTTTAACTTTTGTGATCAATTTTCCGTCTGGTGGGCAATGTTTCAACAGCCACCTTTTCCCGGTCTTTTCATTTATTCCCAATGATATGCAGACCTCTACAAACTGTTTGGTGCTGAATACACCCTCGTTAGGCAACATCTTATATAAATCCTTTTCAATACCGTAAAGGCTTTCAGACGGATCGCTAGACCGCATGACTAAGGCGTTATCAATAAAGTAATTTGCTAATAACACGCTCTGAACAACGCTTTCATCCTCAATCTGTAGTCTAACAGAATGGTTGTCATTACAGGCGAATTCTAATAAATGGTGAAGTAATGCAAAACGGTGTATGTAAGTTTCAATCTTGGATCTTATAGCCTTAGTGCTATCTAAATCAGTCTTGTTTATTTCGTCTGTATTAGAGCGTTGCCATTTTTTCAATGTCTTAAACGCTTCATCTGAGTAAGGGATTTCTCGAGGCTCTAAATCACCCCATGGGTTATAGTTTAGATTTTCATTAAGGAGCTTATTTATGATAAAATCATAATTATCTTTGGTAGAAGGCTCTAAAATTACATCGCTCCAGTATTCTTTAACTACATCTGGAGGATTACATATTAACCAACGGTCAAAAAAACCATTATCTTCTTTACCTTGAAAACACCTACCCAATACAGACGGCTGAATGGTGCCAATAATATTAAGCATTGGCTGGTTGATACGAATGCTTACGCTGGTTTTTCTATCTACTACAACAGGCTTCCCACTCCATACAGATAAATAGAACTGCTCATCATTACCCTTAGAGTAACGCTGGAAAGTGTTTATAAATCCGCTTAATTCATCATTGTAAATCAGAATACCACGTTCATTTTTATGAAGTTGCTGAACAACTGCCTCTGGTGTAGCATCGCTAACAATACTTTTAATTAAGCCGTTTGGCGACTTCCCTTTATTTCGCTCGTCTAGCTCAAATTCCTTTAAATACTCTAAGTAGGCTTTGTATAAAGCTCTTTCCTTTTTTTCGATAGGGTTTAGAGCCCATGTTAAAGGAGCCGATTTATTAACACCTGGAGTACCGACTATAGCAATAAACATATTGCAACGCTCTTTCCAACTTTCAGTAATCCTTACGCTATAGGTATTACCAACTGCAGTGGCAGCAGTACACATAATAGATGTTGCAAGAAAATCAATATGGAATCGATTAGTCTCGCAAACCTCTAAGATTATATCCTGAAGCTGTTTACTGAAAAAGGTAAGAGGAAATTTAGACATTGTTAGTTTCTTTTTTTCTCGAATAAATAACTGAAATTCACTTCTCTACCTTTATTTTCTATATGATTTATAAGTGATATGTAAAGATTTTTTTGCTCATCGTCAACATCCCATTTAGATGTTTTACACTCGTAAATATGGACTTCCTTACTATTTGAGCATAAGGCATCAATAAAACATTTAGCCTCGTTCTTACCAGCAATTTTATAAAGTATTCCGAACTGGGGTATTACAATTGGATATATAGACTTTAAATATTCTACCGATTTTTTCTCAAACTCAGACGCGGCTTTTTTAACATTCGTGTAGGTATTAATTGTTTTCGAATAAGGCTGTCCATTATATTTAAGCGAAAGATCAGGAAACCCCAATTCACAGTAAAAATTGAATAAAGCCTTTGCGTTTAAAATGGTCTTTAAATCAAGGTCATATAATATTTTTGTGATATAACTTGTTGATGGTTCAACCCTATGCTTGTAGGGCCCATTCTCTTTGTCAATGAAGTTTTTATGTCTTACCTTTTCCTTAAAATTGGAGCAACCATAAAAATTAAAACCAGTTATGTATGTTACCTCTGAACCACAAACACACCTCTTATTTACGAATGCACTATAATCTTCTTGGAACTCTTTTTCTACATGTTTGCTGTTTTCTTCCGTTAGTAAGGCATATTTATTGTAAGCCTCAATCAACTTAGATTTATTTTGTTCCAGCGTAACGGTATAGCTGTTAATTTTACGATTAGAACTAGCTATTAATCTTGAAAAGAAGTTTTCACATTCAGACTTACTCATACATCTAGCGTATTCTATAGTGTTATTTTTCATGCTCTACTATTCTATTTACTTCCCAATTGTAGTTCTCACTTCTTGCATATATACATCCATGTATTTTACCAAACTCTCCATCATCCCTTACATAGTGCATGCCTTCTTCAGATTGTCGCTTGCAGGTATATCTACCCCATTTATCGCCAGCCTTTAGCTCAGATATTTTAGTTTTGACTAATACCATTATTTTGTGTTGATAACATTATACCCCCTTCCAAAAGTATTGGAGGTTCAGCATCCGTTCAAGCAGCAAATGTGCATTGGAACAATCAGAAGGGGATATAATGTTTAAATATCTTTATGGTGCTGAACCTTGATGAACAAACATACAAATTAATTATCATATCTACCACTTTTGTGATAATATTTACCCACGTTTTGACAGATATTTTTGTCTGACAGCTTCGGGATCCTGATCTGGTCTGATAAAAACATCCATTCTAAGTTCTGGAATATGGAGCTTAATAAGTTTACTCAAATCCTGACTAAGTGTTGGTAAAACCCTTTCACGTTCCCTTATTTTCTGCAATGGTCTAAGTGGCTGTTTGTGTTTTGGCCTAACAGGTGATGGTTTGGGAATAGTTTTTCTTCCACGCTTTAGGGGCTGTGTCAATCCCATTTGCATACGCTTAACTTTATACCTTTCAGCATCCTTAATACGCTTCGCTTCCTTTCTGGCAATAGCTTTTTCTTGGCGTAACCTAATACGCTCTTCTGCCTTACCCTGTTGTTTGGCAATCCTTGCCTTTACAAATACTAATCTATCCTCCTTTAGCTTGAGCCTATTCGCCTTTTGCCGTTCCGCTTTCACCTCCTTCTGCTCCTGTGTAAGCTTGGGAATTGGCTTATTTTTTCTATACTCGATCTGCCACAACCTTCGCTTTTCCATTTGCTCAGGTGTTTTTGGTAATGTCGGGTTCTTTTTACGGTATGCCGCTGCGTATTGTCTGGCGTGTTGTTTTTGTTCTGGTGTTTTCATTTTTAACATCCCATTTCTTTAAAGTAATCACTAAATAATTGCCATTTACCCTTAACCCAGAAACCCCAATACCTAGTGTATTTGAAACGGAGCACCAATGTGTATGCCGGCTTGCTATTACGTAATTCTACCCTATGCGTATGTAATTCATTTCGATAGATAATCATTCCAGGGTAAATTCTCTTTTTTATAGTTGCAGCAAAATTAGGCTCACCATTTGGACGTTTGCTTATGTAAAGCTCATTATACCCGCGCCAAAGGATGATACTGACAAAACTCCATGGATGGTCGTGAAAGTCGTCTGCATCGCTTCTGTGGAATTTATGAAAGTAAATAGCGAACGAATTAAGTTTGTTCTTAAATAATATCCATCGGGTTAAATAAGGTTGGGCTGCATCGCCTCTGGCTTCACAGCCTCTTATAATTAGTTTTTTCATGTTAGAATAATGTTGTTTGTGAATTTTTAAGTTCTTCTATGTATTTTTCTCTATTGGCTACTTTCTGCCAATGTTCTGTACGTGCTTTTATAATTGGTAAATACTCGGCTTCGGCTTCCATTAAAACAATATCAAATCCTTCGAATGCTGCAGAACAACCGCTGGTACCTGAACCTGCAAAGGGATCTAATGTTAGACCGCCAACAGGAGTAACTAATCTTTGAACCCAACGCATTACTGATATCGGTTTAACTGTCGGATGGTTGTTGTTTCTTGCAGTTGTTCTCATGTATGCCGATTCTGTTTCTGCCCAAGCGGCAGGGTCTGATTTTAATGTTGGTCTAAAATCCGTAACGCTTGAAGGATCTTTTAGCGATAGATGCTCACAACCTGCATTCCGCTCGTCTTGCGATGCTTTAGCGCAATAAAAGAAACGGGAAGCACCGCCTGAGTCTGCATAAATATTTGAAGTGTACTTTCCAGTTGTTGGTTTTGCTTTACCCGAGGTAAGAATGCCTGTTTGTTCATCCATTATATCACCCATAAAAGGATCCATAATTACATTAGCAGGGAAACGACCATTTGAGTTTGCTTCAATATTTTTCCTACCATCAGTTAGTTTTGAGCCCACATAATTTGCTCCAATAATATTGGTTCCAGTACCGTAAGTTGCAGACCTTAAATCAGCTTCGTTTTCAAAATCAACTCTACATCCATCAATATTTATTCCGCCAGTTCCATGAAGTATCATGTTTTGCGCTACGGTACCTATTAAGGGTTTACGAGCAACGCAAATAGGCTCGGTAGCTGGTTTTAATGCAGTACCCCAACCGTCGTATTTAATTGCATCATCTGAAACTGGTATATCTCCAGCTAATTCATGATAACCTTTTTTTTCTGCTTCATCCTGCCATGGTCTAGTATTGCCTTCAGTAGTCATTAAGACTTTCGACGAAAACTTAATCTGTTTTTTCTCCCTTTCAACTCCTGCAGACTTATCAATTGCCTTGCTAACATCCAAAGATTTTGGAAAACCTGACCCGTAATGCCATGTGATCATGTCCCTTATTTCAAAACCAGCTAAACGAATAGCCATTGTTCCCCAATCATAGGTTCTGGTACCGAAAAAGCAGAGAAGATATCCCCCAGGTTTAAGAACTCGAAAAACTTCTTTCCAAAATATCGGCTGAGGCACGAAAGCATCCCATTTCTTTCCCATAAATCCAGTCCCCTTTATTTCCATGTAACCGCTGGTGATCCATGCCTGAAGCATAGCAACAGGATCAGGCTCTTTGCCAAAACCATAAGGCGCATCGGTAACAATAGAATCGAAATGATTATCAGGGTATTTCTTTAATAATTCAAGGCTATCGCCTAACTGTATGCTTATTTGTGACATTAATCTTCCCTCCATTTAGCATATTCACCACAACTTTTACAGCAATCGAAATCTATTTGTGTAAACTTATTGTACGGCGCTTGACAATTGGAGCAAAATTCACAATCACATTTTTCGCAAATGAATAATTCATCGCTTTGGTTATTGCATTTTTCGCAAACGGTGTTTTCAGTCTCAATCGTTATCTGTTCCATATTTTCAATCTTTTTGGTTAGGCTGCCCTACGAAGGAAAGTCACCTAAAAACCCCGACTATAACTAGTCAGGGCGTTTTAATTAGTGTAGATCAAAAAGGAAGATCTTCAGTCTCATCGATTGGAGGACCAGCAGCACCTGCACTATCATTTGCGCTTGCATTACTTCCGAAATCTTTGATATTACCTAAAATTGGCGTTAACCCTTTTTCAGCTTCTTTATCAGCTTCACTCATTTCGCTCCACTTCTTATCACGTTTAACCGATTTTGCGATAAATCCATGCTGACCATAGGTGTCAGCTTCATCTTTAACGGTAATGCGCACAGGCAGATAAACTGCATTGTCCTTTGTCTCCAAATGGTTGATATCGATGGGAATGAAAATTCCCTTAACAATTTTGCCTCCTTGGCCATTCTTCTCCATGATCACATGCTGTAATCTAGTTAGCGCAATACTTCCGCTTAGTGTTCTTTCTGACATATTATTTTATATTTATTTTGTGTTGCGCCAATATTGGCTGGTTTTTTTTAAATATGTTTCCATCTTTTCCTGTTAACGATATCTCCGATATTTTGAGGGGTAACATTGTATATTTTAGAAATATCAACGGTTTTAATTCCTTCCATATGTAATTCCCTAATTTTAAATACTTCTAAGTCTGTAAGCTTTGATTTAGAGTGAGTAGATCCATAGTTTTTAGATAACCCTGTTTCGATTGCGTGTTTAGAATTTTCTTTTGGTGTTACCCACTCTAAGTTATCAACATGGTTATCTGATTTTATTCCATTAATATGGTTTACATATTCTTTTTTCGATGGGTTAGAATAAAATGCTTCACAAACAATTCTATGCATAAATTTAACTGAAGACTTATTATTAAGTCTAAGTCCTGCTTTTAAATAGCCTTGGTTATTTTTAAATGGGATAATTATTTTTGCTGGATAAACTCTAATACCTCCATTTCTAGGCTGAATCCTTACTGTTTCTTCGCATTTTAGTCTTCCAAAATTGCTTACTTGGTATTTACCCTCATAGCCAATTACATCTTTCCATATCTCCATAATAAGTATCTTTAATTAATAAATCCTTTCAGAGTTTGGCTGTGGTAGATGCCGCCCCCTGAAAGGATTGAAAGTTCTTTAAGCAGCTACCACACTGCACTTTATAAATATAACTATTTTTTATCTTTTCTACCACTTTTGTGATATTATTTTTGATACTCCGACACTATTTAGCTTTTCACTGGGGAATTTACCAACGATATTCTTACTGATAAACGAACCAATTGAACTTGCACCCCACAATCCTTTCCTAACCTCAGGTGTAATGTTCTGGTAGATATAGGTATCACCACGAACAAACTGTATAAACATACTTCCTGTATTCGGGTTGCTACCATAGAACGCTATCGAGGTGCTAGGTGTAGTGTTTATGTTAAATTGTTCCAATCGGTCATTAACCTGATAGGATTGGTTGAGTAGGGTTACCGTTTTCATAGTTATGCTTCTATAAATTGACCATCCTGTAATTTATAGAAAGTATCCGGCTTAATAGCATCACCATCAACTTTAGTTGCTTTTACCTCAACAATCGACCAAGAATAATCCTGTTCTCGTTTCCATTCAGTAACCACGATCCAACATCCTAAAGATCCTTTTGCTTGTCCCATAACCCCTAATGATGACGCGATAGAGTTTGGTCCTTTTACACTTGCATGAGCGTAGTTACCAGCAGTGTTTGCATGAGCCTCGCTACCAGCAGTGTTTGCATGAGCGTAGTTACCAGCAGTGTTTGCATGAGCGTAGTTACCAGCAGTGTTTGCATGAGCGTAGTTACCAGCAGTGTTTGCATGAGCCTCGCTACCAGCAGTGTTTGCATGAGCCTCGCTACCAGCAGTGTTTGCATGAGCGTAGTTACCAGCAGTGTTTGCATGAGCCTCGCTACCAGCAGTGTTTGCATGAGCGTAGTTACCAGCAGTGTTTGCATGAGCCTCGCTACCAGCAGTGACTAATGTGTTTTCGTCGGCTTTTATCTTATCAAATACCAAATCAAAATGAAGTTTGAACAGATTGCCTATCGATAGTTTTGTATTTACGCGAAGCTTATTCGTAGCTGTTTTGTTTCCTTCTTTTTGTGTCTCGCCAAAAGCTTCAACTGTTGCGTATTCTCTGCCTTTAGAAGGAGGATAGTAATTGAAAACATCTAGTGGCTGTTCGCAAAAATGAAAACCATGGTTGCAAAGCAAAGGATTTTTATCCATTGTAAATTCCGAGTTTTCCGCATATTGGAATTTATTCCCACCAGGGTTACACACTAATCCTGCATCAAAACCTTTAAATCCTTTCACAATAACTGGAGCATTAATAACATCAACAAATGCCTGAGGCAAAGCAAAATTATCAATGCCTGCCAGTGAAGCAAATAACGGAGCAACTTCTTGATGTGTAAAACCAGCGATTCCACAACCTACTTCGGTTATTAGGAAAGTAAGTTTTGGATTGTTAATTGCACAAACCTGAAGCTCACTTACGTACGATGCCATTTGTTTTAGGCTAAGTTTATCCATGGTTGTATCAAGTGTTGGTAATGCGTAGCTTTTACCTTGAAGCCCGATGCCTTGGCCATTTATAGCGCCAAATTTTTCTGCTGCAAAACGTGCAGCACCACCTGCATGGTTCCCCAATAAATTTGAGCCGAAAACGAATATTTCATTTTTCTTGAGCTTGGTAATGTTGTTAGGGGTAATCTTTTGATTTTTCATTTAATTTATTTGTTTAAAGGTTATTTAGTTGCCGGACGGACATCATAGATGCATTGCTCAGCTGGTTTGTAGTTGTTATCTACACCAAATATTTTAGTGTTGGTAATCCCGGATTTAAAGTGATTGATGAAAGCGATAAACTCGAAAACATTTTGCATCAATACTTGGTACATGTGATCGCTTGGGATGTAGGTCTCTTGGTATACCCTTTTAAAATCTGTAATCAGATATTTGAATGCTTTGATAGGTTTGCCATTCAATTGACGTATTAAAGAATACATTGGGTGCTGTGAGTAATCCGCATACTTATTACAAGAATAATGGGCAACAGTTTTTAAATCGACGATCATTTCTGGAAAGTCAAAATCTAAGATGCCGTACAATTTAATTACGCCATAAGGAGTTTGGATAAATGCTTCTTGATAGACTTGTTTGCCCGTATTGTTAGTCAACTTACCAACAATCTTTTTTGTTATTTCGGTGTGCTCAATTTCATCACCTTGTAGCGAATGGTTAACTAATTCTTCAAACTCGATACCTTTATTGATGATGATTTGCACCTCTTCTGGCAACTCTTGCTTTATCCCATTGATTTTGTACATTAAAGTATCGAATGTTTCATCATCATCCTTGCGCTTAAATCTTAAATAGGCATCAAGCAATGTTGGTGTAATTGCGTAATCCCATTTGGACGGATTGTTTACTGCTATAAATTCCATTATTTACCCTCCCTGTTTAACACTATAAATTCCGACAGTTTAAGAATAAAATCCTCTGCTCTTTTGTCTAGTTTTTGCGATATATAACATAGTTGCATATCTAAATTATCCTCTTTGTAAGTATTAAAACCACGACCTAAGCCATTAAATAAATCCGCTTGTATTTTATCGTATGAGTTTGAAATATCAAAGCCAATAGGCTCTGCTAACATTTCGATTGATGTCGTTATCATAATTACTTAATTGTTAAAACCAATGATGATGCGCCAACTCTTGCAGGAGGATAGATTGGCGTTTCAAAAGTTTGCTCTTCTCCCGTTTCTTCGTCCAGATGATACTTTGTTTCGCCTTTAAGGGATTTTAGAAAAGCTTCACGCTCCTTTTGTTTGGCGGTAAGCTCAGCAATCTGTTGGTTAAGTTCGTTCCAAACCATATCCCCACAACCATCAAAGTGATATTTTACACCAACATCTTGGGTACGGATATCAACGTTGTGCTTTGATAGTTTGCCACCATCGATGTATGCTTTGCCTTTCATGCCCTTAACGATGTTCTCAAAAACATACATGCCTTTCTTAGCTATGATCAACGTATCCAAAGGATCCGCAAACCCATCATCAACCGCCTCAATCATCATACTCGCCATTTCAGACAATTCACCACGATCTGCATGCAGGATTGTTTTGTTTTCTAAAGGGATTAGGCTAGTTTCCTCTTTAGGTAACAAGAACAGGTTTAAATTTCCCTGTTCTTTTGGTGTAAATGCCTCCAGCTCCATTGAGATACCACCGGCTGTTTCTTGCTCTTCAATGAGCATATTTTTAGTTTGTCCCATTATGCAGCCGCTCCTTCCTTAACTGTTTTAAGATCAGGAGCGCTAAACTTCCCTTTTAATTCAGTAGCTAAATCTTTTAGTCGTACTTGTTCGTTTATTGCAAATGACTTGTATATCATAGCCAGCTCAGTATTGTTAGTGCATTCTTTTAATTTTTCTTCGGAAGTTTTTTCAAGAATACCTTTGTCGCACCATTCTTTTATTTGAGCACCAGTTTCTTCTGTGATCATAAAAGGTTGTCCACCCTCAAATAATTGGGTTCTGTCTTTTGATGGGGTTGCATAATGTGTTTCTCTATCAATTTCAAGAGAAACCGTTAATTCATATTCCCAACCGTCTCTTTGCTGGTCTTTCATACCAATTTTCTTAACCTTACCACCTTCTTGAACTGTTTCTGTTTTTGAACGCGTACAGGTGATGAAATGCATAGGTGTATGAAGTACCTTGTTTACAAAAGCATCATGTCTTGGTGTCGATTTTGACCATGCTGCCCATGTATTGCCTCTGAATGAAGTGTTAGCTAAAATCTCATTTTCAGCACACAATGTTTGCCATTCATGTGTTGAGCTATCGATAATAACCAGTTCCATCCCACCCTTTTCGCATATATCAATTGCTTGAATATATTTCTCTGGTGTAAAAGGCGGTTGCATATCCAGGGTATTGAATTCGCCTAAGTGTGAGTACAATGATGCTGATCCGTTTTCTGTATCAATCAATCCGATTTTAGACCAATCCCCAACAATCCCGTAAGCCATTCTTAATGCTCCCATTGTTTTGCCAGCTCCAGAAGGAGCGGAAATGTTAAGTTTTAGCTTAACTGATTTCCTACTTGCTTTTTTTAATTCCATTTTCTTATTTATAAATACCTATTAATACTATTGCTATGATGATGACTACGATCCAGAACCATTTTGAAAACTCCTTGACCCCATCTTTGCGTTTTTTTGGTTGAGCGCATCGTCGAGCTTCTTTTAAAAACTCATTCTGTTCATCGCCGTACCAGAGACCGCCTGGCTTAACCGTGTTGCCTTCCTCATGCTTCCTGCAATCTGGATATGCGGTGTGATCTATCCTAAGCATATCTAAGCCCCTCCATTCTAAATGCTTCAAGGCGTATTTTCATTGCTGCAAGCTCCTGTTTGCGAAGAGCGATGATTTGTAGTGTGGTTAAAGTTTTGCGTCTGCTCATGGTTAGTTGTCTTTATGGTATGAGTTGTTAATGAACTGGTCTACTATTGATTTGCGGAAGCGCCATTCGCCCCCTATTCGGCTACAGCCAATCTTATGTTTGTTGGCATCAACCCAAGTACTGCCCTTTTTAAGGTATTCCTGTACTTCTTGGCTGGTGAGCAAAGGGTCGTTCACCACCGCCCTTTTAGCTAACTGTTTTACAAGTTTGGTTAGCTCTGATATATCCTGTTTGTGGGCTTCCCACTCCCTGGTTGGCATTATCGTTACACCTTCCATTACGCTACCTCCATTCTAACACCGTATTCAGCATAAACCCTTTCCAATTGTAGCTTTATAAAATTCTGATCAATCGGCTCTCCATTCTGAATTGTATGCTTAGCTAATGCCTGTAAGTGGTTGCTTACCTCCTTCATTGTCAAGATCAGTACCTGATCGAAATACATTTGGGTAACCTCTTCAAAATGGTTTTCGAAATACTCCTTTGCATCAGTAATGCAATCGATGGTAATTGAAGCAGGATCCCAATAAGCGCCATCACATTCCTGGTAATGGTTTATCTCAGTTGCATCGATATATTCTAGGATGCTATTTTCCTGAACATCTATCTTTTTATCACAGTCCGTAATGAACGTCAGGATTGGACTGTTAACCGCCTGCTCAACATGGTTAAGCGTAATTGATTGTTTTTTTGCTACTTTTGGCATGGTTTAACTGTTTTGGTATAGTTTAACTGATGGCTCCTGTTTGCTGTGGTAAGTGGCAGGAGCTTTATTTAACTCGTAGCACCCTAAGTGCTGATTGATCATGTGTTCTGTTTACCTGATAGATCCTGTTCGGATATTTATCCTTGACCCTACTACTGATCAATGGCCTAATGGTAGTTTCTTTTTCCAAGGGGCAATCTTTATAATCCCCTACCTGCATGCCCGTGAAAATATCCATCCAAGACACACCTTTTACTGTAGTTGCTATATTCATTTTAGTTAATTTGTTAGGTTTGAAATTGTGATCATTTTAACTAGCTGCTTAGAGTTTTTAGCACCAGTAAATGCCATTGCATCTTGAAGATGTCTGTTTACAGTATTTGTAGAGATAAAAAGCTTAGATGCAATTTCCTCATTGCTCAGTTCGCAGATTTCAACTACTCTCTTTTGGGCAGGGCTTAACTTTTTAATTATTGGCAAAGGAAGGCATCCCAAGTTTTCGAATTTGCAAACTCCTCTTTTACCGCATCTAACAACTTCTGGACTTAACTCTCCCTTAGCGTTCAAGTCTGCAGTGTTGTCAAAATTTGCGAACATGCATTTAATGCACTGATCAACTTTGGCCTGCTCATTATTTCCTACCATAGCCTCATATGCTCTTTCAGCCGATGGTCTACGTTTGTAGAAGTCAATAATTGCATTTCTCAATCTGCTTGGCATATTCGCAGTATCCTGTTTAATTCCATTGAATAAGAAAAAAGGTTTATCAAAGGCTGCGAACATCTCAACAGTGTCATCGTCGAATAATCCTGCTGGCAATTGGTTTGTTTTCATTTTGGTTATTTTTGGTAATTGGTTGTAATACGTTTATATTTATCTTTGTTGCTGTTGCACAATACAAATGTAAAGTATTACTTGTCATTATACAATAGTAAACTTTACATTGTCAATTAAAACAATGTAAATGATTGATTATCAAGGAGAAAAATTTAAAAATTTTCTTAAAAGAAGAAACATAAGCGCTCAAAAGGCGGCAGAAATGCTGGGAATAAGTAGACAAGGTGTTTACATATATTTCAAAACGTCAAGTTTACAAAGAGATACCGTCAATAAAATATTGAAAGTATTTTCTACAACTGAAGATGAAGTATTCAACGCTCCAAACCCTAGACTTGAAGCTAAACCGACTGGGCTATATGCCGACCCATTAGATTATGAAGATAAAAGTCAAAAATTTATTCACTTACCCGATGGATCTATTGCTATGAGAATACCTATTGTACCACAAAGAGCCTACGCAGGTTACATGAGCGGTTTTGCTGATCCATCCTATTATGATGATCTAGATGATATTTTGATTGGTGTTGATAGGGAGGCGAGAGGCACATATATAGGTTTTGAAGTTGTTGGCAGAAGCATGGTTTGCTATGATACTGATGAATTAGCTGATCAGAGCATCAGACCTGGTCGAATTGCTATAGGTAGGGAACTTGAGCCGGTCCATTGGAAAACTAGACTTCATACACATAATTATCTTAATTGGATATTTGTGCATAAAACAGAGGGTATATTAATAAAACAGATTGCCAATCACGATGTAGAAAACGGAATTATAACAATACATTCATTAAATCCAGACTATCCAGACGAAGATTTAAAACTTGACGATATGCAGCAAATATTCAGTGTAATCCAAATAGTTCAAAAAACTAGACCAAAACTAAAATGAAAAAATTAATACTTATAATAATTACAATATTGCCATTATTTGCATTTTCACAAAAGCAGGATACAATAATGTTTGATGGTGTTAAAAAAATTATAGTTAAAAATAATTTAAGTGCGTCAGAAAACTACAAGTTAAGTGGCAAAGCTATGCTCGATCAGGATTACTTCATTGGAGCTAAAGATCCAGAATTTTACCAGCTATCCACAGAACCAATTAAGATTGTTGGAGAAGGCGCATACAGTAGCCTATATATTTATGCTGTATCTAGAGACGGTACCATCACCGTGACCGGAAGCACAAAAAAAAGAACTACAGTTAAATTAATTGAGGGGGTAGATACGGAAAGTGTAGCTGAAATTGTTCCATATAAGAAATCAAAGATACTAAGCAGGAACACCTACGAAAAACTAATCACTTATGCCAAGTCACTAGGTGGAAAAATAATTTATTCAGAGTAATGCAACCAACCAAAGCGCAGCTTTCCCAGCAAAAGCGAGATATGGTACAGCGTGCTTATAGCGCTATTATGCACATCCTTACGGATAGCCAATTGTACGGAACATCTCTATGGCCAAAGCATGGTTTTAAGCCAGGTTATGCAATTGACAAACCACAAAATGATACGATTTGGATATCTGTTAGCTACAGCGTTAATGAAAAGAATAAAATATCGGGAGGATTAGGTTTTAATAAAATGGAACATTTCAATAGCCCAAGAGGGGAAAAACAATGTAGCCAACTAAGGTTAATTATAGATGCGTCGTATTACGATGGGTTTTTATTTAAAGATACATTTAGAGATCAGCCTAACTTCTTTGGACACTGTTGGTTTACCTATACACACAACGAAACCACTACAACAACACAATAATGGAAAAAATGAATAGAAAGGCTAGGCACGATATGCCGATGGCCAATAGGTTTAAGGAGTTTAGAAAGGCTTATATTGATAAGAGTTCTGTTGTGACTGCGCAGAAGCTTGAAATGGCACAGAGTAATATATCTTATATGGAACGAGGCATGGCCCCTATTAGTTCAAGTACCATTAAACTGATGGAAAAGGAATATAACCTTAATCCAAGATGGTTGCTGTATGGGGAAAAGCCAGTTTTGAAAGGTAAAGTTGAAAAAACCAATACAATATTGGATGTAGGTTTCTTAAATAACAGGATAGATACACTCGCAACAGAGATGGAAATTTTGAGGGCAAACCTTAACCATGCATGGGATATTATAGAACGTCAACAGAAGCAAATCGACACGATTTTAAAAGGGTAGCTTACACTATACTTACACCAGAAGCAATCACACACACGCATACGTACTAATTACCAACAACTTACCATTATTTACAATTTTTGCACTGCAAATATAACAATAATCGATTTAAAATAGTTCTAAATATGTCATCGTCGTCACTCACAAAAGAGAAAATAATCATTTCATTAGAAAAGCTTAGCCATTTTATGGTTAATCCTACCGACGATTTTATTCATATGATGCATGCTGCTAGAAACAGTAATGGATGGTTTACCATTGAAGAAGTAGAAAAATCTTTAGCTTCTCTCTCTAAAATGTTAAATAAACAAGATTTAGAACAATGGTTTAAAAACATCAAATTAAACGAAAACCCTAAAAAAGTTGGTTTAATTTTGGCAGGAAATATTCCTTTAGTGGGGTTTCATGATGTACTTTGTGTTTTAGCTACTGGAAACATTGCAGTAATTAAACTTTCATCATCAGATGATAAGCTTTTACCGGCACTTTTAAAAATATTGGTTTCTTTAGAACCAGCACTAACTAATCACATCGAATACGCAGAGAGATTAAAAGATTTCGATGCGATTATCGCCACTGGCAGCAATAACACCTCACGTTATTTTGATTATTATTTCAGCAAAGTCCCTAACATTATCCGTAAAAATAGAAATAGTGTAGCTGTTTTAAGTGGAGACGAAACTATTGAAGAGCTTGAAAACCTAGGTCACGATATTTTTGATTATTTTGGATTGGGCTGTAGAAATGTTTCTAAAATTTATGTTCCAAATGGATATGATTTAAAAAACTTCTTTGAGCCTTTAGAAAAACATCAGCCCATCATCAATCACTTTAAATACAATAACAATTACGATTACAACAAATCTATTTACTTGGTAAATGGCGTAAAACACTTCGACAATGGCTTTTTATTGGTAAAAGAAGATGAAAATTTTGTATCGCCTTTGGCCGTTCTTTTTTACGAAGAATATGAAAGTATTAGCGATGTGGAAGCTAAATTGAGTTTACAAGATGAACAAATTCAATGCGTAGTTTCGAATTTAGACCTAAAAATAAACAAAGAAAAAATTGGCTTTGGCGATAGTCAAAATCCAAAACTTTGGGATTATGCAGATAATGTAAATACGATTGAATTTCTGCAAAAATTGTAAGCTCAAAAATATTCGCTATTTTAATGCCCTTTAACAAATATAAACTTGGTTTTAAAATTCAGAATAGGTTTACTGCTATTTCTTGTTTTTTTCCTATCGGAATTAAAGGCACAAGTTTGTACTGGTGCTTTGGGAGATCCCGTAATCAATATAAACTTTGGAACAGGCTTAAACTCCATTGGTCCAAGAATAAATGAAACAGGATATATTTTTGACCCAGCAAATCCTAATGATGGCAGATATACAATTGTTAAAACTACAGCTGGCTTAAACCCAGGATGGCATCAAAATATTATAAATCATACACCAAACGACCCAGATGGCTATATGATGGTTGTTAATGCTAGTGATGATCCTGACATATTTTATCAAACAACTGTTGTAAATTTGTGTCCTAATACAAATTATGAGTTCGCTGCTTGGGTAATTAACATCCTGATAAATAGTGGTAGAAAACCTAAAATAAAGTTTACCATAGAAAATAACTCGCAAGTTATTGAATCATTCTCTACTGGAGATATTCCCGAAGGATCTCCCAATGATTGGAAGAAATATAGTAAGGTTTTCAGAACGCCGAATGATATTGGTACAATTAGGTTAACCATGTCAAATGAAAACCCAGGAGGTAACGGAAATGATTTAGCATTAGATGACATTACTTTTAGAGCATGTGGACCTGCAATAAAACCAATAATAAACAATAATATTAGATCAGAAGTTAATATCTGTGAAGGTCAGTCGTCCCAAATCAACTTATCAGCAGAAATTACTGGCAACTATACTGTACCAGCTTACCAATGGCAAGAAAAAATAAATGGAAATTGGCAAGATATCACTAATCAAACATCAGTAAACAATGATATCATTTTCCCTAATAGCAAACCAATAGGTGCTTATAATTACAGACTGCTTGTTGCTGAAAGCCAAAACATATCTTCTACTAACTGTCGCGTTTCTTCAAATGATTTTATCATAAACGTAGTTGCCAACCCCAAGCCTGTCGCTAGTTTTAGTGGCGTCGCTTGCGTTGGTAATAGCCTCAATTTAAATGTAAATGGCAATACTGGTGATAAGTTTGCATGGACTGGTCCCGATGGTTATACATCATCGGATCAAAATCCTATATTAAGTAATATAAAAATGTCGAATACTGGAGAATATAGGGTAACCGTTACCAATTCTAGTAATTGTAGCACTTTAAGTGATCCTTTAAATATATTGGTATTACCACTAATTGCTGCTAAAATAGACAAACCCACAATTGAAATTTGCGAAGAAGAACAAACACAATTATTGGTAACTGCAGCGGCAGGTCAAACATACACCTATAACTGGCTACCTGCAACAGGTTTATCAGACCCTAAAATTGCCAATCCAATTGCTAAGCCCAACCAAACAACAACTTACGCAGTAACAGTATCAAACGGTAATTGTTCTGAAACGGTTGATGTTACCGTTTCTGTTTTACAGAAGGCTAAAGCTGATGCAGGTGAAGATAAAAAGATATTAGCCGGACAATCTGTAGCATTAAATGGCAAAGCTACTGGAGATGGCACTTTAACCTACGCTTGGAGCCCCAATACCTATTTAGACGATCCAAGTAAACTAAATCCGATTGCAACCCCACCTACAGATATAACCTACACCCTAACAGTAACGTCGGGCTGTAACGAAACAACAGATGAAGTCTTTGTAAAAGTGTATCCCAAAATAGAAATCCCCAACGCTTTTTCGCCAAACGGCGACGGTGTTAATGACACTTGGAATGTATCAGCAGCAATCGCATTTACCAATCCTCAACTTAAAATATTCAATAGAAATGGTCAAATCCTTTATGAAAGTAAAGGTGCTTTTAAACCTTGGGATGGCAAATTTAATGGGCATGACCTACCTGTAGCCGCTTATTATTATACCTTATTTTTAAACGAAGATTTTAAACCTTTCACAGGTTGGATCCTATTAACGAGATAAATTTAATAGACCATAGCTCCTAAATAAGAACTTGTTGCCATATGATCGCGATCATCGGCAATAAAAGAAATCCATAAATGCATTTCTTTTCCCTTCTGAAAATTCTGCATCAACAAAGTTTCTTTCCCAGTACTTCTTCTAGCCCCACTAGTAATAAAAGTTGCATGTTTTCCCTTCACATCGTAAGCAACCAACATCACCTGATCACTACCTGCAGCATCATTAGCTTTCCTTGAACCAGAATAATTTGAATTGTCATTCCAAGAAAAATGAAACCCAACATCATCCTTTTCTACTTTAGCACCCGCTACACCAGTTAAACTACCTTTAGTTAAACAAACTTGATCGTATTGTATGGTTCCATCCTCATTCATGGCATTTAGCATATTATAAGACTTAGCAGAATTATAGGCACTATTGTTATTTTCTTTACTTGCTAAATTAAATCCAACACGTATAAAATACAATACTGGGCCTAAAAAATGCTGCATAACAGTAAACTTAGATCTAGCTACATTTTGTTTGATCGATCCTTTTTTATTCTTGGGGCTTAGCTTGGGTAAACCTCTTATAATCCATTTACCATACATGTAATAACCCACTACACTTCCTGCTTTACCACTAAAGCCACCATTTACCCCGCCGTCTAAAATTGCCATAATATATTGATTTAATTAAACTTAACTATATCTAAGATAAAAATGATTTACTTAATATCCAAGGGTTAATCATAATTAATTTGAATTTTATACGTAGTTACGTCGAATACATTTGTCATAACTACGTCTAAAATTCGACCAAACTACGTCTAAAATACGTCTAATATATAGTATTGATAGGATGTTTACCACTATTAGCTAACCACTAATAACGAATAGAGCTAAATCTTAATGATCAACTTTATACACCATTAATTAGTTTCAAATGATAAAATCCTAAGATTTAAATTCAACTATCAGTTTGAAATGCTATTTTTGGAACAATGTATATCATCAAAGTAAAAGGCATTGCCAAAATACCAGATTACGTGCAACTTAGGGATGAGAAGTTCACACTTTTGGCCTATTTTAGAGTTGATCGTCCAGATAAATCTTTAGATAAACTGGGTTTTGGCGATAAACAAGAATACATTATGCGTATTATTAATGATTTGCCTTTTGGGCAGGTTACTAAATTAGAGATTTAAAAAATGGCAGAACACGCAGTTATCAATCTACAAAATGTTGATGTTTATCAACAAAAACACTTGGTATTATCAAACGTTAACCTAGACATAGCCAAAGGCGAATTTGTTTTTTTAATTGGACAAACCGGTTCGGGAAAAAGTAGTTTATTGAAAATCATTTACGGTGATATCCACATTGGCAATGGTGCTGGTGCTGTTGCAGGTTTTGATTTAAAAAACCTTGCAGATAAAGAAGTGCCCTTTTTACGTAGAAAACTAGGCATTGTATTTCAAGATTTTCAATTGCTAAGCGATAGAACTGTAGAACAAAATTTAGAATTTGTTTTAAAAGCTACTGGTTGGACAGACAAAAATCTAATCAATGAACGTATTAAAGATGTGTTGGAGAAAGTTGGTTTACGATCTAAAATTAAAAAAATGCCCCACGAAATTTCTGGTGGAGAGCAGCAACGTGTTGTTATTGCAAGAGCATTATTAAATAATCCGGAAATTATTTTAGCTGATGAACCTACTGGAAATTTAGACCCAGATACCTCTGAGGAAATCGTTTTATTATTAAAGCAGATTAGCCAAAGTGGAACTGCCGTTTTAATGGCTACACACGATTATCATATCATCCGTACTTTCCCATCTCGTATCATTAAATGCGAAGGTGGCGTAGTACACGAGGATGCGCAAATTGCTTAAGCAATTCTGACAAAAATTTACATTTCAGCCATTCTGTTCAGCAATATCAAATTAAAACTGACAGCATGGCTGATTTTTGTTATTGGCAAAACTTTTGAGTTTGAAGACAAAAACACGCATACAAAAACATGTTTAATAAGAAGAAAAAGGAAGAAGAACCTGTTATAGAGAATAATCAGGCTGAGCAAGAATTAGAAAATGCACAAGGTGAAACACCTACTGATGCTGAGCATACCATAACTGAACCTGTTTTAGAACTTTCTGTTGAAGAAAAATTACAGCTAGAAAATTCAGCTTTGAACGATAAATATCTTCGTTTATTTGCAGAGTTTGACAATTATAAACGCAGAACCCAAAAGGAACGCGTGGAGTTATTGCAAACTGCTGGTAAAGATGTAGTTGTTTCTCTATTACCTGTTTTGGATGATTTTGAACGTGCTTTAAAAGCTACGGAAAATGCAACTGAAGTAAGTGCAATTCGTGAAGGCGTAATGTTGGTACAAACCAAATTAAAAAGTATTTTAAGCCAAAAAGGGTTAAAAGAAATGGAAAGTATCAATACTATATTCGATACAGATATACACGAAGCAATTACAAAAATACCTGCGCCATCTGATGATTTAAAAGGTAAAGTAGTTGACGAGTTAGAAAAAGGATACACCTTAAACGACAAAGTTATTCGCTTTGCTAAAGTAGTTGTAGGAGCATAAAAAAATTGAAGGTAGGAATGTTGTAAGTTGAAAAGTTCAAACTGGCAATCTATCCTTGATAAAAAGACAAAGTTTAGAATGGTTGAAATTGGAATGTAACATTAAAACTTTCCAACTTTCAAACTTTTCAACATTTATAAAATGAGCAAAAGAGATTTTTACGATATACTTGGCGTTACCAAAAGCGCATCGGCGGAAGAGATTAAAAAAGCTTACCGTAAGCTGGCTATTAAATATCACCCAGATAAAAACCCTGATGACAAAGCTGCAGAAGATAAATTCAAAGAGGCAGCTGAGGCATACGAGGTTTTAAGCAATCCAGAGAAAAAAAAACGTTATGATCAATATGGTCATGCTGGCGTTGGTGGTGCAGCAGGTGGTGGCGGTGGCTACGGCGGTGGCGGCATGAACATGGATGACATTTTCAGTCAGTTCGGAGATATTTTCGGTGGCGGAGGTGGTAGTCCTTTCGACAGCTTTTTTGGTGGAGGCGGACAGTCTCGTGGCGGCGGTGGCCGTAGAGTAGCAAAAGGAAGTAATTTACGTATCAAGGTTAAGTTAACGCTTGAAGAAATTGCCAACGGTGCTGAGAAAAAAATTAAAGTAAACAAACAAATCACCTGTAAAACTTGCGATGGTTCTGGAGCAAAAGATAAAGGGTCGGTAAGTACTTGTAAAACTTGCGGTGGTAGTGGTGCAGTACGTAGAGTAACCAATACCATTTTAGGTCAGATGCAAACTACAGCTACCTGCCCTACTTGTCATGGTAGCGGTCAGCAAATTACTGCAAAATGCGGTTCTTGCCATGGTGAAGGTACGGTACGTGGCGAAGAAACCATTACCATTAATATTCCAGCTGGGGTAAGTGAAGGTATGCAATTGAGCATGGCTGGTAAAGGTAATGCTGCTCCAAATGGTGGCGTTCCTGGCGATTTGATTATCTTGATTGAAGAATTACCTCATGATACCTTAAAACGTGAAGGAAATAATATTGTTTACGATTTGCATGTGAGTATTATTGATGCTGCATTAGGTTTTAGCGCAGAAGTACCTACCATTGACGGTAAGGCTAAAATTAAAATTGAGCCTGGTACACAGAGTGGTAAATTATTGCGTTTAAAAGGAAAAGGTATTCCTGAAATTAATTCTTACCATAGAGGAGATGAGATTATCCATGTTAATATTTGGACGCCAAAAGCATTAAGTACCGAAGAAAGAGCTCTTTTAGAAAAATTAAGAGAATCTCCTAACTTTAAGCCACAACCTGGCAAAAACGACAAGAGCTTCTTCGATAAAATGAAAGAATATTTCGAATAAAAACAAAAAAACCGCTCCATTAACTGAGCGGTTTTTTTATGTCTTATTAATTAAATAATAAGTACTTTGCGAACAAGACTTTTAGATAAGTAATGTATTAGAAGTTAATCATCCCTTGCCTTTAAACGCTATAGGAACGATGGTGTTGCAAATACAAACCAATCTACAGTGTATAATAAAATAGGGTATTTAAAGGAAACTTTACTTCTGGCTTAATATTCACACCGTCCATAGTTAACAACTCCAATTTTCTCGCATCTTTACTAGAGAACAGCTTAATTAGAACAGGTTGCCTATTAGGTAAAGTTAAATACAAATCAAAATCTCTAGTAGAATGTGTTGCGGCATCGTTAAGTCTCAATTGATAGTAGCTCAGTTTAATATCTCCATAATCAATCGGTGGTGCAATTTTAAAATCGATAGGAGATCCAACCGTATCAGATTTTCTTTTCATGGTTATTTTTATTTGGTCCTTCGGAAAATACCCATTAGTTTTAGGATTTAGCAGATCACCAGCATTACTTCTAATTACCAAATAAAGCTCTGCCAATGTTGGCTCACAAGCACAAATTGGTGCACAAGAGAAGTTACCAATACTTATAATTAACAGAAGATAAAAGAGCTTTTTCATTATAGTTTAATAAGAAGAATTTATAAAGTAAGATAAAAGACTGTAAGATAGGCTGATAATGTTGCATTATCTACAGCAGCTTCCTTTTTATCAATTAATAATTTTTCTACTTTAAAATTACCAACAGTTAAATTAAGCTCAAGTGGCTCGGCGCTACCCAATTTTAAGTACAAAGTATTACCGCTTACTTTTGATAAAGCCACAATCTCTTCAGAATAAATTTGGTTGTAGTTAAATTTAGAATTACCATAATAAAAAGGAGGTCTTAGATAAAAACTAATTTGTTTTACCACTCCACTTGCATTTTTGCTAAACAATTGAATTTGGTCTTTTGTGTAAGCACCAGTAACTACAGAATTTAACAGATCATCGCCTGCTGCATTTTTAATTACTAAAGTTAAATCTGGATACTTCGTTGGAGAACAAGCACAAATACCACCTCCATTGTTTTCATCTATTTTTTTACATCCAAAATTAATTATAAGTAGCGCAACGAATACGATTAGGATTTTTTTCATCTGAAAAGGTTTAAGGTTTATTATTTCTTAAACGGGTAACCTATTCAATTCGTAACAGAATTCTAAATTAAATAATACAGCTATTTTAAAAACCAGTTATCAAGCAATTTGAAAAATGACAACCTGCTATTTCCCTTCTCGTATAATTTTAAAAAAATCTTCTCTATAAGTTTCTCCAATAGGGATGGATTGATCTGAAATGGTCATATAGTTACCATCTACCAATTTGATATGACCTATAGAAACGATATATGATCTATGCACACGATAAAATGGAGGTTGTGGTAATATATCCTCTAGTTCCCTTAAAGTTTGGTAAGTAATAATTCTTTGGGTAGCAGTATATATGGACACATAATTCTTTAGTCCTTCTATATATAAAATTTCGTTATAATTGATTTTTGTAAACTTGTTTTTTGTATCCCCTTTAACAAAAATAAAATCATTAGTGGCTACATTAACCAATTGGCTACTTTCACCTGTTGTTTCTTGTACGCTTGGGATCAAAAGCATTTGCTGTGCCTTTAGGGCAGCTTTATAAAAGCGTTCATAAGATATGGGTTTCAATAAATAATCTACAACATCCAGATCAAATCCTTCTAAAGCATATTCGCTATAAGCAGTAGTTAAAATAACCTTACACTTATTGCCACAAATCTTTAGAAATTGAATACCTGTTAACTCCGGCATTTGTATATCTAAAAAAACAAGATCAATTTTACCCTCTTGAACCATAGTGATGGCTTCAAAGGCATTGGTGGTAGTGGCCACCAAGCTTAAAAAAGGAGTCCTTTTAATATAGTTTGCAACGATTTCAGCAGCATACGCTTCATCATCAAGAGCAAGGCAACGGATCATATATTAGTTCTAATTAATTTCTCTACCAATTTTAGGGATAAATCCATTAAAATATAAATTCTTATTAGGATAGTCTCCCATTCTCACAATGATAACATTATTGTCAGGATTTACATAAACAATCTGTCCTAAAATACCTTCTGCTCGGTAATCATTAGCTTTCTGACTGATAAAGTAGGTTCCGTTACTCCTTTTTTTGATAGGCACTTTTAGTTTCAACTGATCAACCATTTGTTGTGCGCTAACAGAGTCCTTAAAATAGCTGATATTACTACAGGCCCACCATTGGTTTTTATAACCTAACGAAGCCAAAGAAGTTGGATCTGTTGTGGCATTTATCCACTGTTCACTGATGAGCTGTTTGCCTTGCCAATTTCCTTTTTTCAAATATAGCCTACCTAGTTTTGCAAAATCTGCTGCTGTTGCATTCAGACAACAAAATGATTTTATTGTATTTTGATCATCTAAACTCCAAATAGCATTTGATTCTGCACCTAAAGGAGTCCATAAGTATTTTGCCAATAAATCTAGCATTTTTTCACCACTTGCCTTTTCCAATATAGCGGCGAGCAATTGGGTATTGATACTTTGATATTCAAATGCTACACCAGCTTCTCTTTTCATTTTAAGTTTAGCAATCTGATTTTTTAAAGAAGAACCATAATACAATTTGGCAATCCCAGCAAATGGGGTTTGTTTCTCTTCATCAAAATCTAATCCAGACCTCATATCTAAAACATGCTGAATGGTCAACTTCTGAAAACGATCATCGTTTTTCGCTAATTCTGGTAGATATTTGATTACCAAATCATTGGTTGATGTAATGATACCTTTATCTATTGCTATACCAACCAATGTACCTACATAAGACTTTGCCACTGAAAAGCTTGGATGTAAAGTTTTAGCACTCAAATTTTCAGCAAAATTTTCATAAATTATAGTGTCGTTTTTAATTACCATAAAAGCATTTGTATTACTGTTTTTAAGCATCGAATCTAAATACTTCCCTAATTTCTGGTATTTAATTTGCCCTATAGACTGAATGAACCGAAATGGAACAATTGAAGCTGGAATTTCGCTTTTGGCGAATTTTGAGCTATCTCTTAAACTTGGTTGCCACCATCTAATGGCTCTTATTGGCGTACAGCTACACCAAATTGCAATTCCCAATAAACCTAAAATTATTTTTTTCATGTATTCAAGCTTTATAATCAATTTGCATGTATTGAGCTATTAATGCTATTAATGCGTAATAACGCCGCAAATAAGACCGATTTCATATTCTTATAAGTTGATTATCAATGTACTCTTATAGGTATTGCTGTTGTGAGAAACTATCAACTCATGCTGTCCTGGATAGATCAAATCTAGCCTGCGATGAATGTTAACCAAGCCAACACCACTAGAATGGTCTTTCTGTGAATGGCTAATTTTATTACTTACTTCAAAAAGTAGTTTCTTATCCTGTATCGATAGAGCAATTTTTATTGGATAAGCGGCATCATTAATTACGCCATGTTTAAATGCATTTTCTACAAAAGGTATCAACATCAAGGCTGCAATTTCATCTGTTTCTTTCCAACCATCAGTTTTAAAATCAACGTAAAAATTTGGCTCAAACCGCATTTTAAACAACGCAATATAGCTTTCGAGATAGGCGATTTCCTTACTTACTTTTACCTTACCATCTGGGCTTTCAGTTAATGTGTATCTCATTAAATCTGATAAACGTAGAATTGCATCTGCCAACTGTTCAGAAACAGGAATAGCCAGAGAATATACATAGTTTAAAGTATTGTACAGAAAATGAGGGTTAATTTGAGATTTTAAAAACGCCAATTCTGCCTTAACTGCTTCTCCTTTTAATTTTCTGTTCATTAATTCATCCTTAAAATTTTGTTGGGCTCCATAGATCGCCAACGAAACAACAATAAAAGAAGATGCAAAGTAAATGTTATCGGTAATGTAGTGAGACGCAGTAGTATTTAGTGGATAATTACTAATACCAAACAGATGGAGATATACTACTTGTTCTATAAGATACCGAAGTGCAATAAAACTACCCATAGCTACCAAAACACCTAAAATTAGTTGTGGGATTTTGTTACGTTTTAGATAATAAGGATACACCCATAAAAAACAAATATAAAACTCTACAATTTGAACCAACGAGATAGATATTCCAAATGCAGCACCGTAAAAACTTATTTTATTAAGTAAATACCCACTATATACATAGCCTAGTACAACTGTCCAACAAATTACGTGGATAAGTATAACCTGAGTTTTTTTCATTCTATAAAACTATAAAAAGCTTTGCCATTTGTCTATTTTCTTATTCCAATCTGTTAATAAATTATCCCAATGCCGCTTTTCTAAGGACGAACCCTTAAATTGATATTAAAAGCGATTGGGATAATGTTTATAGGGCTTGGTATTATTTAATTGTTGAGCTAATTTGTTTACTTCACCTTTGGATAAACAATTAAATCATGAAAAAATTATTAGCATACCTTTTTATCCAATCTCTATTCAATTTGGGGATACAATCTATCTCACAAGCACAATCTGGCCCAATAGCCAAAAAACAGATCTTACTAATTGGAACATTCCATTTTAATAACCCTAAGGCTGATGCTGTTGTAACCGATGATTTCGATATTACAACGACTTCTGCCCAACTAGAGTTAGCAAAAATCACTAATCAAATTGCCAAATTTAAGCCTGATCGTATTTTTGTAGAATGGGAATATAATGATCAAGATAATTTGGATTCATTATACAAGCTCTATTTAAAAGACGAATATAAAGCCTATATAGATAGAACCTATTTGAACAAGCCACAGTACGATCTATATGCCAAGAACGAAATTTTTCAGTTGGCCTTTAGCGCTGCTCGTAAAGCTAATTTAAAACAAGTTGATGGAATGGATTTCCCCTTAACTATGCCTTTTGATACTGTAATGACCGCCATTAAAGACGCCGATCAGAACCAAGTGATGTCTGAAATTTCCGACTTCATAGCTACTTTAACTAAAGATGCCAATTATAAACGCAAAACCATGAATTTGACTTCGCTCCTTCTTGATCTCAATACCGAAGAATCTAAAAAGAAAAATAACAGCATTTATATTAAAACATTAAATAGAGCAGGAAAGTTAGCAAATTTTGCTGGAGCATATTCTGTTTCTGAGTGGTATAAAAGAAATCTATATATGCTTGCTCTTTTCCAGAAAAAACTTAAGTCTTCTGATCAGAAAGCTGTTATTCTTTTAGGTGCTGGTCATATTGCAATGATAGAAAAATTCTTAAAAGAAGACGATAGCTATGAAATTATACAACTTAAGGATATCCTATAATAAATAAAGGAAATAGCATGTAGTTGTCCTTATTGAAACATTGATAACACCATTCCATTACTTTAACTTATAAAAACAATAGTCAATTAACGAAGTTTATAAGCATTATGCATAGCTTAATCTTTCATGATAATAGGTTTAGGCAATTTGGCTAATGCAAATCGGCGACCAAATACAAAACCGACTATTTAGCATAATTGGCTATAATTAAATGTAATTGTGAAATATAATAACTCATTTAGTGTAGAAGTTATTTCCTAAATATCTACTTTGCAATTAAAGATTAAGCCTAGTCATCTTAAAAATGAATACCATATTTTTATAAGTAGTAACAATTATTCATTTTTAACATCTTATACTTACTGAACTAAAAACATTGTAAATGCTAAGCGTAAAAGATATTGTAAAACAATATGCCACGCACCGTGCCTTAGACCAAGTTAGCTTGGAAGTAGAAAGCGGAAAAATATTTGGTCTATTAGGGCCAAATGGTGCGGGCAAAACTTCTTTAATTAGAATTATTACTCAAATTACCGCTCCAGACAGTGGCGAAGTACTTTTTAACGGTCAGCGATTAAATGCAGATCATATTTCTCAGATTGGTTATTTGCCCGAAGAACGTGGTTTATACAAAAAAATGGAAATAGGCGAGCAGGTTTTATACTTATCTAAATTAAAAGGACTAAGTACTGCCGAAGCTACCAAACGCATTAAATTCTGGTTCGAAAAGCTAGAAATGAAAGATTGGTGGAATAAAAAGGTAGAAGATTTAAGCAAGGGTATGCAACAAAAAGTACAATTTGTGGCTACTGTTTTACATCAACCAGAACTGATTATTCTCGACGAACCTTTTTCTGGTTTCGATCCTGTAAATGCAGATATCATTAAGAACGAAATTTTAGAACTCAATAAACAAGGTGCTACTTTTATATTCTCTACCCATAGAATGGAAAGTGTTGAAGAACTTTGTGATCATATTGCACTAATTCATCGTTCTAAGAAGATTTTAGATGGTAGTGTAGACGAAATTAAAGCAACCTATAGAAATAATACTTATTGGATAGAGTATGAAGGCGATTTTGCAGCAAAAAGTGTAGCGGGAATTTTTGACGTTTTACAAACCGAAAACGTAAAAGGGAAAACCTTAATCAAAATTCAGCTACAGCTAGATAGAACTGCTAATGAAGTACTCGCATTACTTCTTCCTCATGTTACCATCCATCGGTTAGATGAGGTTATACCAACCATGAACGACATTTTTATAGACAAAGTTAAAGGACAAAACCATGAATAAAGTTTTACTCATTATACGCAGAGAATACCTATCTAGGGTAAAGAAAAAGTCGTTCATCATTATGACCTTCTTAACACCTCTTTTAATTGCTGGTATTTATGGCTTAATTGGCTATTTCACTTATAAAGGAATAAAAGATACGCATGATAAAGTTGCCGTAGTAAGTACGAATAAAACCTTAACAGAAAAATTAGCTACCGATAAAAACATCGAATACTTTTATGTAGACAAATCTCTAGATGAGATGAAAAAGTCTATCAAAAATTCGGATTACGATTATCTTTTGTATCTGCCCGAGTTTAGTTTAACGCAACCTAAGGGTGTAGAATTATTTGGCGCCAAACAAGCGGGACTATCATTAAGCAATAGAATTTCTCGCGATTTGGAGGAATTGATCAGAAATCAAAAGCTGAAAGAATCGGGCATATCACAGCAGGATTTGGATCAACTTAAAACTTCGGTTAATATAGAAACTAAAAAGATTGCTACAGAAACTGGAAAAGAAGAATCTAGTAGCGCCGGAGCAAGTACTATCATAGCATTTATAGCTGGTGTGCTCATGTTTATGTTTATCATGCTTTATGGCATACAGGTAATGCGTGGCGTAATTGAAGAGAAAACTAGTAGAATTATCGAAGTGATGATCTCTTCTGTAAAACCATTTCAATTAATGATGGGAAAAATTATCGGAATTGCACTAGTTGGACTTACGCAATTTGTTTTGTGGATTGTGTTAACACTAACCATTAGCACTGTTGCCGTAAGTTTTTTCGTAAATAAAGATGATGTTCAGAAAATAGCAACCTCTTCGCAAAGTGGAAGTCAGATCTCTACAGGTACACAAGTTGTGCAAGCACCCCAAGGCCCCATTGTAGATATACAGAAAAGCTTAGCTGGGTTAGATCTTGGTAAAATAGTAATGGTATTTACCTTCTTCTTTATTGGTGGATATTTATTTTATAGTGCTTTATATGCCGCAATTGGTTCGGCAGTAGATAGCGAAACCGAGACCCAGCAATTTATGATGCCTGTAATGATGCCTTTGCTTTTAGGTTACGCACTTTCCCTAAGCGTAATCACTAATGACCCTTATGGTAACATCGCATTCTGGCTGTCTATGATCCCATTTACCTCTCCTATCGCTATGGTGGTACGTTTACCTTATGGTGTACCAAATTGGGAGTTAGCCCTATCAATGGTTATTTTAGTTGTTGGTTTTATCGGAACAGTTTGGGTAGCTAGCAGAATTTACCGAGTTGGTATTTTAATGTATGGCAAAAAAACTACTTTCAAAGAGATGTTTAAATGGTTTAGTTATAAAAACTAATTGAAGCACTAAGACACAAAGAACAAATTTAGCTTTGTACACTTGGTGTCTTGGTGTTAATGTTTAGAAAAAGAATGGCAGTAGCTTTTGGACAGCGTAGTCCTGCTCTCGCTTCTGCCGATTTCCCGATCGCAATCCGGTCGGCATATCGCTAAATCATGTTTATTTACCATAAGCTAATAGCTTTTGGTATGGTTAGTACCCATCAGCTTGCTAAAAATTTAAGGGGTGGTTTATCATCATCCATTAAATAAATAGTAATACGTAAAAATAATAATCGTTAAATAGTATATGAAGATAGCAGCTATAGACTTAGGAACAAACACTTTTCACTTAATAATTGCCGAACAAAATGGAACTGAGCTACAGGTTATTTTCAAAAGTAACCAACCTGTAAAACTTGGAGAAAATATTACAAAAGACAACCTGATTATACCAACTGCTTTTGAGCGTGGCATAACTTGTTTAAAAGAATTTAAAGCAGAAATCATTAAATACGGAGTTGATATTGTAAAAGCAACTGCTACATCTGGTGTACGTAGCGCAAAAAATGGTTCAGATTTCGTTGAAGCTGCTAAAAATGAAGCAGACATAGCTATTGATGTTATTGATGGTGATGAAGAAGCACAATTGATTTATGAAGGTGTAAAGTGGAGTGGCGCTATTACTGGTAAATCATTAATTATGGATATTGGTGGTGGCAGTACCGAATTCATTTTATGTGATGAGGAAGAATTAATCTGGAAAAAGAGCTACAACATTGGCGCAGCCAGATTGATGCAAGGCTATTTCAAATCAGACCCAATTAACGATAAAGATCAAGAAACTATCATTAGTCATTTAGATGAAGAATTAAAAGCATTGAAAGTGATATGTGAGGAATTTGGCCCTACAACTTTAATTGGTTCTGCAGGTGCTTTCGAAACGTTTGCAGTCATGTTAGATAAAGAAATAGACTTAAAAAATAACAGCACTGCAAATATCCCAATAGCCAATTATAAACAATTAGCTCATCAACTAATTAAAGCTAACCATAACGAAAGAGCTAATATGGAAGGCCTTATTCCACTGCGTGTTGATATGATTGTGATGGCAAGTATTTTAACAAACTATATTTTAGATCAACTTACCACAATCAAAGAAATTAAATTATCTACTTATGATTTAAAGATGGGTGTTTTGCAGAGTTTAAAAGGTCAAATTTAAGGTTTAGATTTTATCGCAATTAACCCCATAATAACACTTTTCCTTTTCTCGATAACAAAATTGGCTTGTTTTTCTTTTGCTGCATTAATTTTTAGCTCACCTCCATAATTCATTGTAGTAATCATTAATAACCTATTTCTTAGATCTGTATTTGCATCAATTTTAAGGGTATACTTTCCATTTTCGTCAGTGATAGCAAATAACTTAGTATTTAATAAGGTTACTCTTAAGCCTTTTAATGGTTTATTATCTCCATCTAACACATAACCGTAAATAACTTTCAGTTTTGAAGGTTTATCATCAGCAGATTTTAAACTTGCGTTACTAAGCTCAATGTTATTTTTAATTGTTGCGGCTTGTACATCTTGAGCAAAAACACCTACCCCGATTGCTAAAACACCCAAATATTTCATCCAACTTCTATTGGCTGGGGCAGCAATAAGCGCATAATTAATTTGGTTGAGCTGAGTTTGAAATAGCCTACCACAAATTTCCGTTTTGCTGGTTGTTATTGCTTGCAATATAGCTTCATTAGTATATCCCGTAAAGTCGATTACACATTTTTGGCAGGCATCACAGAAGTTATGTCCATTGTGTTGTTGCATTTGCTCCCAACTTTGGGTGCAAGGTTCTGCAATTGTTATTTCTCTCGATCTGGCTTTCATCTCTTAGTATTTGCTAAAATGATGAAGAACCTTAGAGAATTCCATAAACTTTCCTACAAATTTGCTAACGCATCGTAAAGTCTCTCGGTTGGTAAGCCCATTACGTTGGTATAAGAGCCATTAATTTGTTTTACTACAACCAAGCCCCACCAATCTTGTACGCCATAAGAACCTGCCTTATCATAGGGTTGGTATTGCTCAATATAAAAATCAATCTCTTCATCGCTCACTTCCCTGCAATGCACTTCCGTTAAGTCATAAAATGAAATAACTTTTTCTTGATTTATGATGGTTACACCCGTGTAAACTTCGTGACGAGTGCCCGATAGTTTGCTCAGCATTTGTTGTGCATTGGCTTTATCTGTAGGTTTACCTAAAATCTCTCCATCTAAAGCTACAATTGTATCGGCTGTGATTACAATTTTACCTTCAACACTACCAAATGCTTTTGCTTTTTGCTCAGAGATGTAAACTGCAATTTCTGCTGGTTTAAGCCCTTCAGGATAACTTTCATCAACCTCTTTTAATTCTACAGAAAAATCTAAGCCTATTAATTGCATAAGCTCTTGGCGGCGAGGAGATTTTGAAGCTAAGATAATTGGGAATTGCTGCTGGTACATAATTTGAAATATGTTCCAAAAATAAGAAAATCTTCATTTTCATTCATTAATATAAAGAAAACTATTTGTAGAAAACTGGCAGTTTGTGAATAATAAAAGCTTCTAAACAAGAAAAGCGACCGATGGGTCGCTTTTCTTGTTTATCATAATGGGTTGGCTAATTAGTTACCACCACCACCTTGTTGACGTTCTTTCATTGCTTTTTCTCTAGCAGCTTTAACTTCATCTTGCCAAGTTTTATAAGCTTTTTTCTGATCTTCAGTTAAGAAAGCATTGATTTTAGTATCAGTATCTGCGGTCATTTTTTGCATTTTCTCTCTCATTGCAGTCATATCACCTCCACCACCTTGCATTTCTTCACGCATTTTTTTCTGAGCTTCTGCAGCTTCAGCATAAACAGCTGTTGCTTTAGTTTTTTGCTCGTCTGTTAATTTTACTTTTTCATCTAACTGCTTTAATCTTTCTTCTGGAGTACCGCCCATACGTCCACCACCTGGTCTTTGTCCACCTTGTTGTGCATTAGCGAAAGTTACTACACTGAATAATAATCCGCAGATAATTAATAATTTTTTCATGTTGTTTTTGTTTTTTTAAGTTTCATACAGTTCTTGGTTTAAAAAACTGCATATAGGGTTTTTATGTTTTTGTGATGATTAGAGTATAAATGTATCACTAAGTTTAATTGCAAATCGTAACTTAATTGTTGCAATTTCAATCCCTTAAAAAACAAGAAGATATTCCTTTTTTATCTACTAGAATCAACTGCAGATGGATTTGGATCGAACCATTTTTGCTGCACTTTAAGCACTTTTTCAATCACATCCCTTACACAGGTTTCGCCGCCCTTTTTAGGCGAGATGTAATGCGCAATTTGTTTAATTTCATCAACGGCATCTAATGGGCATGTAGCTATGCCAACCAATTGCATTACATAATAATCAGGCATATCATCACCCATATATAACACTTGTGCTGGGCTTATTTCATGATCGGCTAGATATTGTTCAAAAACCTCAACTTTATTACTTACACGTAAAAATACATCAGGCAAACCTAAATTTTCGAAACGTTTTTCGGTTGCTTTGCCTCCACTACCAGAAATTATACAGATTTTATAATCCTTTTTTAAGGCTAGTTGCAGGGCGTAACCATCTTTAATATTAAAAGAGCGCAATAGATCTCCAGATTCTGAGGCAATAACTGTTCCATCTGTTAATACACCATCAACATCAAAAATAAAAGTGGTAATATTTTTTAACTTTTCTAGAACCCCTAAATCCCCTGAAGGGGACTTTGAATTTATACCCGATAAAATTTGCTCCATATCTTTGAAATAAGATCCTTAACTCCCCTTTAGGGGTTATTGGTTATCTCTCCACTCGTATACCCAGGCAGATTGAATTTGTTCTAAATGGCCTTCATTACTCTCTTCACGAGTACCTTTAAAATTTGGTAAAGTAAGCACCCAATCTAGTAATTCAGTAAACCTAATACGATATATTTTAGCTTCATTAAATTCATCGCCAAATTTCTCGTACAATTCCTGTGCAATATCTTCGTAGTCGTTCCAGTAAATTGGTAATGCAAATTTATCGTTATTCATTATAGGTAATTGTTATAATTGTTGTATTGCTTAATTGTTAATTACAAATTGTTTAGTGCCCTAAAAATTCTGATTGGTCTGGTATTGTTACTTCAATATCACCATCCAAAACTACACATTGGCAAGCTAAACGAGAAGTAATTCTTGGTCTTACTGCTCTATCAATAAAATCTTCTTCCTTATCAGATATTTCTTGGATATTATCCATTCCCTTATTTACATAGATATGGCAAGTACTACATCCACATACTCCTCCGCAATTGTGCTGTAGTTCTATGCCGTTATCTAAGCAGACATCTAACACATCTTCTCCAGCAGCAATAGGCAATTCCAAAGGTGCTTTACCTGCTTCTTCGAAATTTATTTTTAATTTATAAATACTCATAATTCTTTGCAAAGGTATTAGCTAAAAACCGCAATCTTATTATTATCTGGTTTTTTTAATGCTATTACTTAATGTTTTATATATTTCTAATAATTGAGGCTGTTGCAGCAGCAACTGTTCGTGTTTTTGTATGGTCTGTTTATCGTTCCTAATTGCCGGACCAGTTTGTACTTCTTTTGGCAAAGTTTGCTGAACTTTAGCCGCTGTTTCATAAATTAATGGTCTAAGTATAGCAAAGTCCAATTGGTGTTCTTTTAATACTTCATCTGCTAATGTGTATAAATGATTAGTAAAGTTACATGCAAAAACAGCTGCCAAATGTAAAATTTTGCGTTTTTCGCTATCAACTTCAATAACGTTTCCACTTAAATTGATAGCTAAACCTTTCAGTATCTGTAAAGTATTTTCATTATTCGCTTCTAAACAAAGTGGTATATCAGCAAAACTTAGTTCTTTAGATTTCGAAAAAGTTTGTAGCGGATAAAAAGCTCCATAATTAGCTAATCCATCAAAAATATTTATATTAACTGCACCAGAAGTATGAACAACAACACCTTTAAATCTTTTCAATTGATTAATTAGTGTTGCTATTGCATCATCCTTAACTGCTATTAAACAAATGGAAGCATTAAAATCTAGCTCATCTAGCGTCTTTATTGCAACGGCATCAACTTTATTAGCTAACTCAATTGCATTTTCGTAATGATAAGACCAGATCTGGGTAATCTGCACATTTACCTTTCGCAAAGCTTTAGCTAAATGTGTAGCAACGTTTCCGGCACCTAAAATTACAACTTTCATTAACTGGCTTTCAGTTCTTTTTTCCTTCTAATAATTGATAAAATAAACCCAATTACCATCACTATTGTACCTACCCAATACAAATTGATGTAAGGAAACTCTATAGATTTAAATACGATCCAATCTTTAACGGCCTGTGGTTTCTCGTAAACCATAAGCTCAAATTTACCTTGATCTGGAAGTACTTTGGTAAACCTTACTCTCAATCCAAGTTCATCAATTTTTCTAGCAAAATCAAAAGTATTATTCCCTTTTAATAAAAATAAAGGCTCTGCCTTATAGATTTTACCACTTACATTAACTTCTAAAGGTAATCCTACTGCTAAATCTCCTGGGGCAATCTTTAAATCTTTAACAACCGGTTTATTATTGATCGACTTAACGGTTAACACACCACTACTGGTATGGATGGTATCTCCTACAGCTACAGTAAGAATTCGAGGCTCCATATAGTTTTCCTCTTCAGAATGACCCTCATGGTCATCATGCTCTTCCTTTTTTTCGGCTGCACTAGTGATATGCGTGTAAATATCTGTGGTAAGATAATGTTTGGTATCTGGAGAGGCAATTAGTCCCATTTGACCATTCTCTTGTATACTCGGATTTAGATCGAAATCTTCTTTTACTTTACCTGTTTTGTCGTCAATAACCTTGAAATTAATTTTATAAAATGTATTTGGAGCAATAGTGGTATCGCTTATATAGGTTACGGTATAACGTGCCATTTTTTTAGGCTCGTTTTTGTATAACATAATATTTTCTCCAGGTTTCTGATTCTTTTCGAAATCTTTAACTGGGATAAAATTATCTACATTAATAGAGATAGGATTACTAGTTGCTGCTGCTACTAAAGCGCCTAAAAGCAAGATTGCGAAACCAATGTGAGCAATAGCAGAGCCTGCCAATTTATTACCTTTACCAACAAAGGCACTAGTTAATAACCTTGCATTACTTAACACTGCAAAAATACAGCTAAAGGTTAAAATAATATACATCAAGTTAGTATAAACCCCCGTTAGCCATGTAAACCCAGCAGTAATCACCATCGCAAATACTATAGAAGAAATTAAACTGCTATAAAATTTCCTAGGATCGGTTCTTTTGTATTTTAAAAATTGCGAAAATCCAGAAATTAATGCAATTAATACTGCAAATGGTGCTTGCCAAGTATTGTAAAATTTAATTGCATCTTTAATTGGTGCGTAACTGGTACCAAATACTCTATTAAATACCGGTACTGAGGTTGCAAAAATAATATGTATACAAGATACAGTAACTACTAATGCACCAATAAACATCCAAAATTCTCTAGAATAGGTTTCTTCGTCTTTATGGGTTATTGGTAACTGGCTCCATCTGGTTACCACAAAATATACAGCAATTAATAAAAACACCACATTAAACAAAATAAGGTGTCCAAACATACCCAAATCTGTAAACGAGTGTACAGAGGTCTCTCCCAAAATACCACTTCTAGTTAAAAAAGAAGCGTATAATACCAATAAAAAGCTAATTAGAATTAAAGCCATTGCCGTAAAATATGCATGACCGGTATTTTTATAAGCAATAATTACGTGTACCCCACCAATTAATGTTAGCCAAGGAATAATTGAGGCATTTTCTACAGGATCCCATGCCCAGAAACCACCAAAATTGAGCGCCTCGTAGGCCCAAAATGAGCCCATAATAATACCAGTTCCTAAAATCATTACCGCAAATAACGCCCAAGGTAATACTGGTTTTACCCACTCTTTATATCTTCTTTGCCATAATGCAGCAATACCATAAGCAAATGGCACTACCATGCTAGCAAAGCCCAAAAACAAAGTTGGAGGGTGAATAACCATCCAATAATTTTGCAACAATGGATTTAATCCTTTACCATCGGTAATAAAAGTAAGATAGTTCTTTAAGTTTTCTGGATCATTAAACACCATTGGTGCCATGCTAAGCAAATCTTTAGCTTCTCTTAATAAGATAAATGGCGAACTACCAATTCTATGTCCAAAAATCTCAACGCCTAACAACATGGATGTTAAAAATGCTTGAGAAAAAGCAACAACTGTCATTACCCCATTTTCCCAGGTTTTAGCTTTCCAAATTAAAATGGCACCTAAAAGAGATTGCCAAAATGCCCATAGCCAAAAACTGCCTTCTTGCCCTTCCCAAAAAGCAGAAATAATATAATACACTGGTAACTCTTTAGAAGAGTGAGACCAAACATAATAATACTCGTTTTTGTGATTTAAAATAAGATAAAATAAGGTTACGCCAATACCTATAATACTTGCTACGTTGATAAAAAAAGCACATCTACCTATTTTTACCCAAGATTGATCTTGTTCGTTTTTGTTTTTAACTGCAAAGAAATAAGCAATGGTAGAAAGTAGAGAAGCTACGAATGCAAGAACAATAAATAACTGTCCTATTTTACCTGGAAGAAGATTTTCTCCAACAAATTGTATATCCATTAAGATTTTTTGTATTGTTTTACCTGACCATTTGGATCTATTTCTACCATTTGATCATTATATTTAGAAGGGCATTTCATTAGTATTTTAGAAGCATAAAAAGTGTCATTCTTCATTTCACCGATTAATACTAATTTTTCTGAACGTTCAAAATCTTGTGGTTTTGTGCCATTTAGCACTACTTTTTTAACTTCTCCCTTTTCATCTCTCATGTAAAATGCAAAATGATTTGGATCTTTAATTGCATCGTAATACATGCTTTTACTTTTTTCCCAATGGCCAATTACATGTTCTTCTTTATTTGAAGTAGCTGCTTCTTTAAAATTAGAATAGGTATCTGTATCTGCGTTTAAACTCACTAAAAAGCCAATACATAGGGCAATCGTAATTAAGCCGATAATAGCACTTTTTCTCATGTTGGTTATAAGTTAAAAATCTTGACCACAAAGATAAAAAAACAAAGCTAGCCAAGGCAGTTAACTAGCTTTGTATTGTGTATCATGACAATTAATTGATAGTTCGATAAGAAAACTCGATGTTCTTTTTAATGATTCTATATAACAATTTTAAAATCGGTGTTATTTGTATTTATCCTGCAGTAAATTTGGTAAAGCTTCTCTAAGTTTCTTCAATTTTGGACCACAAACATTGGTAATATACGCATCGTTAGGATTTAAGCGATAATAGTTTTGGTGATAAGCCTCTGCAGGATAAAATTTATCGAATGCCTTAACTTCTGTCACAATGGCATCCCGGTGTAAACCCATTTTATTAAACTTATCCATCGTTGTTTCAATTTGTGCCTTTTCTTCCGCATTCCGATAAAAAGCAATGGAACGATAGCTCGTCCCTATATCTGGCCCTTGCCTGTTCAATTGGGTAGGATCATGCATATAAAAAAAGGCTTGTAATAGTTGAACATAACTAATAACATTAGGATCATAAATTACCTGGACTGCCTCGGCATGGCCAGTTCTATCTGAACTTACTTGCTCATAAGTTGGATTTTCTGTATTACCGCCTGCATAACCGCTAGTTGCTTTAATTACGCCTTTTAGCTCCATAAAACCTTCTTGGATTGACCAAAAACAACCTGCAGCAAATGTTGCTGTTTGTTCTCCAACTTTTGCTGCTGGCAATTTGGCTTTAGTAGTGGAATTGTTATTGCCACAGGAAGCCAAAAACAATATGCTTATTAACACTAAAATTGATCTGTTCATTATTTCTACTTTTTAGGGTAATATACGATAAGCATTACGCTAAGATTGTCATACTTTTATAAGAATTTAATGAGGAGAGATTTGCAAAAATGAGCATTTGAGCTATATTGTGAGTTTACATCATTATCTTTGAATGATACATCACCTAATGCGATTTAATTGAAAAACATATTTTATGCTAAAAAACAAGCCCTTATTGCTATTCCTAACCCTCCCCCTGTTAATGCTCTTCAGTTCTTGTTTTCAGGTTATTGAAGAGATTAATATGAAGAATGATGGCAGTGGCGATATTCTAATTACCATAAATTTAAGCCAAAGTAAAACCAAGGTTGCTTCATTAATGCTTTTAGATAGTATTAATGGTTATAAAGTACCTAGTAAAAAAGATATTCAGGCGAAGATGAACGAAGCGGTTTCCTATCTAAAAACTAAAGAAGGCATTTCTCATATTAAACAATCTATAGATTTTAATAACTATATCGCCACATTGAGTTTTTCTTTTAAAAATGTTTCTAATCTAAATAATATCAGCAATCATATTCTCAAAAATCAAAACATAAAGTCGTCAGCAGCTTCTTACACGTATAATAAAGCAACAAATACTTTTGTTAGAAATTATCAATATGTAGGCAAAGCTAAAGCCGAATACAATAAACTAAAAGAACAAGATAGGGCAATTTTTAAAACGGCTACTTATACTAGTATTTATCGCTTTGAGCAGTCTATCAACAAACAAAACAATCCTTTAGCAACTATCTCAAAAACTAAAAAAGCCATTTTATTAAAATGTAGCATTTTAGATTTAATTAACAATAAAGCGAATATCTCAAATCAAATACAACTATCTAAATGAAAAAACTGATTAAATTATCACTGCTCTTTTTATTGCCTTTTGCAGTTAATGCACAAGAGTTGATCTCTAAAGTACCTCAAAATGCAATAGCTGTAGCTAAAATTAATGCCAACAACTTTTTCCGCTATCTTCCTGCTGATGAATTTAACAAATCTTTTATTGGCAAGAGCTTTTTAGCAGCAGCTTTTACAGATTCTACAACTACTGTAAAAGATGTTCAAAACTTCGGTATCAATCTTTCTGCTTCAGCTTATTATTACTATCAACAAACAGATAGCATTGGTTACAATGTATTTCTACTACCCATTAAAGATGTAGCAAAACTTGATCAATTTTCGACAACCCATGGTAATAAATTTACTCAAAATGGCGATCTAAGGAAAATGGATAATAAAGATAGTTCTACAGTTGTAATGTGGAATAAGGATGTTCTATACGTTATCAATGCTTCTCTAAAGGATGAGTTTTTTAAAGATTCTCTTGTTGCTAAAAGATATGGAATTGAAAATGTTAGATTTTTTGGACAAGATGATGATATTGACGTTATCGATAGCATCTTGGTAGATACAGCAACAGTAATTACAACAACCGAGGTTGAAGAAGTGGAGGAAGAAGAGATGGATGAAGTAGCAGTAGCTAAAAGTGACGAGATGTATGATGATTACTATAAAAAACTAGCAGAACAAACCACCAAAAAAAATGCATTGAAATATACTTGGCTAGTTAAAAAAGTTGATGAGCTCAACAATGGTAAATTTGAATCTATAAACACAGTTACTGCTTACACTTCTAGAGTTGATCATAATGCGCTAGCATCTGTTTGGCTGGCCAATATTGGTGATTTATACAGCAACTTTATACCTAGAGACTTAAAATTTAACACCTTAGGCATTCTCGGAGCTTATAAAAGTTTAAATGCGAACCTATATGCTGATAATGAAAGTATAAGAATTAATACAGAGGTAGAAATTAGAGAATCAGAGGCGCAAAGTTTTGCAAAAATGTACAAGCATAAACTGAATAGGAAGTTTTTTAAATATGTTAATAGTGAAAAAACCATCGGTATGTTAAGTTATGCTTTAAATACCGAAGCTTACCTAACAGAAATACCAAAGCTAATGATGAGTGCCTATGGTACAATATTGGGAGGTAAAGAAGAAGAAGTAGCTTTGGGTGCTGAGTTTTTCTCATTACTCTTAGATGAAAAAGCGATTGCTAAAGTAGTTAAAGGCGATGCCTTGTTTTTGGTTAATGATTTAAGCTCAAGAGAAGTGAGTTATACCGGTTATGAATATGATGAAGATTATAAAAGTATAGAAGTTCAGAAAACAAAAACTGAGACCTTACCAAACTTTTTAATGATGTTTTCTTCTGATGACACCAGCTTTTTTGACAGATTATTAAAAATTGGCATGAATAGAAGCCTATTATCTGTAGATAATAACATTTATAAAATTGAAGTACAAAAAGGCATATTTGATGTGTACTTTTTAATTAAAGATAAAATCGTCTTCTGCGGAACTTCATTAAAAGATCTTCAAGAAATTAGCAGCAATAATTATTCAGCTAACATCTCTAAAAAACAGAAAAATTTATTGTCGAAAAATAACTTTACAGCATATTTTAGCGCCAAAAACTCAGTGGGAAAAATCCCTAAAGAAGAAATCGGAAATATAGAGACATTATTAGCTTTAAATAAAACATTAGGTGGTATGGGCGATATCTATATCAAATCTAATGGAATCAAAGGAAATATTGTGTCAGGAGAAATGGTTTCGGAAGTGCCTGCAGGACATCAAAATGCAATAAAATACTTATTCTCTTTAATTGAGAATGCCCAACAAAATTAACAATGGTAAAAAAGAATATTTTTAGAGCAACAGCATTAATAGCGCTGTTGCTCATTTTTTTTGTACTTTTTTTGGCTTATCGTTACAATAAGTCTTATAATGATGTAATCCATAAAGATGCCAAAAGCATTATCAAAATTAATGTTGATGGAATTTATAAAAGTATTGCATTCAATTTTCTTCAAAACCCAGGTTACTATTTAAGCAAAAATGATAAAGACGATAAATTAGGTGAAGCCAAAAATGGCGTGTCATTTCCATCAAATATATTTCTATTTACCATTAATGGCATGGCTAACGATACCTTTTTCGGGTCTCTACCCCTATCGAACATTAATGATTTTAGAAACTATGCCAAAAACAAATGGAACATTAGCAAATTCGAAATAAAGGATGGTTTGTTGGTGGGCAAAAATCAGAACCAAAAAATCACCATTGCGATTTTTAAAAATAGAATTGCATTTTCTTATAGTAATAAAAATGAGGCTACTTTTTCCATCTTAAAAGACCTGCTCAGTCGGAAAAACATATTAGCTGTGGATGATATCGTTTTAAGTAAATTAAAAAACAATTCAGATCATCTATTTTACCTTTATGGTAAAACAAAAGTTTTTGCCAATTTTAATGCAGGCAATATGACGATTGGAGGCTTATTACCACAACTTCATCAAAATCAGCAAGAAATTCAGTTTAATCCAAAAAGTGCGGTACAGTTTTACATCAATGCCCAATTACCAAGTTTTGGTAAATCAGATTTTCAAATAGATAATTACAGCTTAAAACTAGATAGTATTTCTAAATACTACAATGGACTAACCACTTTTGAGCTGATTAAAACTACAAAACAAAGCGATACTGTAATTACTTATGAATACAATGATGATTTTGAAAAAGTGGAACAAGTTACTATTAAAATGGTAATGGTTCCAGAGATGGTTGTTACCTTAAAAAGCAATGGAATTGGTTTAGCTAATTATCTAAAAAGTGAAGGTGTTTTAGACTACAATAATGTTTTAAACAAAAAAGTATTTCCATTATATACTACTTATGCAAAGTTTGATACTCAAAATTTTAGCCTAAGTACTAGTAATGAAATTAAGCAGCAAGTTGCTCAAAAAACCCAAGGCACATTATATCTTAAGATTGATTTTAATCAATTAAGGCAAAATAAAGAACTAGGATTAATAAATCGATACCTCAAGCCTTTACAAAAGTTAGAAGTTAAAACGGATAATAATGGCAAATTATCCGGTTTAATGCAATTTAATGAGCCGAATATTAATGCACTTCTACAATTGAAATAAAAAAAATGCCCCAATTTAAAAATTGAGGCATTTTGTATTTGAGTAGAAGAACTATGGCCAAATACCTAAGTTCATGTATGAAATTGCAATTTTGTCAATCGAGTTTACAAAAGCTGCAGTTCTTAATGTTTTAACCTGGGGTTTGTTAATCCAAGTTTCTCTAATTTCTCTGTAAGAATGGATCATCGTATCTTCTAAACCAGAATTTACCAATTCCATTTCTGATGCACCTTTAACGATCATTAAGCGGTTTTCTGCTGGAATTTGTTTGCCAGTTAAACTTTCTAAGGTGTTAATTAAGTTTGCATTTGAGTTTTCTGCATAACGGCTTTCCATACGACCGAAAGCTACGTGAGAAAGGTTTTTTAACCATTCGAAATAAGAAACCGTAACACCACCGGCATTACAATACATATCTGGAATAATCATTCCGCCCATTTCAGTGAAAATCTCTTCAGCTTCTGGTGTACATGGTCCGTTTGCACCTTCTGCAATAATTTTAGCTTTAATGTTACGGATGTTAGCTTCAGTAATTTGATTTTCTAAAGCAGCAGGAACCAAGATATCGCAATCTTGCTCTAGACCTTCCATAGAGTTTTTGAAATCTGTTGCAGCAGGGAAACCTAAAATAGATCCAGTATTTTTACGATGAGCAAAAACTTCATCAATATTTAAACCATTGGCATTATAAATTGCGCCTTCGAATTCGCAAATACCAACAATGGTAGCGCCAAATTCTGCTAAAAATTTAGCTGAGTGATAACCTACATTTCCTAAACCTTGTACGATAACTCTTTTACCATCTAAACCAGCAGTTAAGCCAACTTTAGCCATATCTTCTGCAAAAGAAACACATTCGCGAACTGCATAAGCAACGCCACGACCTGTAGCCTCTTTACGTCCACGAATACCATGTAAAGCAATTGGTTTACCTGTTACACAGCCTAATGCATCTAATGAACCTGGGTTCATTGTCATATACGTATCAGCAATCCAGCTCATTTCACGCTCACCAGATCCATAATCTGGAGCAGGAACATCAATACCAGGACCGATAAAGTTTTTCTTAATCAACTCTGTTGTATAACGACGGGTAATCGTTTCTAATTCTGCAACAGAATAATTTTTAGGATTGATACAAATTCCGCCTTTGGCACCGCCAAATGGAACATTTACAATGGCACATTTGTAAGTCATTAAAGCTGCAAGAGCCATAACTTCGTCTTCGTTAACCATTTCGCTGTAGCGAATACCACCTTTTGTTGGGCTCATGTGATGTGAGTGTTCTACACGCCAAGCATCAATTACTTCAAAGCCGTTTCCTCTACGAATTGGGAACTGGAAACGGTATACACTGTTACACGCTTTTATCTGAGCCAATAAACCTTCTGGATGATTGGTAAATTGTGCGGCACTATCAAAGTTCTTACAAACATCTTGAAAGAAACTTGTTTCGTTTGCTGTATTAGCCATTATTTGTCGTTTTATAAATTGTAGTTGTTATTTTACGGTTGCAAAATTGCACTAAAATAAACCATTAATGCAAGTACAATTTTGCTTAGTGTAAGTTCAACACCATAGTAAAATAGCTAAAAGATTAGGCTGATGTTGTTTAAAATTAGTTTTTATCAGCAGATTTTTTTTCTAACATTTTTAATCTTTTATCTAATGTGAATAGATAGATCAATAAACCTACAAGAATGATTACAATACTGATTACAACAATATAAATTTTCCCGTTACTTCGCAAAGTATCGGCCATTTCAATATCGTTATTCTGAGCGAATAAACTTATGGTTGTAAATAACATCATTAAGGTAAAACTAAGCTTCTTCATATTATTGTTGTTTATAAACTAATGCACTAATTCTGTAGCGGATGGTGTAAACCCAATAGCCGATTAAAATCCACCCTAAACAAGCTGGGTAAAAAACCATACGCATTCTACTGTCCAAATCGTACATATTAAAACCTGGATTACCTCCGTTTCCTGGATGAAGTGAATCTTTTAATCTTGGTAATACAAAAATCAAAACTATCATCATTGGGAAAGCGAAAATATTGTAGATTGCTGAAATTTTTGCTCTTTTTTGTTCTTCATCTATCGCATTGCGTAAAACTAGGTAAGCAAAATATAGTAGCATAGATATGGCCGAAAAATTTTGTTTAGGGTCAAAGCTCCAAAACTCTCCCCAAGCAAATTTTGCCCAGATCATTCCAGTTAACAAACCTAAAATCCCGAATAAAACACCAACATTAACACTTTCTACTGCTCTTAAATCATCATCTTGACTTTGAGTTGATAACGATTTAACGCTATAGAAAATAGAAATCGAAAACATAACGATCATGGCAAACCACATTGGCACATGGAAGTACAAATTTCTTATAGATTCGTGCAAAATAGGTAAACGAGGAACTCCCAACAGTAAACCTGCAATTGTAGAGTAAAGCACTAAGATTGCTCCTAAAATTTTCCACCAATTTTTCTTCATTCTTATTTAATTTTGAATTATCGAGTTTTGAATGATTGAATTTAAATCATCCTATAATTTAATCATTTTTAATCTCGCCACAAATATGGGAATAATATTAAAGACACGCCCATAACCATGGCATTTATCACCAATAAAAGACCAATATCATCTAAACTTACGCGTCGATCTAAGCCATCAATTGCATTTTTAGCCAACTTAATCAGCACAATTAATACCGGAATGATAACTGGAAAACTCAATATGGCCATTAGCATACCGCCATTACCAGCCTTAGAAGCAATTGCAGAAACCATTGTAAAAATTGTTGCAAAACTTAAACTACCTAAAACTGCCGCCAATAAGTACATTGGGATATCAATTTCAACAGTAGGCTCAAACACCATACAATAAAACAAGAGGGCAATAAGCGTTAGACCAATCATTAAGATGCTATTGTATATGGTTTTTGCAATGATTAAAGCAATGGGACTAACCAAAGTAAAAATATACAAGTGCCTGCCTTTACTCTCTTGCAAAAAACTTTTGGCAACAGCATTTATAGAGGCAAAAAGCATGATAATCCAGAATAAAGCATTCCAAGTGAGTTTATTTGGCATGCTAATAAATGAAAGGTAACATACAAAAACAGTAGAAACCACATAAAGTAACACACCGTTAAGGGCATATTTATTACGCCACTCTAAGATCATTTCTTTTTTAATGAGCTGTTTAACCTGTTTCGCTAATTGCATTTGCGCAAAGATAGTTTTATTGCTAAATTGTTCTATTGTTAAATTGTTGTATTGTTGTAATATTGTATTTAAGATGGAAAAATATTGTAGCGTAATTAAAACTCCAATTGGAGATGTAATCATTTTTGCTGATGAAAATGTTGTTAGCGAAGTTACTTTTCATCATAGAGATTCTGATGGTTTGCAAGAAAACAACATCAGCCAATTGGCGGCAAAACAATTAGCACAATATTTTGAAGGAACATTAAAAGAATTTTCATTCCCAATTTCTCAAAGCGGTACAGAATTTCAAAAAGAAGTTTGGCAAAATTTATTAAATATTCCTTATGGAGAAACTGTTTCTTACGCTAAATTTTCTGAGCACAAACCTTTAGCTATAAGGGCAATTGCAGCTGCAAACGGCAAAAACAATATTGCTGTGGCTATTCCTTGTCATAGGGTTATTGGTAGTGATGGCAAATTAGTTGGTTATGCTGGGGAATTATGGCGTAAAAAATGGTTGTTGCAGCATGAGCGAGAAGTGGCACAAAAAGGGCAAACAGAGTTGAAGTTCTGATTTAAAAAACATTAAGACTTCTTCCGTTGCTGAAGACTTAAACCAAATTAAATGATTAATCATCGTTTCGAATGTGAAATTTTAAGAGCTAGTAGAACTAGACTATTACAATTGATTGAAATAAGTAGTTACGAAATATTATTTAAAATTCCAGAAGGTTTTAACAATAATATAATTTGGCAAATTGGCCATTGTATCACTTCCCAACAGAGGCATATGTATATGCGTAGCGGGTTACCAATGTACATATCCAAAGAATTCGAGAAGTCTTTCAAAATTGGTTCTTCGCCAGGTTCTTGGAAAGTCACTCCAGATATTAATGAAGTGAAACATCTCTTAATTGATACAGTGAACCACCTTGAATCAGATCTGGAATCCAGGTTATTTGTCAACTATACTCCCTTTGAGTTACCCATCGGATTTCAAATTAAAAACCATCTCCAAGCTCTACAAGCAGCTAACTATCACGAAGCGGAACATAGTGGAAAGATTTTTACGTATTTGAGACTGCTTACAAATTTTCAATTTTAAAATCTGAAATTCACATGAATCCATATTTAGATATCGCATTGCGAAGTTTAGCAGTTTATGCTTTTATGCTGATAGCGATTAGATTAACAGGCAAAAAAGAACTTTCGCAACTTAATACAATTGATGTAGTTTTGATTTTACTCATCAGCAATGCCGTACAAAATGCAATGGTTGGAGATAACACCAGTTTACTAGGTGGAATAGCTGCAGCAGCTGTTCTTTTTATCCTCAATTATATCCTTAAAAAGGTAACCTTTAAAAATAAAAAATTACGTGAAATCATCTTTCAGCATCCAGAAATATTGATACATGATGGCAAGTTAAATTTTGACAAATTAAGCCATTTGGGAATTAGTGATGAAGAATTGAAAGAAGCCATGCGTGAACATGGAGTTGAGCATTACAAAGATGTTAAACTAGCCATTTTTGAGGTTGATGGAAATATTAGCATCATTACTGGTGATAAAAGCCTGAAGCAAACCCATTTTAAGCGTAAGAAAGTTCACAAATCGCTTGGCTTAAACATTTAAAATTCGTCGTATCCATCATTGAGAAGCAGATATTTCGTCTGCTATGGCAATCTCATTTCAGTATTGGCTATTTATAGTTTCAAATCAATTCCAATGCAAAGCATTAATAGAGGCTTCACTTTTCACAAATCTCACCAATAAAAGATTTCGTAAATAAGGCAAAATGGTCTTGTCATGAAAATTTTATATTCTTTACTATTTATTGTTCTAAGTTATTTTCCAATCGAAAGAAACGAACCTGTTGCAAAGGTAGACATGAAAAAATATGCCGGCACTTGGTATTCTTTATATTCAATCCCTACCATATTTGATAAAGGAAGTAGAGAGACCACTACCAAATACACTTTAAACAATGAAGGTTATTTTAATGTGTTAACCACCTATAAAAAACCTAATGATGAAAAAATTTATTCAAGAGCATCTAAAATGTTTACATCTGAAAAAGGCAACAATGGTGAATTACAGGCACAATTTATATGGCCTATTAAGGTTGATTATTGGATCATAGAGCTAGCAGAAGATTACCTTTACGTAGTTGTTGGCCACCCAGATAAAAAATTTCTTTTTATTATGAGTCGCAACAAAAAGATTTCACAAAAAGCACATGACGAAATTGTTTCAAGATGCAAAGGCAAAGGTTATGATGTTGCAAAACTTACTTCGCAAAGGCATTAAACTTTTACAGGTAATTGTTCTTTTCTAACACAGGTAACCAATAATAATGCACCAACCAATAATACAATCCATCCCCATTGAAAATGGATGGTTTTGGAGAGTATTTTATCGAAAAATTTTGATCCAAAATAATTGTTAACCTTAAAGAATACTGCAGCTGCCATTAAGCCGCTCCAAATTAACATAACAAAAGACATTATCCTAAATGCTCCCAACGCCCTTACGAAAAGCATTAATGTTGTTAAACCGACAATTGCTAAAGAAATATAAAGTAACCGTGGATCTGCCTGATATAAATTCCAATTACCTTTTAAAGGAACTTTTAGCATTGGTGTAATAGTTATGGCGAAAACCACAAGCAATAAACCTATATAAGCATTAACTTTTTTTACGATTAACATATTGAGTTATAAGTTATAAACAGTACGTATTAAGATAACAATCCAAAGCTGAAAAAACAGCCATGTAAAAACTGTATTATTTTCTTGGGTCGATACCCATTTTATCGGCAAAGTGAGCGCAATAATCACGTAAATCTTCAACAATATTTTCTTCGCCTGTCGCTTTTAAAAAGCTATCTCCCATAGTTTGTAAAGTTTCATAGAAAAAACGTTTCATTTCATCTACAGGCATATCTTTAGTCCATAAATCTATACGCATAGAGTTTTTATAGTTGTGATCCCACAAAGCCAAAATCATAGATTTTACAGGCACTTGATCTTTAGTTGCTGCATCAGTACTTTCCCAAAGAATATTCTCTGGCATATTTTGATCGTCTAACTCTACGGTAATTTTTATTTCTGCTTGTCTCATCGTAATAATTTTTCGGTTGCAAATATGCTCAATTTGTAAAGCAAATTTAATAAGCAATCGTTTTACTTTTGTAATATTAAAAATAGGATAATAGTTAAAGAAATAAAAGCTATTTCTACAAACCAAATGCGTTTTAAATCTTTAAAAATAAATCTAAAAATCATATCTGTAATAAAAGCAACAACAACCATTGCTCCTAAAATACCTTTATATAAAACACTAAAATCAACATGCCCCCTTTCTGGGTCTTCTCGGAAAAAAGAAGCCACAAAAAATGCAAGTGCTAACGCTGCAACTATATTAAGTGGCGTTATTCTTAATTTTCTCATTCTAATACAATGATTTTATCAATCCTATCATCCTAAAATCCTACTCTTTACTTCTTCTTATCGAAACGCTTTTTATTCTTAAATACTTTAGTCTTGTGTACTTTATTTCTAGCCTTTTCTCTTTCTCGTTCTTCTATTTGTTTAGCATTTTTCTTTTCGTGGAAAGCACCTTTAAACTCAGGGTCGTCTTTACGTTTTTGTAAATCTATATCTTTTGCAATCTGCTGTCTCTCGTCGTAAGGCGTTTCTTCAATAAAAACACCCTCTGGAATTGGTTCCACATTAATAAACTGACGTGTTAATTTTTCAATCTTACGGATGTAATATTTTTCAGCTTCTGTACAAAAAGTAATCGCATCTCCTTTAGAAAAGGCTCTTCCAGTTCTACCAATTCTATGCACATAATCTTCTATTATAATCGGCACATCGAAATTAATTACATGACTAACCTCAGTTACATCAATCCCTCTCGATGCTACATCTGTGGCCACCAAAACCCTGACATTTCCTTCTTTAAAGCTATTTATAGAGTTAATTCTGGTATTTTGACCTTTATTGGCGTGAATTACCCTAACACTCTCTTCTCCAAACTTACGTACCACATAACTGAAAATATTATCAGCCACTGCTTTAGTTTTGCAGAAAATAATCAGCCTGGTAAATACCTCAACATCCTTTAGCAAATGCTGCAAAAGGTTAATTTTCGTTTTAAAGTTTGGCACTTCATATAAAACCTGGGTAACCGTTTGTGCTGGCGTAGCTTGTTCAGAAGCTTCAATTATTGTTGGATGTTTCAGGAAGTCTCCAGCAATTTTTTGCACTAAATCACTCATTGTTGCAGAGAAAAGCAAATTTTGACGTTTACGAGGAACTACTTCCAAAATTCTGTGGATGGAACCAATAAAACCCATATCCATCATTTTATCAGCCTCATCTAATACTAGAAACTGTAAATATTTAGTGTTGATTTCTCCAGAAAGGTAAATATCTAAAAAGCGACCAGGTGTTGCAATAATAATATCAACTCCAGTTTTTATCTGCTCTTTTTGTGCTTTCGGACCAATACCACCGAAAATAACCACCGAACGTAAATCTGTGTAAATAGAAAAACGCTTTACTTCTTCAGCAATTTGCATCGCTAATTCGCGTGTTGGCGCTAAAATTAATGCTCTAGCTGCATCGCCCTGCGCATATTTTAATTTCATCAACATTGGCAAAACGTAGGCAGCTGTTTTACCAGTTCCTGTTTCGGCAATGCCACAAATATCCTGACCAGATAAAACTGGCGCAATGGCTTTTTCCTGTATTGGTGTCGCAACGGTGTAACCCGCATCGGCAACTGCGTTTAATATTTGCCTATTTAAATTAAATTCTTCGAACGATTTTGCCATAGCGCACAAAGATACGTAATAAGGTTGAGGGTTTGAGGGTAGAAGGTTTGTATCAAGACTAAAGACCAAAGCTTGATGACAAATCTTATAATTTATTTTATTCCTTATATGGTTCACAATAAATTGAAAAGCAATTTCAGTGCTAATTGGTTATGATAGTCCTGCTCTCGCTCCAATATTTACCCTAAATACACTAAAGGTGACTTGGTAAAAGGATTTTCGCTAAATCAGGTTTAGATAACAAAAGTTTGTGATCAAAACTTTGTTACTTACCTACATTCGAACCTTCTCGCAATCATATCTCAATACGCAATACGCACTTCTCAATACTAATTATTAACTTTACACTATGAATACTTACCTCATAAAAGGCGCAACTTTAGTTAACGAAGGCAAACAATTTATAGCTGATGTTTTAGTTGAAAATGGTTTAATTGAAAAAATTGGACAATCATTATCTGTTCCAGAAGCAAAAGAAATTAACGCTGATGGCCTTCACCTTTTACCAGGAATGATAGATGATCAAGTTCATTTTCGTGAACCAGGGTTAACGCATAAAGCAGATATTTTTACAGAAAGTATGGCAGCTGTTGCAGGTGGTATTACCTCCTTTATGGAAATGCCAAATACTGTTCCGAACACTTTAACGCAAGAACTATTAGCAGATAAATATGAAATTGCTTCGCTAACATCATTGGCTAATTATTCATTTTATATGGGTGCCAGTAATGATAATATTGAAGAAGTTTTAAAAACTGACCCTAAAAATGTTTGTGGCATTAAAGTTTTTATGGGCTCATCAACCGGGAATATGTTGGTTGACAATGAAAAAACTTTAGAAAATATTTTTAGCAAAGCACCAATTTTGGTAGCTACCCATTGTGAAGATGAAGCAACCATTCGTGAGAACTTAGCTACTTTTAAAGCAAAATATGGCGAAGATTTAACTATAGATATGCATCCATTAATTCGCAGTGCAGATGCTTGTTATAAATCCTCTTCATTGGCGGTTGAGTTGGCCAAAAGATACCAAACTCGCTTACACATCCTTCATATTTCTTCAGCAAAAGAAATTGCTTTATTTGATAATACCATCGCTTTAAAAGACAAAAAAATTACCGCAGAAGCTTGTGTACATCACCTTTGGTTTAACGATCAAGATTATGCTTCAAAGGGAAATTTTATAAAATGGAACCCTGCTGTAAAAACTGCTGCAGACCAAGCGGGGATTTTAGCGGGGGTTTTAGCAGATAATATTGATGTAATTGCAACAGACCATGCACCACATACTTTAGCAGAAAAACAACAACCTTATTCTCAAGCTCCTTCTGGCGGACCACTAGTACAACACGCTTTGCCAGCTTTGTTAGAAATGCACTTGCAGGGCAAAATTTCTTTAGAGAAGATTGTCGACAAAACAGCGCATAACTTGGCTATTTGCTTTGATATTGAAAAACGTGGCTTTATTAGAGAAGGTTATTGGGCAGATTTAGTTTTGGTAAACTTAAATGACCCATTTAAAGTTACACCTGTAAATATTTTTTATAAATGTGGTTGGAGCCCATTTGATGGAGAAACTTTTCAAGCGAGCATCACACACACTTTTGTATCTGGTAACCTGGCTTATCAAAATGGAAAATTTGTTACGAATGAAATTGGGAAGCGATTGAGTTTTACGAGATAATTTTGGATTATCGTCATATCGAACGCAGCGCAGCGAGGAGATATCTTTTTCTAAAAACGACTGCCTTAATTAACAAACAAATCAAATTCAAGATAACATAAGAGGTTTCCCCTCACGAAAAGTTCGTTCGAAATGACGATTCAATAAATACCTTTTGAAAATGAAAGATAAAGTCATTCCTAAACCACTCAAAAAATTCTCTATTCTTTTAGGTATTGCAATACTTATTTTCCTATTTGGTTTATTCCACGAACTAGTTTTAAGTATTTATTCAAAAGCAATCTATCCAATTATTTCTACAGTTATTAGGTGGATTTCTTCCCTATTTCCTTTCGCTCTAGGAGATATTTTATATGCAGTTCTAATTATTTATATCCTCCTACTTATCATCAAATTCTTTATACGAGTTAAAAAGACTAGTTGGCAAAAAACGGATAAACTTAAAATCCCAGTTTCTATTTTAAATGCAATCTTAATTTTCTACATCAGCTTTAAATTACTTTGGGGTTTAAACTATTCGCGACCGAGCATAAGCAAACAACTTAACATTAGCGATGAGAAGTATTCGGTTAAGGAACTTGTGATATTAGGAAATTATTTCATCGATACACTAAACAAGCTTCAACCAAAATTAACTAAAAATCTAAGGTACGATATTAAACAGCTTCGCGAAAAAGCGGTGGTAGATTATAAAAGCCTAGCTCAGAAAAATAACTTTTTCAACTATCCACAGCCTTCAGTTAAGCCAGTTTTTAATGGTTGGTTAATTAGCAAAATAGGAATTGAAGGTTATTACAACCCTTTAAGTGGCGAAGCAAACGTAAATATGAAACTACCACCTTGGGTTTTGCCTTTTGTAACCTGTCACGAAATTGCGCACCAGTTAGGCGTTGCAAGAGAAGACGAAGCAAATTTGGTTGCTTATTTGGTAGGTTCAAATAGTGAAGATATTAGTTTTCAGTATTCCGTAAACTACAACATGCTAAGGTATATTTTACTGGAAATCAGAATAAAATCTCCAGAAGATTATCTAAAAATGCGAGAAAACATTGACAAAGGAGTCCTTGCAAACTTTAAGGCAGAAAATGAGTTTTGGTCACAATACAACGGTGATATGTCTAATTACATGGGTGTTGCCTTCGATAAATTCTTAAAACTAAATAACCAAAAACGAGGAATTGATAGCTACCAAAACATTGTGATTTGGTTATGGAATATACATAAAAAAGAATTAACCCCCTAACCCCCTAAAGGGGGAATCAAAGTCCCCTTTAGGGGATTTAGGGGTTAGCCATGTATCGCTTCCTTTTTTCCGAAACTTTTAATCAATTCTCCTTCGAACTCCAACCACTCTTTCCAGCGTTTGTCTACATCAACATCTATAGAATATTTACGGGCGAAACCTAAAAAAGTAGTATAATGTGTGGCTTCAGAAACCATTAAATCATGGTAAAATTTAGCTAATTCTTTGTCTTTAATATTTTGCGATAAAGTTCTGAAACGTTCGCAGCTCCTTGCTTCAATCATCGCCGCAAACAATAATCGCTCAATAAAAGCATTATTTCTTGAACCATCCTTTTTGCAAAACTTCATCAACTGACCAACATAATCATCCTTACGCCCACGACCCAAAGTATAACCACGCTCCTTGATTATATTTACAACTTGCTGAAAATGTTGCATTTCTTCCAAAGCAATCAAAGTCAATTCATCCACCAAATCCTGATGCTCACAATTATCAGCAATCATATTTATCGCATTTGTTGCCGCTTTTTGCTCACACCAAGCATGATCCGTTAAAATTTCTTCTAAATTCGATTCTGCAATATTTGCCCAACGCGGGTCTGTTGATAATTTTAATCCTAACATTTGTGCTTCTGGTTTGGTTGCAAAATTAAAAATAATTAAGATAGCATTATTAGAAAAACAATGTATTCCGAAATCGCTTATTTCAGTCCCTCTTTTCGTTTCAATCTTTTACCCCTAAATCCCCTAAAGGAGACTTAGCAAAAGTATTTCCACATCAATAGGGTTTAAAAGTTAAAGCCAGTGGTTCTTCGCAAATTTCTCCTAGCAATAGCCCTTACCTTTTACCAAGCCAAACATTTAATCTACAACGGCAAAAAAATACTTACTTTGCATAGGCTTTTAACTACGGTTTTATGGTTGTTTATTGCAAAGGCTTAACATTTTAAACCTGATAGAGCCAAATAGCCCACAGGGAGGTACGACCGAGGACTATAGCCGATAGCAGGCCGAATTTTGTTTGAAATTGCGAATTTCATTTTCAAATAATAAGCTGAGTTTTTAAATTTTAAATATGAATGTAAAGAAGTTATTAATTATTGGACTAATTTGGCCTGAACCTACATCATCGGCAGCAGGAACTAGAATGGTGCAATTAATTCAATTATTTCTTGAAAAAGGTTATCACGTTACATTTGCCTCTGCTGCAGCCAAAAGCGAATTTAGTTTCAATCTAGAATCTATTGGTGTAAAGGAAGAAACCATTAAACTAAACGACCAGCGTTTTAATGAATTCATCAAAATCCTGAGCCCTCAAATCGTTATGTTCGATAGGTTTGTGATGGAAGAACAATATGGATGGCGCATTCATCAAGAATGCCCAGAAGCGATGACCATTTTAGATACGGAAGATTTACATTTTTTGCGTCAAGCCCGCCAAAAAGCTACAAAAGATGGATTAGTTTTAAATGATGGGGACTTATTTAACGACACCGCTAAAAGAGAAATTGCATCCATTTTACGTTGCGATTTATCCTTAATTATTTCTGAAGAAGAAATAAATATCTTGCAAACTCAGTTTAAGATAGACCCTTCATTAATTTATTATCTGCCATTTTTAGAAGAAGAAATTACTACAAAAACTCATTGGTTAAGTTTTGAAGAAAGAGCAGATTTCGTTTTTATAGGCAATTTCTTACATGAACCAAATTGGCACACGGTTCAATTCTTAAAAACTAAAATTTGGCCGTTGTTAAGCAAAAAATTGCCACAAGCAAAGCTGAATATTTTTGGCGCTTACCCAAGTCAAAAAGTTTTGCAATTACATAACCCGAAAGAGAATTTCAACATTATTGGTAGATCAGGAAATGCAAAAGAAACGGTAGCTAAACATCGTGTTCTGATCGCTCCTATTCAGTTTGGTGCTGGTGTAAAAGGTAAATTTATTGATGCCATGCATGTAGGAACTCCATCTGTAACAACATCAATTGGCGCCGAAGCCATGAAAGGAAACCTTGAATGGAATGGTTATGTAGAAGATGATTTAGAACTTTTTGTTTCAAAAGCGGTTGAGCTTTACCAAGATAAAAACAAATGGTCAATAGCTCAGCAAAATGGAGCACAAATTATTAACAAACGTTATAGCAAAAATAAATTTCAGGATAAATTCATTGGACAAACTGATTTGATTTACAAAGATTTAAAAGCCCATCGCCAACAGAATTTTTTTGGTCAATTGTTAAATCATCATACTGCTCAAAGTACAAAATATTTATCGTTGTGGATTGAGGAGAAGAACAAACCCCTATCCACTAAAGGGGAAATTTAAAAACCCTTTTTTACATCATTCCTACATTACTTCTCAAGTCCCCTTTAGGGGATTTAGGGGTTTATCGTTATCTTTGCGCTGTTATGGCAAAAATATCCATCAACCTAGCAACAGGTTCGTTTCAGAAAGAAGAAATTATAGTAGGTATCGATTTAGGCACTACCAATAGTTTGGTCGCTTTTATCAATCCAGATAAAAATCCACAGGTAATTAACGATACTGGCAAAGGTCTTTTAGTACCTTCTGTAGTACATTTTAACGAACATGGAGATGCTGAAGTTGGTAACGAAGCCAAAGCATTTTTAACTACCGATCCAACAAACACCATCTTTTCTGTAAAAAGATTATTAGGTCGCTCTTACAAAGATTTAGCTAGTCACCAAGATATTTTTAGTTATAAAATTATTGATGATGATAGCGATGCTTTAGTAAAAATTAAAGCTGGCAATAGATTTTATACACCAATAGAACTTTCGGCTGAGATTTTAAAAGAATTAAAAGCTAGAGCAGAACATGCTTTAAAAACTCCGGTTAATAGAGCCGTAATCACAGTTCCTGCATATTTTAACGATAGTCAACGACAAGCAACTCGTGATGCCGGAAAGTTAGCAGGTTTAGATGTTTTACGAATTGTAAATGAGCCAACGGCAGCAAGTTTAGCTTATGGTTTAGGTTTAGATCCAACTCAACAAAAAACAATTGCTGTTTATGATTTAGGTGGCGGAACATTCGATGTTTCTATCCTCCAAATCCAAAATGGAATTTTTGAAGTTCTTTCTACCAATGGTAACACATTTTTAGGTGGAGATGATTTTGACAGAGCCATTTTAAACTATTGGATTGAGAAAAATAACCTCAATCCAACAGATGTTGCTAATGATAATATCTTAATGCAAACTTTGCGCTTAAAAGCTGAAGAAGCTAAAAAAGCGTTATCAAGCCAAAATCTATTTAACGAACAGATTGGAGAAATTTGGTGCACTTTAGATAGACAAACATTTGAACAATTGATTGCAGCTAAAGTTGCGGAAACTTTAACCTGCTGCAAACAAGCCTTAACTGATGCAAATTTAACCGTTTCAGAAATTGAAGAAGTGGTTTTAGTTGGCGGTTCTACCCGCACACCATATGTTAAAAAAGCAGTAAGCGATTTCTTTAATCGTCAACCACACGATCAAATCAACCCTGATGAAGTTGTTGCCTTAGGTGCGGCCATTCAAGCGGATATTCTAGCTGGAAACCGCTCTGATATTTTATTGTTAGATGTTACGCCACTTTCTTTGGGTATCGAAACCATGGGCGGCTTGATGGATGTCATCATCGCTCGTAACAGCAAAGTACCAACAAAAGCGGGTCGCCAATATACAACTTCCATTGACGGACAGGTAAATATGAAAATCTCTGTTTACCAAGGCGAACGCGATTTAGTGAAAGAAAATAGAAAGCTTGCAGAATTTGATTTAAAAGGAATTCCGGCGATGCCTGCTGGTTTACCAAAAGTAGACATCAATTTTCTGTTAAATGCTGATGGAATTTTAACAGTACAAGCTATTGAGTTACGTTCAGGCGTAAAACAAGAAATAGATGTGGTGCCAAGTTACGGCTTAAGTGACGATACAGTGGAAAAAATGTTAATCGACAGTATCGAAAATGCCAAAAGTGATGTAGAACAACGAATGTTAATCGAAGCCAGAAGCGAAGGCGAACAATTGGTTTACACTGCCGAGAGATTTATCGCAAAAAA
>Ga0247816_10000056_pt1 | contig 60038 bp, 54 predicted proteins | sample UWRJL209509C1_FD_179930 | JGI IMG/M metagenome (GOLD analysis project Ga0247816, IMG submission 179930) | Plant litter microbial communities from Arlington Agricultural Research Station in Wisconsin, United States - UWRJ-L209-509C-1 | ecosystem: Environmental > Terrestrial > Plant litter >...
GCGTGGGTAACCTGGCAGGACGCCAGGTTAGCCGCGCTGGGCCAAGGATGGCCCATCGCGGCGGCCCACGGTCCAAAGCCGGAGTGAGGGCACACCGAGCATGAGCGAGGTGCCGAGTGGTGGGGCACAGACCTTTTGGTTACTTTTGGGGCGTTTGCCAAAAGTGACCCGCCGTAAGGGCGGAACCATAAGCAGCCCTGACCGCAGCAATGGAAATGTACCCAACCCAATCAATAGGCATCAGCCCCTCAAGCCCCGAACAACCGCTGGATCACACGCTGCAAATGCGCACGCATCGCCTCACGCGCACCCTCCGGGTCGGCGGCGACAATCGCCTTGACCACCGCGTCATGCTCCCGATAAATCGTCTCGAAACGCTCTGCCACCGGCTGGTCATTAAGCTCGCGCAAGGTGCGGATACTGAACTGGATCGGCTGGATCGCCGCCGAATAGGTCGTGAGGAAAAACCGGTTGCCGGTGGCGCGGGCAATTGACAGGTGAAACGCGATGTCTTCATCGATAGCCACCTTGCCAGTCTTGATCGCATCTGCGAATTCACGATGACGGCGCACGATCTCCTCCACAGCCTCGGGAATCTGCTGGCGGGCCGCCTGGCTGGCGAGTTCACTTTCCAGCACGCAACGAAACTCGAGAAACTGACGCACGTCCGGCAAGTTGCGCAATGCACCAAAGCCGAAGGCCTCAATAGGGGCAATATCCCGCACAAAATGCCCTGAACCTTTTCTGGAATGAATCCGGCCTTCTGCACGCAGGCGGCCCAACGCCTGGCGCAGCACCGGCCGTGAAACGGCGTAGCGCTGAGCCAATTCGGTCTCGCTGGGCAGTCGTTCATCAACCCCCCAAGTGCCCTGCTCCAAGGCGGCGATGAGCTGCAAGTAGACATCCTCGCTCATCGATGCGGGGTGGTTTTTAACGGTCGTGTCCATGGGTTGTTTTCTTCAAAGCTGTAAACCAGGTTGGCTACCGAGCACGCTACCACATGCCTTGGACAAAGCAAATTTGGCCACAGCCGCGCGCCATCATGGTTGACAGGAACAAAACTCATAGATATTTTGGCTAACAGCTTTTTACAACCTGTAACTTCTGTTAGCTGCACTGGCGCCGCTCAGCAGCAACCGAATGGTTCCGTGAACATAACCACAAGAGACCCCAAGCATGAGCGTTCTGACCCCCGAGCTTCGCGCAGCCCTGATGACCATCAGCACCCCGACACTGGCCACAGCCCTTTATAAACGGGGCCTGCGCCAACAATTCGTGCAAGGCGTACTGCCCCTGCGACCGCTTGAGCAGAGCATGGTCGGCGAAGCATTCACCCTGCGCTACATGCCCGCTCGCGAAGACCTCAACGGCCTTGAAGCGTTTCGCGACCGGGAACATCCACAGCGCAAGGCGATCGAAACCTGTCCGCCAGGTGCCGTACTGGTGATGGACAGCCGCAAAGATCCACGCGCCGCGTCTGCCGGGGGCATCCTGTTAACCCGGTTGATGCAACGCGGGGCCGCCGGGGTGGTAACCGATGGCGGCTTTCGCGACTCCAGTGAAATCGCCACCCTGCACATGCCCGCGTTTCATCAACGCCCCAGCGCACCGACCAACTTGACCCTGCACCAGGCCATCGACATCAACGTGCCAATCGGCTGTGGCGATGCACCGGTATTTCCCGGCGACGTGGTGGTGGGTGACAACGACGGCGTGATCATCATCCCGGCGCACCTGGTGGCAGAGATCACCCAAGAGGCGCTGGAGATGACCGCCTTTGAAGATTTTGTGACCGACGAGGTTCGCGCAGGCGCCTGCATCTTCGGCCTGTACCCCGCCACCGATGCCGACACGGCCGTGCGTTTCGCCACGTGGCGCCAGGCCAAGGGTCGCTGAAGGCCAGGCCCACGCTACTCATCGTGTTCAGACGTTCGACCCGACAACAATGATAAGAGGTCACCATGAATATATTCGGCCGTCGCACTGCGGGCGACAGCACTAATCGCCCTGCGACCCATGCCCGCTACTGGATACTGGCGGTGCTGTTTTTGGTCACGGCGCTCAACTACGCAGACCGCGCGACGCTGTCTATCGCCGGCTCCGCGCTCTCCAAGGAATTGAGCATTGGCCCGGTTGCCCTGGGTTATCTGTTCTCGGCATTCGGCTGGTCGTATGCCATCGGGCAAATCCCGGCTGGCTGGCTGCTGGACCGCTACGGGTCCAAGTTGATCTACGGGATCAGCCTGTTTGGCTGGTCGGTGTTCACCGTGCTTCAGGGCAGCGTGGGGGTGTTCCACCCGGAGCACGCGTTCATGGCGTTGTTCTTCATTCGCTTCATGCTGGGTTTGATCGAGTCTGCGGCATTTCCCGCGAACAACCGGATTGTCGCGGCGTGGTTCCCGACCTCCGAACGCGGTACGGCGACTTCGATTTTCAACTCGGCGCAATATGCGGCGGTGGCGTTTTTCGGGCCGTTGATGGGGTTGATCGCCGCCCACTTCGGCTGGCAGTACATCTTCTTCTTCATGGGTGGCCTGGGAATTTTGCTCAGCGTGGTGTGGCCGAAAATCATGTATGACCCCAGCCGCCATCCCACCGTGAGCAAAAGCGAACTCGAGTACATCAGCACCGGCGGCGCCCTGGTCGACATGGACAAGGACTTGAACCGCAGTCGTACTCGCGTTGACCGCAAGCAACTGTACAAACTGTTGTCGCACCGGCTGTTCCTGGCGGCCTATGTGGGCCAGTACGCCATCGTGGCGCTGACGTACTTCTTCATCACCTGGTTTCCGATGTACCTGGTGCAGGAGCGCGGGATGTCGATCATCAAGGTCGGCTTCGTGGCCGCGCTACCGGCGATTTGCGGCTTCGTCGGCGGGCTGACCTGCGGCTTCGTCTCCGACGCACTGTTGCGTAAAGGCCGAACCGTGACCACCGCACGTAAAACCCCGTTCGTGTTTGGCATGCTGCTGGCGACAACGATGGTGGCCTGCAACTACGCCACCGAGGAGTGGCAGATCATCGCAATCATGGGCCTGGCGTTCTTCGGCAAAGGCTTGGCAGCCATTGGCTGGGCGGTGATCTCCGACGCGGCGCCCAAGCAAATCACCGGCCTGGCGGGTGGTGTGTTCAATGCGGTAGGCGCCATTGCCGGCATCATCACGCCGATTGCCAGCGGTTACATCATTGCCATGACCGGCTCTTACGCTGGGGTACTGGTGTTCGTCGCAGCGCATGCGTTGATCGCGGTGTTCGCCTACCTGTTTCTCATGGGCAAAATCGAACGCCAGCACCTGGGGGACGACGATGGAGAACCTGCAAGCGTGCCGGTCGATGGATTGAATAATCGGGCGTGAGCGTTATTGCCCCTGCCAGTCATGTAAACGGATTTTGCTTTCTGTAGGAGCGAGCTTGCTCGCGAAAAACCTGAGAGCGCCGCGTTTATCCAGGATGCCAGCGTTATCGTTGACGTTTTTCGCGAGCAAGCTCGCTCCTACAGGGGGCGGTATTGGGACATTTCTTTTAATTATCGGGAGACTTTTTATGCCTCTTCAAGGCCATCAGCTCATCGGTCAACAGTCCATCGCGGCGGCCGGTAACCCTCTCTACGCGGTCAATCCGGCGACCGGGCAACTGCTTGATCCGGGCTACGCCAGTGGTGCGCAGCACGAGGTTGATCAGGCGTGCCAACTGGCCTGGTCGGCATTTGACCGCTATCGCGAGACGAGCCTCAGCGGCCGCGCCGACTTCCTGGAAACCATTGCCCAGCAAATTGAAGCCATTGGCGATGCCCTGATAGAACGCGCCATGCTCGAAACCGGCCTGCCACGCGCCCGCCTGGAAGGTGAACGCGGCCGTACGTGCGGCCAGCTGCGCCTGTTCGCCAGCGTAGTGCGTGCCGGTGAGTGGCTGGATGTACGGATTGACTCGGCCCTGCCTGAGCGCAGCCCTCTGCCGCGTGGCGACCTGCGTCAACGGCAGATTGCCCTCGGGCCGGTTGCCGTGTTTGGCGCAAGCAACTTTCCGCTGGCATTTTCAGTTGCCGGTGGTGATACCGCCTCAGCGCTGGCAGCCGGTTGCCCGGTGGTGGTCAAGGCCCATTCGGCCCATCCCGGAACCTGCGAACTGGTGGGGCGCGCCGTGCAACATGCGGTGGCCCTGTGCGGTTTGCCGGAAGGTGTGTTCTCGCTGCTCTACGGCGTCGGCAATGAGCTAGGCCAGGCATTGGTAACGCACCCGCGCATTCAAGCAGTCGGCTTCACCGGTTCGCGCAGCGGCGGGACAGCACTGATGCATGCGGCCAACAACCGTCCCCAACCGATTCCCGTGTATGCGGAAATGAGCAGCATCAACCCTGTGGTGCTGATGCCAGCAGCACTTCTGGCCCGCGCCGAAACGCTGGGCCAGGCGTTTGTTGCTTCACTGAATATGGGCGCAGGTCAGTTCTGTACCAATCCCGGCTTGGTGCTCGCGGTTAAAGGTGAGGCGCTGGATCGCTTTATCGCGGCGGCGGCAGACAGCGTCGCTCAAACCGCCCCGCAAACCATGCTGACACCCGGCATCTACAAGGCATACAGCACCGGGCTAACGCTGTTGCGCGAGAATTCCAGGGTTCGCCAAATAGCGTCGAGCACCCTGCCCACCGAGTCCGCCAGCCCCTGCCACAGCACGTTGTTTTTGGCGGATGCAGCAGACTTTATCGGCGATGAACGCCTGCAAGCCGAGGTATTCGGCTCATGCGCGCTGGTGATTGAATGTGCCGACTTGGCCCAGCTTCAGGCTGTGCTCGAACACCTTGAAGGACAATTGACCGCCACCGTACACATGGACGATGCCGACCACGCAGCGGCTCGGGATTTGTTGCCAACCCTTGAACGCAAGGCCGGGAGAATCCTCGCCAACGGTTGGCCGACCGGGGTTGAAGTGTGCCAGGCGATGGTGCATGGGGGCCCGTGGCCGGCGACGTCCGACAGTCGCAGTACGTCGGTGGGCACAGCGGCCATTTATCGATTCCTGCGCCCGGTTTGCTACCAGGACATCCCGCAAATGCTGCTGCCTGAAGCGCTCAGGGACGGCAACCCGCTGGCCATCTCGCGGCTGGTGGATGGCGTGCGAGGGTGAAGTGATAAACCTCGGTGCACCTCAACATGTGGGAGCTGTCGAGCCTTGGCGAGGCTGCGATGTCAGAGGCACTGCCAATAGCGATGTCGCCTGACCCACCGCTATCGCAGCCTCGCCAAGGCTCGACAGCTCCCACATTGGGCCTGCTTCGCCCGCTGGGTATGTGTGAGCTCTCTCCCACAGGGCCCTTCATTACTCTCCGATAAACTTGTCACTGACGAAGCTGGAATAGTCAGGCAAGACCTTTTCGACTTTCCCCTGCTCTTTCAGGAACTCAGCGGTTTTGCCGATTTCCCTGGAGGTACCGCCAGCGAGAAATTGAGCGGACTTTTGCTCGGCGGTCGTCGGAAAATAGGACCCATCAAGCAGTTCGGGAATATCCGCAGCGTTGGCGCCGGTGAGTCGGGCGATGCTTTTTACGGGTTCAGAGTCAGCGGTCCAGTCTTTTTTATGCGCGGTGTAATCGGCAATCGCCGCCAGGCTGACCTTGGCAAAATCGGCTACCACCTTGGGGTGCTTCTCGGCAAAATCCTTGCGCGCTACCCACACTTCAAAAGTCGGTGCGCCCCAGTTTGAAACCTCGGCAGCGTCCGTCAGGATGGTGCCGGTCTTGCGAATTTCACCCAGGGCAGGCGACCAGGTAAACGCACCGTCGATATCACCGCGGCTCCAGGCGGCGGTGATCTGCGCTGGCGTCAGGTTGATGATGTTGACCTTGCGCGGGTCCAGGTTCCAGTGTTTCAGCGCACCCAGCAGGCTGTAGTGGGAGGTCGACACAAACGGCACGGCAATGGTTTTTCCGATCAGGTCTTCAGGGTTTTTTATCCCGCTGCCGTTACGCACGACCAGGGCTTCGGAACTGCGAATCTGCGCGCTGACAATGAACGCCACCAGCGGCATGTTGCGCGAGGCGGCAGCGGCCAGTGGGCTGGAACCCAGGTTACCGATCTGTACATCCCCGGAAGCCATCGCAGCCAAAACTGCCGGACCCGCATCGAACCTGCGCCAGTCAATTTTCTGGCCAATACCCTTCTCATATTCGCCATCGGCAATGGCACGCTTGATGGGGTCGATGCCATTGATGTAACCAATGGTCAAATCGGCGGCGTGAGCACTTAACGACAGCGCAGCGAGCCCCACAGCCGAGAGGAAAAACCTGGCCAGTTTCAGCGTTTTCATGTGTATGGATACCTGAGCGGATAGGACGTGAGCAGCGCAGTTCCCGATCCCGACGCGCCGACTTATCTAGATGATATTGATCTATAAAAATTAAAATAAATAATCTTATGGAATTAGCTTAGATAACTAAATTGCTATCCCCAAGCGCGAAATCCAGCTCATGCTGCACCTCATCTTTTTAATCAACGTGGTCAAATAGGAGCCGTCGTATGTGGGTAGAAATTTTCTTGTTCGATGGCTTCACTGCACTTGATGCGGTCGGCCCTTTCGAAGCGCTGTCACGTCTTCCAGAGGTAAAGGTGACCTTCAGCGCGTTAGCGCCAGGCGCCGTTCGTACCGGTAACGGCTTTCTTGCCCTTCAGGCTGATCGGTCCATTTATGACCCCGAGTCTCCAGACGTTTTGCTGTTTCCCGGAGGCGATGTCGCCAGCATCCAGAACATCAGCCAGGACCCTGAGTTTCTAAAGGCTGTACGCCGTCATCACCAACACACAGCCTTTACTGCGAGTGTTTGCACCGGGGCGCTGTTTCTCGGCGCTGCCCAATTGCTGCGCGGGGAGCGAGTCGCAACACACTGGCGGGCAAAAAGCCTGCTGCTTCAATACGGGGCCGAGTACTCGGCAGAGCGTGTTTCGCGCAATGGCAAGCTGATCAGTTCCGCGGGCGTATCGGCAGGTATTGAGCTGGGAATTACCCTCGCCGGGATCATTGCCGGGGATTCAGTCGGCGCAGCAGTCGAGTTGAGCATGGAATACAGCCCTTCCCCACCCTACGGCGGAATAGCTGCGGCGCAGGCCTCGCCCGAGCTTATCGACCTGGTTAAGACGCGCCTGCGTTAAGCTCCGCCAAGCCCTAACCCGCACTCAACCCCCACAACACATCCAACACATGTTGCGTAGATCGCTCCACTTCTGCATCGCGGTGGGCGATCCCAAGCTCACGCCACAACAAGGGCTGCAGTGGCCGCATGACGACCCTCGCGTCGGGCAATGGTGTGGAGGCTTCATGGGGCAATAGCGTCGCACCATAACCGGCGGCCACCAGGCTTTTGATCGCGTCGTTGTAATTGAGTTGGATGCGCGGCGTGGGTTGGCGCGCGTCACTGGCGAACCACTCCGAGGTCAGGCGCGAGAGTCGGGTACTGGTGTCATTCAGAATCAATGGTTGCGCAGCCAGCCAACCGGGCGTCACCACCTGCGGGCATTCCCAGCGCGCCGGCAAGAAGGCCATGACCGGGTCCCGTCGCCATGGCTCGATGCGCAATCCCTTCACCGGGGTCTGAGGCAACGCCACCAGGCCAATCTCCAAAGAACCCTCGGCAAGCTTCTTCAAGGTTTCCTGCGAGGTGAGCACCGCCAGTTGCACATCGATTGCCGGATGGTGCTGGCCCAGCGTCTCCAATGCGTGCGGCATCAACTGTGCGATGGCCCCGGTGGAGGCCCCCAGCCGCACCCGCCCGGCCAAACCCTGTACCTGACGCTCCACGTCTTCAAGCGCTTGCTCTGCATCCGCCAACAGGCGGCGGGCGCGCTCCACCAGGGTGACGCCAATCGCTGAAGGCTGAATGCGCCCACGGGTGCGCGACAACAGCTTGCCGCCCACCCGTGCCTCCAGATCGGCGATGTGCAAACTGACGGTGGGTGGCGCGAGGTGCAGCACACGGGCCGCTTCGGCAAACGAACCGAGGTCGGCAATCGCCACCAGCGTGCGTAGGCGGTCCAGGCTGATTTCGCGCATCGGTCACTCCACGCTCAGAAAATCTGAACTTCATCGTTTGGTAATTCAACTTTTCCTATCTTAGCCGCTCACTGAAGATGATGGCTCCTGATTTCCTGTGTTCGAGAGCATTCCATGGCAAGTCCTCTTATCTTCATCGACGGCGACCAAGGCACCACCGGGTTGCAGATCCATCAACGCCTGCAAGGCCGCAGCGATCTGCGGCTTGTCACCCTCAGCGCCGAACACCGCAAAAACCCGCAACGTCGCGCCGAGATGATCAACGCCTGCGACATCGCGATTCTGTGCCTGCCCGACCAAGCCGCACGCGACGCTGTAGCGAGTATCAAAAACCCGGCCGTTCGGGTGATCGATGCCAGTTCGGCGCACCGTACCGATCCAGACTGGACCTATGGCTTCGCCGAAATGAGCACGCAACAGGCGCAACGGATTGCCACGGCGAAACGCGTCAGCAACCCCGGTTGCTACCCCACCGGGGCGATAGGTTTGCTGCGCCCATTGCTGGAGGCCGGGTTACTGCCAAGGGACTACCCGGTGAGCATTCATGCGGTGTCGGGTTATTCCGGAAAGGGCCGCGTCGGCGTGCAAGAGCATGAGGGAGCAGGCGCATCACAGGCGTCGGCGTTTCTGGTGTATGGCCTGGGGCTCGCGCACAAACATGTTCCGGAGATCCAGCAGCAAAGCGGTCTCTCGCAGCGGCCGATGTTTGTGCCGGCCTATGGCGCCTTTCGGCAGGGCATCGTGCTGACCATCCCGTTGCAACTGCGATTGTTGGCGCCGGGCGTGGATGCCGCGCAGTTGCATGCATGCCTTGCACAGCACTACGCGGGTGCGAAGCACGTACAGGTGATGTCGATGCACGAGGCTAAAGCGTTGACTCAGCTTGATCCCCAGGCGCTTAACGGGACCGATGATGTGCGGTTGGTGGTGCTTGAGAATGCCGAGGCCGGGCAGGTTTTGCTGGCGGCGGTGTTTGACAATCTGGGCAAGGGTGCGGCAGGAGCGGCGGTGCAGAACCTGGATTTGATGGTCGCAGGGCACCCACTGTAGGAGCGAGCTTGCTCGCGAAGGACGTCAACGATAACGCGGGCATCCTTGATGAACGCGGTGCCTTTGCGCTTTTCGCGAGCAAGCTCGCTCCTACAGAAAGCGGTCACCTTTCACTTTGCAAACGCATATTCCCCGCCCGTTTCCAGCGCCTTGCGGTACGCCGGTCTGGCCTGGAAGCGTTGTACCCATGCTGCAAGATTCGGGTATGGCTGCAACTTGCCCTGGGCCTTCGCAAATTCGCCGATGAAGCTCATCTGGATATCTGCACCACTCAGTTCCTCGCCCACCAGGTACGGCGTGAGCCCCAGCGCGTCGTTCAGGTAGCCGAGGTAATTGGCCAGCTCGGATTCGATACGCGGGTGCAACGGCGCGCCAGCGTCACCCAGGCGCCCGATATACAGGTTGAGCATCAGCGGCAGAATCGCCGAACCTTCGGCGAAGTGCAGCCATTGCACATATTCATCGTAGGTAGCGCTGGCGGGGTCCGGTTGCAAGCGGCCGTCACCATGGCGGCGAATCAGGTAATCGATGATCGCGCCGGATTCGATCAACACGTGGGGCCCGTCTTCAATCACCGGTGACTTGCCCAGCGGGTTGATGGCCTTGAGCTCAGGTGGCGCGAGGTTGGTTTTCGGGTCGCGCTGGTAGCGCTTGATCTCATAGGGCAGGCCGAGTTCTTCGAGCAGCCACAGGATGCGTTGCGAGCGCGAGTTGTTGAGATGGTGGACCGTAATCATGGTGGCTCCGCTGGGCGAGAGTAGGTGTTTAGGAAAGACTGCGGTGCAGCCGTGAAGTGCCCTGAATGAGTTGTGGTAGTGGCCTTTTCTCACTACTATTGGTAACAATTCTTATTTGCAAGCGCCCGCCATGTCGCACCCAGCCAAGTCCTCCGCCTCCTCGTTCAGTGTCGACGGCCTCTATTGCGCCCATCACGGATGGATATACCGCTGGCTGGTGGGGAAAGTCGGCAACGTCAGCGATGCGGCCGAATTGGCTCACGACGTGTTCGTACGCCTGTTGAGCCAGCCCCGGGACTTTAACGACGAAGGCCATGCCCAGGCCTACCTGAGCACACTGTCGCGCAACTTGTGCGTGGATTTCTGGCGGCGCAAGCAGGTGGAGCGCGCATGGTTTGAAGTGCTGGCCAGCAGGCCTGCGCACTACGCGCCGTCTGAGGAACACCACGCACTGGTGTTCGAGGCGCTGGTGCAATTGCAGGCCATGCTGGATCGTTTACCCGGCAAGGTCGCAGAGGCTTTTTGCCTGGCGCAACTCGACGGCTTGACCTACCGCGAGATTGCGCTGCGCATTGGGGTCAGCGAGCGCACGGTAACCAAGTACATAGCGCAGGCGATGTTCCAGTGCGTGCTGCTTGAAGCCGAACTTGACGGTGCCTTGCTATGAGCACCCGCCCCGGCGGGCTGGACCACGCGACCCTGCAACGGGCTGCCGACTGGTTCGCTCGCCTGAATGCCGAGCCAAACGCGTTACACCTGCGTGAAGCCTGGAGCCAATGGCATGCCCACAGTGAACTTAACCGCCTGGCCTGGAGTTATGTCGTGCGCGTGAGCCAGCGCTTTACGCCGTTGCAGGAGGATTTGACGGCGTCGAGCAAGACCCTGGAAGCATTGCGGCACTCGCAGCGTTCGCGGCGCCAGGTACTGCGCAATTGCTCGATTCTGATGGGCGCTGCGGTGCTGGGTTGGGGCAGTTGGCGCCAGCGCTGGCTGCCTGATGCGATGACCGCATGGGCCACGGATTTCCACACCGGCACCCGCCCTTTGGGCGAGCAACGGCTGGCCGACGGCACACGTATTTGGCTCAACAGCGGCACGTCACTGGACGTCGATTTCAATGCCAGCCAACGACGCCTGAGGCTGTACAGCGGCGAGGTCCTGATCAACACCGGCAACGACCCTCGCCCCTTCCAGGTCGAAACCGCCGAGGGCCGTTTGCGCCCTATCGGCACGCGCTTCGGTTTGCGCGAACAGCACGGGCGCACGCTGCTGAACGTGTACGAAGGCAGCGTGCAGGCGATCTGTGGGCAGAGCGAACAGACGCGCACCGTACCGGCCGGATACAGCCTCGCCTTTGACCAGCAGAACCTGTTTGCGACCCAGCGTGCGCAACCCGAGCGGGAAGCCTGGACCCAGGGCTTGTTGCTGGCCAATGACACCCGTCTGGAAGACTTTATCGATGAGCTGTCCAGCTATCGGCACGGCCATTTGGGCATCGACCCACAGGTAGCGAATTTACGGCTCATGGGCACCTTTCCCTTGCACGATACGGATCAGGTACTGGCCATGCTGGAGCAGGTATTACCCGTGCGTATCGAGCGGCGTTTCCCATGGTGGGTCACAGTGGTGCCGCGATAAGGCCGCTGAAAATAGTTTAATTACCGCTTCCGGTTTTCGATTCTCATTCGATTTAGAGGAAGACATCGGCTTGATGCCCCCTTCGATGAGAACTCTTTATGTCGCTACTCACACGCACTTCACCGCAACCTGGCTGCCTTTTTCGCACCAAGCCTTTGACGCTGGCTATCACCCTTGCCTTGATCACACCAGCAAGCCTGAGTATCGCTGCGCCGGTCTTCGCCGCTGAGCAGACCAGCACGCAGGCCTTCGAACTGGCCGCGGGGCCTTTGGCCAACCAGTTAAATCTATTGGCGTCTCAAGCCGGGATTTACCTGGCGGGCGATGCCGCGCTGACGGCCGGCAAAACCAGCCCGGCGCTGACAGGCAATTACACCGTCGAACAGGCTTTGCAGAGGGTGCTGGCGGGCAGCGACTTGATGGCCGTGCCGACCGGGGAACGACGCTATCAGTTGCAGCGTCGCGCAGGCGATGCCTTGCAACTGGGCGCAATCTCCATTTCCGGCATGGCGCCTGGCTCGACCACCGAAGACACCGGCCTTTACACCACCTACTCCTCCAGCAGTTCGACGCGGCTGAACCTGACCCAGAAAGAGACCCCGCAAACAGTCACCGTCATGACCCGCCAGCGCCTCGACGACCAGCGGCTGACCAACCTGACGGATGTGCTGGAAGCAACGCCGGGCATCACCGTGCTGCGGGTGGGCGTGGGTGCCGAAAACGATACTTACTGGTCCCGTGGATTCGAGATCAACAACTTCGAAATCGACGGCGTGCCGACCTCCTCGCGCCTGGACAACACCACCCAGAACACCGCCATGTACGACCGTGTGGAAGTGGTGCGCGGCGCCACCGGCCTGATCAGCGGCTCGGGTACGCCGTCGGCGACCATCAACATGATCCGCAAGCGCCCCACCGCCGAAGCCCAAGCCAGCATCACCGGTGAGGCCGGCAGTTGGGACCGCTACGGCACCGGCTTCGATGTGTCCGGCCCGCTGAACGACAGCGGCAACATTCGCGGGCGCCTGGTGGTGGACTACAAGAAACAGAATTCCTGGGTCGACCGCGTCAAAACCGACTCGCAACTGGTCTACGGCATTTCCGAATTCGACCTGAGCGAAGCCACCATGCTCACTGCAGGTTTCAGCTACATCAATTACCAGGTCAACGACCCTCTGCGCACCGGCTTCCAGACATTCTTCAGCAACGGCAACCGCACCGACTTCAGCCGCTCCGCCAACAGCGCGCCGGACTGGGCCTATAACAACCGCAAACAGACCAACCTCTTCACCTCCCTCGAACATAAGTTCGATAACGGCTGGAGCACCAAAGTCGAAATCAGCCACACCCAGAACGAATTCGACGAGCTGATCAACTACATGAACGGCGATATCGACCAGGCGACTGGCGCCGGTGCCTACCTGTATCCCAACCGCTGGTCTGGCACACCGCGCCAGAACAACCTCGACGCCTACCTCACCGGCCCATTCAACTTGTTCGGGCGTGAGCATGAGCTGATCGCCGGCGTGACTATGTCTCAGTACCACGAAAACACCCCGAGCCACGGCGGCTGGTTCGGCCCCTGGACCGGTTACGACGGCACGGTACCGAACATCTACAACTGGAACGGCAGCGGCGCCAACCGCCCTGACACCACCACGGTGGGCAAGAGTTACATCGAGGAAAACCAATACGCGGCCTACCTCACCTCGCGCTTGCACGTCACCGACGACACCGCCGTGATCCTCGGCGGCCGCGTCACCGACTGGAAGCGCAATAACGAGGTGCTGTCCTACACCGATGCCAGCCAGAACTCCGAAAGCAACCAGACCCGCAATGGCGTGTTCCTGCCCTACGCCGGTATCGTCTATGACCTGAACAGTACCTGGTCGGTGTACGCCAGCTACACCAAAATCTTTAACCCGCAGGCCTACGGCATCAAGGACGAGAACCGCAAGCCGCTGGACCCGCAGGAAGGCACCGGCTATGAAATCGGGGTCAAGGGCAGCTTCAATGACGACAAGCTGAACACCAGCCTGGCGTTGTTCAAGATCGACCAGGACAACCTGGCGGTGTTTGTGCGTGACCCTGATGTCTACCGCTCGGTACAGGGCACGACCACCAAAGGTGTCGAGCTGGAACTCAACGGTGAATTGAGCGAAGGCTGGCAGGCGTCCGCCGGTTACGCCTACAGCGTCAGCACCGATCAAAACGACCAGCGCATCGTCACCACCAGCCCGCGCCACAGCCTAAAGACGTTCACCACCTACCGCCTGCCGGGCATCCTGGACAAGGTCACCGTGGGCGGCGGCGTGAACTGGCAGAGCAAGACCGGCATGGACCTGCACAGCTTCGACCAGGGCAGCTATGCGCTGACCAACCTGATGGTGCGCTACGACATCAGCAAAAACCTCAGCGCCACCCTCAACGTGAACAACGTGTTCGACCGCAGCTACTACGCCTACGCCGATAACTGGAGCGTGTACGGGGCACCGCGTAACTTCATGACCAGCTTCAAGTACACCTTCTGAGGCCTGTGCAATAAGCCTGGCTTGGTAGATCGAGCGCAACTGATCTACCGGCCAGCATCAAACATTCATGTGCAGTCAGCCGCGCTATCAGCTAAACCTCTTGGCACCGAAGGATAAAGGCCCTTCTAGAGGATCATGTGCATGGCATTTGTCACCCTGATACTGGACGCACCCGCCCCGCCGCTGCTGTTTGAGGAAGTGGACCGGTTCCTTGAACTGGGGCTGGCCGTCACCCTGAACCTGCACTATTTCGCCGATAAGCACAGCATCACGGAACACTACGGCGAGCGTATTCAATACGCCGAAATCAATTGCCACGACAATCCCGCCTTCATCGCCGCAGTGACCGAGGCCGGTGGTTACAGCGCGTTCAAGACACGCCTGAATATTCCTCTCGACGGCGAACTGATCAGCGCCGCCACGTCACCCACCCTGGTAAACCCATTGCGTGCCATCGCCCAGGCGGGCGCAGGGCTTAACCATATCGACCGGGAAGCAGCCCAGCGGTGTGGCGTGACGGTATTGAATACACCTGGCTCCAATGCCGTAGCCGTCGCCGAATATGTGATGGCCCAGGCGTTGTTTTTATCCAGGGACCTTCACTACTACAACGCCCAAACCCACACGGGTCATTGGTCCAAAGGCAGCTTGGCCCCAGGCCCGCAGTTTGCAGAACTCACCCTCGGGCTGGTGGGCACCGGCCACATCGCACAGGAAGTGGCCCGCAAGGCAGAGGCATTGGGGCTCAAGGTAATTGCCGTTGGCTCAGAGCGCTTTACGCCTCAAGTCGCGCAGGACCTTGGGCTTGAACGAAGACAAACCCTCGAACAACTGCTGGGCGAAGCCGATGTCGTCTCGATCCACACGCCGCTGACACCGCTCACCCGTGGCCTGTTCGGCACTGCCGCGTTCAGCCAGATGCGCCAGGGCTCGATCCTGATCAATACCGCTCGTGGTGGAATAGTCGACGAGGACCAATTGGCAACTTTTATGACTCGGTTTCCCGGGCATATCAAAGCCGTCGCCATCGATACCTTTGCCGAGGAAAAACACCGCTTCAACTCGCCGCTGGTAGGCATCGCCAATGCGCAACTGACGCCGCACATTGCGGGGAACACCGTGACGGCGATCAGAACGGCTTCGCGGCAGATCGTCGAAAAAATTCACGGATTCAGTATCAAGCGCCCGTAGCGGGAGCGGGTAAAACGATGCCACGGCGCACGGCCGGCCTCGCTGCAACCCGCTCGTGCCATGCGCTCAAGTGGGCATGCGCGCTGAAGTCGAAGTCGATAATGCGCGCGATGCCTGAACGAAAAGTATTACCTGCTGATTCATCACTATGCTTAGCAACGGCACACCTGCCATCGACGGGGCATAGGACTTGAATCATCTTTTGATCGCACTGGTATCGTTCGCCTGCCTGTTTGGCAGTGCAACGCTGGGCTGGTATTTAAGAGCACGTTTGCCCGAACACCACTTGAGCGAAGCATCAATCGGTGTGATCAAACTGGCCACAAGTTTGATCGCGACCATGGCCGCACTGGTATTAGGCCTATTGATCTCTTCTGCCAAAGTTACCTTCGACAGGGCGAATGCCGAGTTAGTTGAAACGGCAGCACAGGTGGTGCAGTTTGATCGTGTGTTGGCGCGGTATGGCCCGCAAACCCAAACTATTCGCGACACGCTCCAGCGAAACTACACGGGCGTTATTGAACTTCTGGCATCAAGGGATGCCCGGCAACTGACAAGGCTCGATGACAACGAAGCGATCAAACAATCAGAAGCGTTGCGCCGCCAGGTTGAACAACTGCCGCAGATCAACCAGGAACAGACCGCCCTGAAGAACCAGGCACTTGGGATCATGGATGAAGTTTTTTCGATGCGTGGGCTGGTGATATTGCAAACCACCAGTTCAATTCCCACCGCGCTGTTGGTGGCGCTGATTGCCTGGTTATCGATCATCTTTGGTACGTTCGGCTTGTTCACCCCGCGCAACGCGACTGTTTCATGCGCGGTACTGTTGTGCGCACTGTCGACCTGCGGGTCCATCCTGTTGATTGAGGAACTGAACCGTCCTCTGGATGGCATGATTGGCGTCTCGCTTGAACCCATGCGAGACAGTTTGTCCCGACTGGGACGTTAATCTTGCCCATGGGGATAAATCCCAACTCATTCTAAATAAAGACTAAGTTCTAATCCCAGCGCAATAACAGACTTAAATCGCCGACTATTTATTCGCTATTTCGACATTAATACCTACGCTCCTGCAGGGGAAACCAATTACAAGAACGGTCGGGGGACCTGTCTTCGGTACTACTCAGTTAACAGGATTCCCACATGAACAGGACTAACTTCTCCCGCCCTCTCCCATCGTTAATGTTGTTATCTTTATTCGCAATTGTGCTTAGCAGCATAACTCACGCAGCAGATAAGCCGCCGCCCAATATCGTTGTGATCATGGGTGACGATATCGGCTGGTCCAATATTGGCGTGTACAACCAGGGCATGATGGCGGGCAAAACGCCGAACCTGGACACCCTCGCTGCTGAAGGCATGCGTTTTACCGACTATTACGCCGAGGCCAGTTGTACTGCCGGGCGCGCAAACTTCATTACCGGTGAGCTGCCAATCCGCACGGGCATGACCACCGTCGGCCAGGCCGGGTCACCCATTGGTATTCCCGATGAAGCGGTGACCATCGCTACTGCGCTCAAATCGATGGGTTATGCAACCGGCCAGTTCGGCAAGAATCACCTGGGAGACCTCAACCAGTTTCTGCCCACGGTGCATGGTTTCGATGAGTTTTTTGGGTACCTGTATCACCTGGATGCGATGGAGGATCCCGCGCACCCCAACTACCCAAAGGAGCTGCTTGATACGGTCGGCCCGCGCAACATGATCCACAGTTGGGCCACCGCGACCGATGATCAGACGGACATGCCGCGCTGGGGCAAGGTTGGCAAACAGAGAATCGAAGACGCCGGCCCCCTTCATCCGCAACGGATGAAAACCGTCGATGACGAGATTCGCGACAAAGCCTTCGGCTTTATCGACAAGGCCAAGCAGGACAACAAACCTTTCTTCCTCTGGCTCAATCCGACCCGGATGCACATCGTTACCCACCTTTCCGACAAGTACGAAGCCCTGCGCACTGCTGAAAATGGCTGGTCGGAACAGGAAGCCGGCATGGCGCAGCTGGACGACATTGTGGGTGAGGTGATGGCAAAGCTGAAACAGGACGGGATGGATGACAACACGATTGTGGTGTTCACCACCGACAACGGCGCAGAAAACTTCACTTGGCCGGATGGCGGCACTACCCCGTTCGCCATGGGCAAGGGCACGGTCATGGAGGGTGGTTTCAGGGTTCCGGCGATTATCCGCTGGCCGGGGCAAGTACCTGCCAACACCATCGCAAATGGCATCATGTCGGGTATGGACTGGTTCCCGACGTTCGTGGCTGCTGCGGGTAACCCTGACATTGCCGAGCAACTCCTCAAAGGCAAACAGTTGGGCGACAAGACCTATAAGGTTCATCTGGACGGCTATGACCAGACGCCGATGATCACCGGTAAAGGCCCCTCCAATCGTCACGAGATCTTTTACTTCGGCGAAAGCTCACTGGGTGCGATCCGCATCGATGACTTCAAGTACCGCTTCATCGACCAGCCTGGCGGTTGGCTGGGTGCGAAGGTGACGCTGGACATGCCCATCCTGACTAACCTGCGGCTGGACCCCTTTGAACGCGCAGGATGGCCGGAAAACCAGGCGGCCAGTGGTTCGCTGGAGTACTTCCAGTGGTTCAAGTTTCAGTTTTGGCGTTTTGTGTTTGTCCAGCAGCAGGTAATGAAACTGGCCGAGACAGCCGTCGAATTTCCCCCGATGCAAAAAGGCGCGAGCTTCAATCTTGATGCAGTCAAGGCCAAGATCGAAGCAGCCCGAGCGGGCATGAGCAAGTAAATCCTCGGACCAATCATAGGTGGCTCACCGCAGCCACTCGCGTACTGGATGAACCGTTATCGAGGTGAGCTTATGCACATAAAAAGATATGCCCTGCCGGCGTTGACGCTCCTTGCGCTGTTCTCGCAGCAAGCCCGGGCGGGCGGCATCATGCTCTACGAAATCGGTACCGACAACGCTGGTCTGGCCAATGCAGGCGCCGCCGCCAGGGCTCAGGGCCCCTCCACCATCGCCAGCAACCCTGCTGGCATGAGTTATTTGCCTGGCACGCAAATCACAGGGGCGTTGCAGGTGCTTTACGGTGACCTGTCCTTCAATCGCGATGCCCAAACCAACGTTCAGGGCCGTGGCAGTGGTAACGCGCTGGACCCGATCCCTGGCGGCAGTTTCTTTATCAGCCACCAACTCGATGATCAATGGAGCGTCGGCTTTGGCACCTATGGCGACTTCGGCTTGGCAGCCAACTACGACAACGATTGGTCGGGACGCTATTTCGTGCAGAACGCCAGCGTCGCGGGCCTGTCCCTGGTGCCCAGCGTGGCTTATCGGTTCAACGATCAGTGGTCGGTGGGCCTGGGCGTCAAGGCCATGTACGGCATGCTGCAAACCCAGGCGGCCATCGACCGCTCACCGTTGGACCGCACCGACCGCAACGACGGCCAGTTCAAATACGAGGACAGCACGTGGGGCTACGGCGTCAATCTTGGGGTGATTTATGCCCCACAACCTGGCACGCGCATCGGCTTGGCCTACACCAGCAAAGTCGATCTGGATTTCGAGGATCGGCTTGACGTCAAAGGCCGCGGACCTCTCACGGACCGCCTCAATGGCCTCAATACAAAGCTCGACATGCAGGTTCCGCAAACCGCGACCCTGAGCCTGTTTCAACAGCTTGACCCGCGATGGGCGTTACTGGCTACCGTCAACTGGCAGGATTGGTCGCAGTTTGGCGACGTCGGTGTACAGGTCGACACTGACATTGCCGGTTCACGCTCGACCACCATCAACGCGCGCTACAAAGACACCTACCAACTGGCCCTGGGTACGCAATATCAAGCCACGCCAAAACTGCTGTGGAACATCGGCATCGCCTATGACACCGCCGCCGTCTCGGACAGCCACCGCACCTTCAACGCACCGATGAACGATTCCTGGCGCCTGGCGACCGGGGCCACTTATGCGCTGAATAAAGACACTGACATCAACGTCAGCTGGGCGCTGGTCTGGCTGGGTGACATGCCGGTGGACCAGACCAAAAACCTCTCAGGCGACCGCACCAGCGGCGAGTTCGATAACGCCTGGATTCAAGCCCTGGCCGCCAACATGACCTGGCGCTTTTAAGATCGCCCCCATGACTACAACCTACTCGACGGAGCAAAGCACCATGAAATTAACCCCACACCTGATTATCAGCTCGGTAATGATCGGCATGTTGTTAAGCGGCTGCACCTCCAAGGTCACTGATCAGGCGCAATACTCCGGCTTTCTTCCCAACTACAGCAACCTGCAGGAAGTCACGACCACCAGTGGCGAAAAAGCCATGCGCTGGGTAGCCCCCTCCTGGAATCCCAGCGCCTATGACACCGTGGTTTTCAACAGACTGGAGCTGTATCCGCAGCCACAACCCAACGAACGCATCAATCGCCAGACCCTCGATGAATTACAAAACTACATGACCGCCCAGGCCAAAGGCGTACTCAGCCAGAAGTATCAAGTGCGGACTAACGCGACGTCGGTGCCGCCCGGTTCGAAAACCCTGATCCTGCGCGCTGCAATCACGGGGGTAAATGCGTCTAACCAGGGCATGAAATGGTACGAGGTGATTCCGGTCGCCGCCGTAGTCGGCGGTGTATCGGCGGCCACCGGTCACCGGGACCAGGACACAGAACTGTTTATCGAGGCCGAATTTGTCGATGCCAACACTCATCAGACGGTCGCAAAAGTGGTGCGCAAAGTGTTCGGCAGCACCCTATCGAACGCCAGCCAAAAGATCACCACCAACGACTTCAAGGCGGCCATCAGTAAGTTGACCAGTGATTTTCAGGCGTTTATTCGGTGACTGCGGCATCGACGTGCTGGTCACGAGTGCTGGCGTGGGAGAGTCCGGCACGCTTGGCGGGACCACCAGCGGCACGCTGATTGCCAGCCTTCATGAAAAAAGGGACGGATGTATTTTCAATCAAATAAATCCGTGCCCTTTAGCCTTGCAGTGTCAGTGATCCGCCGATTAGTCGATAATCGAAGTACCACTTAGCGACTGGCGCGTCCCAATGGATCAGATTCTTTCTTTTCTCTCCGATACCATCCCTAAAGCCCAAACCCTGGAACAGCTTACCCGCCCCTTGCTGACCCTACTCAGCCAGGTAACCGGTATGGAGTCTACCTACCTGACGACCATCGACACCGATGAGGGAATCCAGCGTGTCGAGTTCGCACGCAACGTCGGTGACATGGTGATCCCTGAAGGGCTGGTGGTGTCCTGGGCAGATACGCTCTGCAAGCGAGCGCTGGACGAGAATCGCATGTACTCCGATAACGTTGCCGAATGCTGGAGCGACTCGCAGGCCGCAGCGGCCCTGGGCATCAGAACTTACGTGAGCGCGCCAATCAGGTCCCAGGATGGGCAAGTGCTGGGAACGGTATGTGCCGCCAGCTCGGCTCAGGTGGCCCGCTCTTCTGAAGTGGAACCGTTGCTGAAGCTGTTGTCAGGGTTGCTGGGATATGCCCTTGAGCGTGGGCTGCTGGTTGAGCGGCTCCAGGCCGCCAACGCCGAGTTGACCAAGCTGGCCCTGACCGATCCACTCACCGGCCTGTCCAACCGCCGCGCTATTCTAAAAGACGCCGCGCGCCTGTTCGCCCTGGCCCAGCGCGAACACAGGCACATATTAATGGGTGTCATCGATCTGGATGGGTTCAAGTTCATCAACGATACCCACGGCCACTTGGCAGGAGACGAGCTGCTGCGTGCCATGGCTGGCCAACTGCAGCATTGCCTTAGAACCAGCGACATCATCGGGCGCACTGGTGGTGATGAGTTCATGGTGATCGCCTTGGGCACGCCATCCGACTACTCGGAACCGGCAGCAGACATGCGACACGACGCCGAACAACTTCAGGACCGTCTGTCCCAAGCGACCATAGGGCGATATGAACTGGGCCACGGCCTGGGTGATATTCAGTACACCGGCGCGAGTGTCGGGGTAGTGGCAGTGATACCTGACAGCACGACGGTGGACGAGGCGACAAAACTTGCAGACGGCGAGATGTATAAGGTGAAACAGCAGCGAAAACGTCAGCGGTTGTAGGAATTCTGAGGGTTGGTTATGGGTTAATCGCAGGTGTCTGCTATCGGCCAGGAGCCGCCATTAAGGCCAGCCAAAAAACCGGATGGCTTGATGCATTCATCAGGGGTGACAGGAATGGAATGTTGATTATCGCAACACGCAATGCATAACGATGAAGCTTAAAACCGCTCCGATTGCAAAGATCCCCATTCCAAACGTGCCGCCAAGAAACAGAGGATGTTTCCACAAGGGCACCGTCAAACCAGCCTCTGATGCAACGCCAGAGGCCTCCCGCACCAATTTCGCACCATCTTGCTCGCTCCGTGTTTACATTCCTCTCGATCCACCATCTCGTTTGGAATTCGATCTGTTACCACTCCACCTAACAATTCACCGCTGCTATGCTTCGCCTTCTCGAGATAATGTATCGCTCTATGGTTGGTAGATCTGTGCGTTTTGGCTGGTAGCAAAGCAGTTCATAAAAATATCAATAGAGTTCGGGAAGAACCATAACCTCCGTCACTAAACCCAAACACGCGAACTACGCGGAGAAAAATTATGGACTACGAAACACCCTTCGAAACATTCTTAAAACCGCGACTCGAAGCTATTCACAAAATGATGATGGCAGGTTTTTATGGAAGCGGAGAGCTAAGTAGCGCAAGCAAAGGGCATGAGCGAGAGTTATTTATCAATACGTTTTTATCTCAGATCTTCCCCCCAAATTATCGTTTTGGAAGCGGAGACATTATTGACGGACACAACGAGAAAAGCGGGCAAGTAGATATTGTCATCGAATACTCAAATTTCATGAGCTTCCCGTATTTATTCGGAGGCCCGCGACTTTATCTGGCAGAAGGCGTTGCCGCCGCAATAGAAACGAAAAGCAATTTATGCGGGCAATGGGAGGAAGCACTAGCTACGGCTGCGAAAATCAAGGAACTGAAGCGTATTTTCATACCTGACCGCGACAAAGAACTAGCTCCAATGCTAGAGAGATCCAATGCTTTTGCTCGATCCCTGGGCCAACCAGTGACTTCACCTCAGGTGACCTATGAGACGCAATCTTATTCTTCCGTCATAGTCAATGAGAAATATCCCCCACAACAGATTCCAGTATTTTTAGTAGGCTACAAGGGCTGGCAAAATAAAGAAACGCTCAACCAAAAACTGCACAGTACTAACGGACTGGTCGACGCTATACTTACGCTAGACCCTTTAATGTATCACTCCCGAAGCGGCGCAAGCTCACAAGGAGTCGCAGCTCTGTTCCAGTTCATTGACGGACTATTTCACTACGTACAGAAGAATTTTATGCAAGCTCCCATGAGCGATATATATTTTATGCCGCGAAATTTCCATGAGCGTTTTTTTAATAGCGAGTTCGACCAATAAAAGTCCAGAGTTCCATTCCAAATAGAGACTGAATGACCAGCACTTTCTTAAACACATCAGAAGGTATCACTCATCAATTCATCAAGGTCAGCTTAGGGTCGGTTCCGGTCTTTCGCGACCGTCTACAATCGACCCAAGGCTGCCGCTGGCCACCCACCGGAGTGACCCGCATGAAGCGTCAACTTAGCTTTCAGGTGACTTCTATCCCCGCTCTGAGAGATGATCCGGAATGATCGCTGACGTAGAGAAGAACATGGACGAGAGGACTTTGCAGCTAATCGGTGATGTTCAGTTCGAGCGTGAGCTGTACGAAGCGGCGATATTGAACCTCGAAGACCGCAGCAACAAGCTGCGCTTTCATAACTTCGCCTTCGCTATGCGCGAGCTGGTGGGCCATACGCTGAATCGCCTTTCTCCAGATGCCGAAGTGAGAAAGTGCATATGGTGGAAGCCGAAGGCAAAAGGTGTTGTCCCGCAGGTAACGCGAGTCGAGCGGTGTGTGTATGCAACGCAGGGCGGACTTTCCAATCACTACGTGCAGACAAAGCTCCAGCTAGACTTCGCTCAAGAGTTCATTGAGCTTCGGGATGCCGTAGTCCGTTTGAGCGAGTACGTCCACATCACACCGGACGTATTCCAGTTGGAAGACGACGACATCGAGCTCCTCTCACTGGAAACAATCGAAGCCGTGGCCGTTCTGATGGCCTGCATTCAGGAATGCAGAGCCGCCGTTGGAGATCGCTTATCAAGTGCGATCAGTGACGCAACGGTTCAGCAGATTGTCGGAGAAAGTTTGGACGCTGTAGATGAGCTAGCCACGCACTATTCTCTTGAGCAAATCTATGTGGATTCGCACGAGGTTACCTGTATCACCTCGGAGACCGTACATATCAGAGTAGGCGGTAGCCTAGGCGTGACACTACAGTGGGGATCCAACTCTGACCTCAAAAGGGGGGATGGAGCCGAAATGGAAGAATCCTTCGAATACACCTGCGAATTGACCTGTGAGGCGGCAAATCCAGATCCTGAGGCGCTAGAGTTAGTCGAAGACTCGTTGATGGTAGACACGGGCGATTGGCACGATCATGAGGATGAATGGAGCGCCCCTGCAGCAGATACTTTCCAGGATCATGAGTCTCTCGACGCGACAGACATTCGGTCAGACTTCTAGAGCAAGTAGCTTAACTATCCCACACGAATGGCGGTTATGGGTCGCTTGCTGCCCTCCACAGCAGGCATCAACCGGCCAGACGTGGGCCTTGATTGATGGCCGCTTCTGGCCGATTGCTGCCTGTCACGACCGACCGCAATCGACCCATTGCGGCCGGTCGACTCAATGCGAAATATCAGGCCACTCCTAACTGTAGAGCGGACGTTCGCTTGTCGCATGCTCAGCGGCAGCCGAGCCCAGAAAACGTGGTAAATTGCTGAACAAATTTAACTACGAGTGCACTTGGGATGGGCTTAATGTCTTTATCTAATCTCGAGATAAAATTTAGTGGAATTTGGCGCCGCGCGCTTAATGACTCGTCGTTGAGCGCTTTGACACCGGAACTCATTGAAAAGTGGGCTAGCGACAAAAAGCTAACTAATCCGGTCGCGAAGTTTGCAGATGTCGGCGCGTTCAATCCGACGCCATGTATTGTCCTCAGTGTCGACGGTGGCAAAGCATGTTTTCCTACTATTCCAGTGTCCGGCGACGAAAGCTGGCAAATAAGGCGAAAGCAACACGACGATCAAGCCGATCTTTGGGACAAGGTCGAGTGGTTTATGCCGCTTTGGCTACCGATGGGTGAAATATTTAAGCTGCATAGTTCTGTCAGAAGTGTACCTAGAGAGCGGGCGCTTGAGCTTTTCGATTATCACACGTCAACGCTTTACACATTGGCTTTCCAAGCGGTTTGTATCGAACAGATCTTACCCCTTGCTCGCAGCCTTAAAGAGATCGTGCCGTTGGCGCGGGAGGCCTATTTAGGGGCATATAGCGGTTATTGGGCTACCAGCGTCGGAACTTTGATACCGGCTATCGAAGGCAGTTTGACAAGAATTGTTTCTGACCTCGGGCCTAAAGCTACTGCTGCGGATAAAATTGATCATGCAGTAAACCGCGCGATCGAAACTGCTGCACGGCTCCACTTTGAAAGTATGTGGGTGCCGTCTGAATATAGGACTTGTGACTACCTATTCGGGCAAGATGAACGTGTGTTCGCTTTCGAGACATTCCGGAGATGGCTCAAGAATCATTTTTTCTGTAATACCAGCGAATACCGTGGCGTGACTTGGCTCAATCGACACATGTTTGCGCACGGCACCGCAGCGTCATGGCAGAAACCTACGAATTTTGCTCGGATGGTAGTTGCGCTCGCGACCCTTGCGGCTATTGAGTCCTGGTACGACGCCTCTCACAGTGTTTCGTTTTTTCTCCCTGATATGAATGACGATAGTAAGTTACTCTGGCAACAGGCTCTACTTCGAGGGGATGTTCAGATGAAGCTGAAACTCGCTGAACAGGATCATTTCCAGAAGTATGGACGCCTTGTCCCAGCATTGCCCGCAGACAATGGCGTATTGCTTCGTAAGGCCCTCCTTTCTAAGCAATGTATGACTGATTTGGTTCGACCTTTGCGCGATGCTGGCTGGAACGTGAAAGTCAACGAAACTGACGATAAAGCACTTTATATAACCGTCGATGCTTTTCTCGAGGAGGAGTTCTTCAGTGTTGCGCTGCTCTATAGCTGCGGAACTGAAAATAGCATTTATAAAATGCTTGCTAATGAATGCGTAGCAATCCTCTATTGTGGGCCTCCTTATAAACAGGAGTCATACGCCTACGGAATTACAGTTCATGTCGGGCCTGTCCTAGGGTGGCAGCCCCCAAGGGCGGGTTGAAAAACGGTGTTCATTAGACGGCTGGACCGCCACGCTACCCTTCAGAAGCAAACTAATAGAGTTCGGTTTGAACCGGCCCTGATTTCGTAGATGCTCGATGGCCGCTTCTGGCCGATTGCTGCCTGTCACGACCGACCGCAATCGACCCATAGCTGACGCTACTGATTGCAGGCGGGAGGATAGTTTTCTCGCGCCTCTGTGTGCCGTTATCGTTATAAAATGGCAATATTTTTTCGGTCAAAGGAATGGCTATGAACGCCTTAAGCTTACTCGTCGGCTTGATCGGCGCCACTTTGTCCCTGGTGTCGGCATCGCCGGCACTGTCTGGACCCCTGTCGCCAGTGACGGTCAAACAGGGGCGTATCTCTGTGCTGGTCGAAGGCTCGGGAACAGACATTATATTGATTCCAGGATTGGCATCGTCCTACGAAGTATGGGCTGATCTGGCCTCCAGATTGCGAAAGACCCACCGTCTCCATCTCGTACAGGTAGCTGGCTTTGCCGGCTCGCCTGCCGTATCCGATCCAGAAGGGAAAGTAGCAGCGCCTACAGCCGAGGCCGTTGCTGAATATATCCGCAGCAGGCGCATCGAGGCGCCGGTCATCATCGGTCATTCGTTTGGTGGTGAGGTGGCGCTGATGCTTGGTGCTCGTCATCCCGACCTGGTTGGCCCCCTGATGATTGTCGATGCTCTGCCTTTTTATACGTTGCTGATCGCCCCCTCGGCTACCAGTGAAACGGCCACCCCGCATGCTGCTACGATGCGCGATGCGATGTTAGCGGCAACACCTGAGCAGGCCGAAGCGATGCAGCATGCATCCATCGCCCGTCTCGTTAAAACTGAAGCGTCCCGGCCAGGTTTGACCGCAGCGGGGATAGGCTCGGACCGAAAGACCGTGGCCGATGCCATGTATGAACTGATGGTTACTGATCTGCGGCCTGAGCTTGAACGCATTAAGGTGCCGGTCGAGGTTGTCTATGCCTATGACCCGCTTTACGGCATAGATGCTTCCAACGTTGATGCAATGTACCGGAACGCCTATGTCTCGACCCCTAACATCAGCTTGCGACGCATCGACGGCAGTTTTCACTTCGTCATGCTTGATCAATCAGAACTGTTCGCCGCTGCTGTCATCGAGTTCCTGAACCAGTAAGCGGCGGCATTAGGTTTTCAGAGTGACGAATCGCTGCAAACGGGGAAGTGGATTTGTTGCCGTGCTTGCGGGTCGCTGACCGTCCGATTTTGGCCGAAAACAGCCGCTCACACCTTACCGCCCCCAACCAAAATCCACCGCCCCCCCACAAACACCCCAACCTCAACCAAGAACCGGACGAAGAAAACTACGCTCGTAGCTCAAGATAAACTTCAGCTCCATAGCCTGCGCCACCAATTGAACGCACTCAGGGTCTACCTCTGCCTTCCTGCGGTACTCCTCGTACTCAGCCAGGCTGGAAAAGCTGAATAGACAGTAAGCAATGTTGTTGGCACCTTCTGCGGGTAGAAAGTAGCCGTGATGTGTTGCGCCCATGCGAGTTACTACACGAATCCAATCGCGAGAATAACGTTCGAAAGCCGGGACCTGGTAGGGATCGATGACATACCTGACGTGACACGTGATCACTGTACAACTCCTTTAAAGATGCAAAATCGAAATTGCAGATGGACTTGACGGGGCCTTGTTTATTGGCAGCAATCGACCAGTCGCAAACACCCCTTCTCGCACTTACGTAAGATTCAACCCGCCATCCAGCATCAGGATCTCACCCGTCAAATAGTCAGAAGCCACCAGCATCGCAACAGCCTGAGCGATATCTTCCGGGCTGGCCGCGCGACGCATGGGGGCTTTGTCTTTCCAGAGTTGTTGGGCTTGTGTCCAGTCCGCTGTCAGCGGTGTGTCCACCAGGCCTGGGGCGACGGCGTTTACCCGGATGTCGGGAGCAAGCGAGAGTGCGAGCAATCGGGTGACGTGGTTCAGTGCGGCTTTGGTCGCTGCATAGGGAATCGAAGCGCCCTTGGGTCGAACCCCCGCGTGGGAACTGACATTGACCACACAGGCCGGGCGTCCGTTTTTTGCGGCTTCGCGCAGCGCAGTTTCTGCCTCAGCGACTAATCGGAACGGGGCCACGACGTTGACTTCGTGCAGTTCTTGCCAGACCGCGGGTGTTGCAGCAGCCAGATCAGTGTGAGGGATAACACCACTGATGCCGGCATTGTTCACCAGCACATCAAGCCGCCCCCACGCGCCAATGGCCTCGCGAACGAGCCTCACCCTGTCGTCGTCACTGGCCAGGTCAGCCTGCACATACACGGCTGAACCCAGCTCACGCGCCAACGCGTGACCCGTTTGCGCCGAGCTGCGCGAATGCAGGACAACACGGAACCCGTCGTTTGAAAGCCGTCGTGCGATGGCGGCGCCGATGCCAGAAGTCGAGCCGGTGATAAGAGCAACAGGACGCGCAGTACTCATGAGGGCCTATCCGGTAATCAGGGTGTGCCGCGTAGGAAACCCCATACCGCGTTGGGTATCAACCGATTTAGACGTGGGCGAATACCAGCAGCGCGAGCATGACGGTGATGGCGCCGCCAATACCGTGAGATGTCACCAGCCCCACCCGCTGCAAATTACAGCGACTCTGCTAATTGAAACCTACCCGTAGACGCCGTGCTTATTGTCCACTTTGGGCAGTTACAGCTCACCGGTCAAAAATTGCGCCCGGCCCTGCCCGAAAGACCAGTCCGCGTCGGTGTTTTCCACCAGCGAAACAATCAGGTCATCCGGCGACAACCCGCACTCGGCATGCAGTTTCTCGGCCAGCAAGCGGTAAAACCCGGTCTTCTGCGCCTGTGAACGCGGGCGCGATATCACCGTCAGCAACACCACGTTGGCTGAACGCGGGTAACCCAGGCCAGTGTCATGCAATACCAACTCCCCCGCCCGATGTTGGCTGACGCACTGATAGCGATCACTGGCGGGCACTTCAAAGGCCTCGACCATCGCCTGATGAGTGACATCCAGCAGGGCCTTGAGTTGCTGGTCATTGCGACCTTCAATAACGTCGAACTTGAGCAGTGGCATGTCGGTTCACCTTGGCGATAAAAACAGGGGGTGAAACATTCACCCCCCCAGGGAAAGGATTGCGAGCAAGCCCGCGCCTTATCCGCAACCCAACCTCGGCCTGTGCAATGCAGGCCGAGGGCAGTGCTCTATTTGGACGTCGGCATGGCAAATTCGGCGCCCTTGGCGATGCTGTTCGGCCAACGTTGCATGACCGACTTCTGCTTGGTGTAGAAGCGCACGCCCTCCTCGCCGTAGGTGTGCGTGTCGCCGAACAGCGAACGCTTCCAGCCACCAAAACCGTGCCACGCCATGGGCACCGGGATCGGTACGTTGATGCCGACCATGCCGACTTGAATGCGCGTCGCAAATTCCCGTGCGATATGACCGTCACGGGTGTAGCAGGCGGTGCCGTTGCCGAACTCGTGGGCGTTGATCAAATCGACTGCCTCGGCAAAGTCCTTCACACGCATGCACGCCAGCACCGGGCCGAATATCTCTTCCTTGTAAATCTTCATATCGGCGGTCACATGGTCGAATACCGTGCCGCCCAGCCAGAAGCCTGGGGCGCACCCGGCCCCGGCCTTGGCGCCGTCAAAACCACGCCCGTCGACCAACAGGTCAGCGCCTTCCTGGATGCCTTGCTCGATATACCCAGTGATACGCTGCAGCGCCGCCTGGGACACGATCGGGCCCATTTCGGCGGCCAGGTTCATGCCTTCGAGCACCTTGAGGGTGTGAGTGCGCTCAACCAGTTTGGGGATCACTTTATCGGCCACATCACCGACAAACACCGCCACGGAGATGGCCATGCAGCGCTCGCCGGCAGAGCCGAAGGCTGCCCCGATCAGCGCGTCGACCACCTGGTCGATGTCGGCATCGGGCATCACGACCATGTGATTTTTCGCGCCACCGAGGGCCTGCACACGCTTGCCATGACGGGCGCCGGTCTCGTAGATGTAGTTGGCAATCGGTGTCGAGCCGACAAAGCTCACGGCCTTGACGTCTGGATGATCAATCAACGCATCCACAGCTTCCTTGTCACCTTGCACCACATTGAAAACGCCATCGGGCAACCCGGCTTCCTTGAACAGCTCGGCGATCAGCAGCGCGGGCGACGGGTCAATCGGGCTGGGCTTGAGCACAAAGGTATTGCCGCAGGCGATGGCCACCGGGAACATCCACATCGGCACCATCACCGGGAAGTTGAACGGGGTGATGCCGGCGACCACGCCCAGCGGCTGGCGCAGGGTCCAGTTGTCGATGTTGGTGGAGACCTGCTCGGTGTAGTCACCCTTGAGCAGTTGCGGGATGCCGCAGGCAAACTCGACAACCTCAATGCCGCGTGTCACTTCGCCCTGGGCGTCGGTGAAGACCTTGCCGTGCTCGGTGGTGATCAGGCGTGCCAGGGTGTCCCGGTGCTCGTTGAGCAAGCCCAGGAACTTGAACAGGATACGTGCGCGGCGCAGTGGCGGAAGCGCCGACCAGGCCGGAAAAGCCGCCGCTGCCGACTGTACCGCCGCGTCCACTTCAGCGGCGCTGGCCAACGCCACCTTGCCGACGACTGCGCCAAGGGCGGGGTTGGTAACGTTCTGCGTGCGGCCTGAAGTGCCGGCTGTAGGGCGACCGTGAATGTAATGTGCGATGTCTGCTGGCTGGGTGCTCATGGCGGGTGTCCCCTGCTGATGGATAAGAACCATCTCTTGTTGTTGTCAGGAAGTGGCAGGCGGTTTTTCAACGCGCCTGGCAGGGCCAAAGTAGGACAGCCAACGCATCATGTAAAATGATGATTAATGATCTTACGGATCATAATTTATGAAACCACGCAGCGCGCATTTACAACGGGATGACCTTGTGGGAACGCTGCAACCATTGCGCCCGCTCGGTCAGGCGTCGCTGCCAATCCTCGGCCAGGCCAGGCACTGCCGCCAGCGCCTGCAAGTCCTCGACCAACGGCCGATGGGCCAGTTGCACCTGCCAGAACTCATCGATGGAGAAACGCTCGGTGGACCTGTCCAGCAACTCAATGCTGTCGCCCACCTCGACGAACCCCGGCTCCAGCACCCGGTAGTACCAGCCGGTGATGCGCTCCTTCGCCACATGCATCGACATGCGCTCGGCATCAAACCGATGGTTGATTTTCCAGCACGGGCTGCGCGGCTGGGACACCTGTAACAACGTACTGCCCATGCGGAACACATCACCGATGTGCACGTTTCGCTCAGAGAGCAGGTGTGCAGAAATGTTCTCGCCCAGGCTGCCCGCCACCAGCGCGTCGGCACAGTGCGCAAAGGCCTGTGCCAGAAGCGAGTAGTTTTCGGCCGCGTATTGATGCACCGCCTTTTGCGGCCCGCCGTGCACGCGGGTGTCGCCGTGCTGGTCACCGACCAGGCCGTGCAACTCCACGCGCACCGGGCCCGTGCGGCGTTGCTTGTAGATGCCTGTGCGCTGCCCTTCGGGCTTCAACACCGCCAGGCCGCCGGCAAATATATGGTCAATGCGTGAAGTCAGTTTCATCAATCATCCACCGTCCGTGAGGCTGTTTTGTAGACTTTACTCACCGTAAATAAACGCAGTAAACTGATTGCTCGTGATGCTATCCATCACTTCTAATGATAGGTGCAATACCCATGGAAATGCGCCAGTTAAAGATTTTTTGCGCGGTGGCCGAGCTTGGTAGCTTCACGGCTGCGGCGATCAACGTTAATACCGTGCAGTCCAACGTGACCATGCGGGTCAAGGAGCTTGAAGCCGAACTGAATCGGGAGCTGTTTATCCGCAAAAAATCCGGGGTGGTGCTGACCTCTGCCGGCGAAACGTTTCTGGGCTACGCCCGGCGCATCCTGCAACTCACCGAAGAAAGCCGCAGTGCATTGCTGGACACCGGAATACCGGGCGGCCTGCTGCGCCTGGGCTCGATGGAAACCACCGCCGCCATCCGCTTGCCACAGGTGCTGACCAAATACCGCGAGCAATTCCCCGCGGTGCAGTTGTCGCTGCTCACTGGCACCACCGCAGAGTTGATCAAGGCGATTGAAACCCACCGGCTCGACGGCGCGTTCGTCGGCGGCTCGCACCAGAACTCGGCACTGGTCCAACAAGAGGTTTTCCAGGAGGAATTGGTACTGGTCAGCAGCAGCCACTTCGACTCGCTGGAAGTACTGATCGAGAACATTCCACAACAGACCGTACTGGTGTTTCGCACCGGCTGCTTCTATCGCTCAACCCTGGAAAACTGGTTCTACCAGGTCGGACTGGTGCCCAATCAGATCATGGAACTGGGAACTCTGGACGGCATTCTGTCGTGCGTCGCAGCCGGCATGGGCGTGACCCTGCTGCCCAGGGCCATCGCCGAGAATTACAGCGTGCGCCATGCGATTCGCTGCCACACGCTGCCCGCCGAGTTCGGCAATATCTCGACGTTTTTCATCCGCAGAAACGATTCGATGATGACCTCGGCAATGAGCGCGTTCATCGGCCTGGCACAGCAACAGATTGCCCGGCCGACGCCCCTGTAACGCGGCCCGGCAAGCACTGCCGGGCCGTTGTTTCACAGCAGATTCATTGCCAGCCAAGCGGGCGTGCAGCGCTTCTTTGTTCGACGAACATCCGGCCCTGGGCGGCGGCGTGGGTGAAGGCGTCGCCCTCCTCCGTCACCAAGCGACTGGCAGGCAACGCCAGCCCTGAAGCGAGCTGCGCCACGCGTTCCGCAGCTGGCACCACACTGTGGATCTTGCCGACGCCCTGGCCCGCGTACAACGAGAGCTTTTTGGCCATGCGCGGCTTATCAATCGCCCGTGCGCCACCGCCGATAAAGCGCAGCAGGTTCCACTTGTCACGGTTGGGAATGACCCGGTGCGGCGTGCCGTAGGTCCAGCCGAACGAATACCCGGTACGGTACTCAGTGTCATCGGTGGTTGCCTCGACAATTTTCTGCTTGTAGAGCGGGTGCGCATTCGACTCTTCGGTGGCAATAAATGCAGTGCCCACCAACACGCCTGAAGCGCCGAGCGCCATCATTGCCCGCACATCATCCCCGGTGGTAATACCGCCGGCCGCGAGTACTGGCCGGCCCTGCGCCACCTCAAGAATTGAGGTCAGCAGCGGCATGATGCCGATGGTGCCCCGGTTCAAATGCCCGCCACTTTCACTGCCTTGCGCCACGATAATGTCTGCGCCTTCGGCCAGCGCAATTTTCGCCAGCGCCACCGACCCCACTTGCACCATCACCGTCAGCCCCGCCGCCTTGGCACGCCGGATCATGTCGGCGGAGTAGTCCTGGGCATAAAACAGCGAGAGCAGTTGCGGCCTTTCTTGCAGAATCACCTGAAACTGCGCCTCGAATACATCCGGGCCGCCAAACTGCGGCACCAGGTTCACCCCAAAGGGTTTATCGGTCAGCGCACGGGTTTCGCGGATCCAGCGGCGCAGGGCCAACGGCGGTAGACGCAAGCCACCGACCACTCCCAGCCCTCCGGCGTTGGCGACTGCCGCAACCAGTTGCGGTCCGGAAATGGCCGCCATGCCACCCAGCACAATCGGGTATTTCACACCACAGAGTTGAGTGATGGCATTACCCGCAAAATCGAATTTGGCGTTGTTCATGACTCACAGCTCCACATGTTTGCCAAGCATCCGCTTGAGCGTGTTGTTTTTCAGGAGAAAGTGATTCTTGACCGCGCCGAAGATGTGCAAGGCCAGCCCGGCAAGGAACGCCGACGCGCCAATATCAAAGAGCACATCGACGACATACTTCAGGGTTGCGTCAGTGGGTAGCAGCAGCGGAATCACCGCGCCTGCAGGCAGCTCCACCGCTACTCCGGCGGCCGCTCGCGAGGCCCACACCGCCACCGGCAGCAGCACCATTGCCAAGGCCAGGGCCACGGCAACCGAACGGCTGACGATCACTTCAATCGGGTTGGGCGTGCCCACCGGCAGCGGGTGGTAAGAGGTGATCCTGGCCCAGAATCGGTAAAGCGAGACCAGAAACAGGATCAGCCCCGCCAGGTTTTGCCAGCGTACAAACGCGCCTCGCAGGGCATCGCTGGATGCGTACTCGACCGACGCTTGCAGGCCGAGGATCGACAGCAGCGCCACGACCACTGCCCAGTGCAGAACGACGGTGAGGGGGGAAAACCTTAAACCATTGTCTCGAAGTTGCATGGCTGACTCCTTTGCGAAATGCGCAAGTCAGAACAGAAAAGGATGAGCGTGCGTACGTCGCTATAACGCCTACGCAGGCTTAATGGCTGGTGGCCTGGGCAGCCCCAAGGCCGGTCCGGGCGCGGATCAACTGGTCGTCGAAACGCTCGCGTTCAAGCACCGCCTGGCTACTGCGATCGGTGACCGAGCCCAGCCAGGTGAAGAAAAACGCCACGTTCATCGAGATGATCGCCGGGTAGTCGAACGGGAAAATCGGCTCCGGATTGCCCAGCACCTTGACCCACACCGCAGGCGACAGAATCACCAGGCTGACCGAACTCACCAGCCCGGCGATGCCGCCCATCAACGCGCCGCGTGTGGTCAGCCCTTTCCAGTACATCGAGAGCACCAGGATCGGAAAGTTGACTGACGCCGCCACACCAAACGTCAGCGCGACGAGGAACGCGATGTTCTGGTCCTTAAACAAAATCCCCAGCACCACGGCGACAATACCGATGCCCACCGAAGCGATCCTCGATACGCGCCGCTCGTCACGGGCAGTTGCGCGGTTTTTCTTGATGACCATCACATACAGGTCATGGGAAATCGCCGAAGTGCCGGCCATGGTCAGGCCGGACACCACCGCCAGGATCGTCGCAAAGGCAACGGCAGAGATGAAGCCCAGCAACAAGTCACCGCCCACCGCTTTTGCCAGATGCATCACCGGCATGTTGCCTCCGCCGATGAGCTTGCCGCCGAGAATGCCGGATTCATAAAACGCCGGATCACGCCCCACGATCACGATGGCCGCCAGGCCCAACACGGCAACGATCAGGTAGAAAAAACCGATAAAACCGGTGGCGACGAACACCGACTTGCGTGCTTGTTTGGCGTCTGCCACGGTAAAGAAACGCATAAGAATATGCGGCAAACCCGCCGTGCCAAAGACCAGCCCGAGTGACAGCGAAATCAGCGCCAGCGGGTCGGCCACCAGCTTGCTGGGCAGCAGGATCAACTGACCGTCGTGATGCGCCGCTATCGCTTGCTCAAATAGGCGCTCGAACGAGAACCCGAATTTGCTCAGCGCCAATACCGCCAGCAAGGTACCGCCCACCAGCAACAACCCGGCCTTGATGATCTGCACCCAGGTAGTCGCAACCATCCCGCCGAAGGTTACGTAGACCGCCATCAACAGCCCGACGGCGATCACCGCGTAGTTATAAGGCAGGCCGAACAGCAGTTGAATCAGTTGCCCCGCGCCGACCATCTGCACCACCAGGTAGAAGCACACCACGGTCAGCGAACCAAAGGCGGTCATGGTTCGGATTCGATTCTGATCGAGTCGAAACGAGGCAATATCCGAGAGCGTGATGCGCCCCAGATTCCTGATGCGCTCGGCAAACAAAAACAACAGCAACGGCCAGGCGACAAAGAAGCTGACCGAGTAAAGCACGCCGTCGAAGCCGTTGAAGAAGATCATGCTGGTGACACCCAGCAATGCCGCCGCTGACATGTAGTCACCCGCCAGTGCCAGACCGTTCTGGAAACCGGTGATACCGCCGCCCGCAGTATAAAAATCGTCCATTGATTTGGTCTTGGCGGCGGCCCAATACGTGATGCCCAGGGTGGTCAGTACGAACACCAGGAACATCGCAATCGCGATCAGGTTGAGCGGCTGTTTTTCGACGGCCTGCAAGACGTCGCCAGCCGAGGCGCAGGTGCTGACGACACCCAGCACGGACGGCAGCATGAGATAGCGAAGAAGCGCTTTCATAGAATGGCCCCCGCGCGAATTTCTGCGGTGAGGTCATCGAACTCGCCATTCGCGCGCAGGATGTACAGGCCGGTAAACAGCCAGGCTCCCACAATGAACGCGACGCCCAGCGGCCAGCCGATGTTGATCACGCTGGTAGCTGAGAGCTTCTGGGCAAGAATCTGCGGCGCAAAGGCCGCGATGAGGATGAACGCAAAGTACGGGACAAGGGTGGCAGCAGTGAGGCAGGCGACGAATCTTCGCTGCCGTGATACCAAATCCCGATACAGGGGGTGATTACGAATTCTGGCTGATTCGGTTGCATGATTCACGTTGACTCCGTGTAGCAGTGGACGCGTTATTGTTGTTCCACAGCCTCAAACTCGACGTCTCGGTTTGCCACTGGCTGCGGTGTTTGTGCACCCTCAACCTATGCCTGGCAAAAGATCATGTAAAACGATCAATAATGATGGATATGATCTTGTTTGATGAATCATGCCTCCTGAAATCTCAGGGTTTGGCCCAAATAGACCCTGCATAAATAACCGCGTCAGCCAGGATTGCACTGGCGCTCGTCAGCACCGTATCATTGAGAACGATTCACAATAAGATCTGGAAGACCTAACAGTGCAATCTCCTGCGTCCAGTAAGCTGGGATTCTTTTTCAGCGATCACCATCGTTGGCTGCTGCAGCATATTCATCGACACCTGCGCAATCACGCGGACGCAGAGGACACCGCCGCCGATACGTTTTGCCAAATGCTGACAGCCCGCGTCGATCCCGACAGCATCGAGCAACCTCGGGCTTATCTTTCGACCATCGCTCGCAGGCTGATCTTTGACCGTCATCGCCGACGCAAACTGGAACTGGCCTATCTTGAGCGCTTGTCGATTCTGCCCGAGGCGCTGGCCCCCTCCCCGGAAGAACAGTTGCAGCTGATCGAAGCCTTGGTAGCAATCGACCGGGCTATCGATGGCTTGCCGATGGTCGTCAAGGCAACGTTCCTTTATAGCCAACTGGATGGCATGAGCTATGTGGCGATTGCGCAGAAGCTCGGGCTGTCGGAGCGCACGGTCAGTCGCTACATGAAACAGGCATTGCGCCAGTGCTATCTGTGCGAAGCATCAGCATGAGCAAGACGCGTCTGGATCCCATCAGTGAGCAGGCCATCGACTGGATGGTAAAACTTCGCGCCGGCACGCCCGATGCCGCGCTGCAGGAACGTTTCAACGCGTGGCTGACGATGGATCGTGCACACAGCCAGGCCTGGGCGACGTTGCAGGAGCGTCTCGGCAGCTCGTTCAACACGGTTCGCGCGCTGGATCGACGCTTGCCCGGTCACGCCAGCGACGCCCGCGAAGTGCTGTTGCAGCCACATGGTTCACGCCGCGATGCCTTGCGCGCGATTGCAGGGCTCGGGCTGCTCGGCGGCGGCGTGTGGCTGGGCGCCAGGACTCAGTTGGGTGACGCGCTGTTGGCTGATCTGCACACCGGGCGCGGCGAACGTCAAACCTTCACCCTGGCCGACGGCAGTCGCCTGAGCTTGAACGCCTACAGCGCGGTGGATCTGCACTTCAACGAGGAGCAGCGCCTGGTGATCCTGCGCCATGGTGAACTGGTGATTGACGTGGCGCCCGACCCTCGCCGTCCGCTACGGGTGCGCACAGCCGAAGGCGAAATGCGCGCGCTGGGTACCCGATTCCTCGTCGCCCAGGAGCAAGATGCCAGCCGGCTGGTGGTGTTACAGCACTCAGTCGAAGCACGGTTGTTCGATGGCAGCGTGCAGGTTGTGCAAGAAGGCCAGTCGGCTGTGCTGCACCCCCGGCAAATTGCCCTGGTCAGCGGCGATCAGCGCCAGCGCGCTGACTGGCTGAACGGGCGGTTGAATGTGCTGGACGAATCCCTTGAGCAAGTCGTCGACGCCCTGCGCCCGTACAGTCGCGGTTTTGTGCGCGTAGCCCCCGAAGTTCGAGGTTTGCGCGTTCAGGGGGTGTTCCCGCTTGACGATCCAGATCGGGCTTTCAGTGCATTGGCGGAAACCCTGCCAATACGTGTGGATCGCTACAGTCCCTGGTTGACGCTGATCGGCTCGAAGTAAAACGATGAAAGTCTTTTTTTGATAATTAATCTTATTTGTGTCCGGTTTTCATTTCTCGTCCCACCTATCTCCTGACACTTCCACACAATCAGGAGAATGTTGTGTTCAACCCCTGGCCCAACGCCCTTTACGTCGCCGCCGCCCTGGCAACCCTTTCGAGCCCTGCCCTGGCGCAAGACTTGACCTTCAACCTGCCGGCCGCCCCGCTCGCCAGCACGCTTAATGCGATCGCCGGCCAGAGTGGGCACATCATTTCGCTGGAGCCGTCGCTGGTACAGGGCAAACAGGCGCCATCGGTGATCGGCCTGATGCCGGTCGAACAAGCGCTGCAAAGGGCACTGTCGGGCAGCGGTTTGCAGTTACGCGTGACGGATCAAGGCAACTTCAGCGTAGAGCCGGTCACGCAAGGCAGCACGGCGCTGCTGTTGGGTACCACTACCATCGTTGAACGTAGCGCCGGCGCCACTACTGAAGGCTCGAACTCCTATGCCGCGCGCGCAGTGACCATCGGCAAAGGCACTCACACGCTCAAGGAAATTCCCCAGTCGGTCACCGTGATGACCCGCAAGCAGATGGACGACCAGGACCTGGTCGACCTCAAGGACGCGGTCAACCACACCACTGGCCTGGTGGGCCTGCAAGGCGTCGGCAAGGGCATGATCCTGTCGTCGCGCGGTTTCCAGATCGATGACTGGCAGTACGACGGCGTGCCGATCCCGCGTAACACCTATGCGCTGGGCAATTGGGCGACTCAGGACCTGATCTTCTTCGACCGCCTGGAAATTTTGCGCGGCGCCTCCGGCCTGCTGCAAGGCACAGGCAGCCCCGGCGGCGCGATCAACCTGGTGCGCAAGCGCGGCCAGGCTGCGCCGACCGTGACGGTGACCGGCAAGGCCGGCTCCTGGGATCACTACGGCCTGCAAGTGGACGCCGGCGGGCCGCTGAACCAGGCCGGCAACGTCCGCGGCCGCTTCGTCGCCGACCAGGACCAGAGCAATTCCTTCATCGACCACGGCTGGGACAAGACCCTCTCGCTGTACGGTGCACTGGACTTCGACCTGAACGAAGACACCACACTGGGTGTGGCAGTCAGCCAATCCAATGGCGAGTCGCGCCCGATGATCCGCGGCCTGCCGCGTTACGCTGACGGCTCGATGCCCGATCTCTCGCGCTCGACTTACACCGGCGCACGCTGGAACCATTCGGACATCGATGTCACCACGCTCTATACGGACCTTCAACACCACTTCAACGACGACTGGGCCTTCAACGTCGGTGCCGTGCGCATGACGGAAACCAACAAGTCGAAAAACCAGCGTGTGCAAAGCGCCGGCGACGGCCTCGAACCCGATGGCAGCGGTGTGCAGTACGCCAACTTCGTGACCGATTTCGACTCCACCAAGGTCGGTCTCGACATGAACCTGACGGGGAAGTTTGAAGCGCTGTCGATGCAGCAGGAAGTCATGCTGGGTGGCAACTACTCGCAGCTGACCACCGACGATAGCCTCGCCCGAACCTTCACCAACAGCACCGACACGATTTTTGGCCTGAATCACGACCGTCCCGAGGTCAGCTATGACAGCCTGATCAACACGGCAGGCGGACGGGGCACCCTCAGCAAATACGACATTCGTCAGAAAGGTATTTACGGCACATGGCGGGTCAAGCCCGTCGATGACCTGACACTGGTAGCGGGTTCCCGGGTCAGTTGGTACGACTACAGCTACAAGTCCAAGACTCAGCTCGCCTTCAGTGACATCGCGACGCCCGATGATCCGAGCACCGCGAAAGAAACCGGCGAGGTTACGCCTTACGCCGGCATCGTCTACGACCTGAGCCGCGAATGGTCCGTGTATGCCAGCTACACCGACGTATTCCAGCCGCAGACCGTGCGCGACACGAACGGCACGATGCTCAAACCAGTGATTGGCAGCAACTACGAAATCGGCCTCAAGGGCGAACTGATGGACGGCCGGGTCAATACATCCCTGGCGGTGTTCCGCTATGACCAGAAAAACCGTGCAGTCAATGATATTGCCGGCGGCATGGTGTGCGACGGCTGGTACTGCTCGAACGCCGCGGGCAAAGTGCGCAGCCAGGGCATTGACGCGGAAATCAGCGGCGAAGTCGTCGACAACCTGCAGTTGTTCGCCGGCTACACCTACAACACCACCACCTACCTTGACGATCCGGTCAGTGAAGGCAAGGTGTTCAGTACCTGGACGCCAAAACACATGCTGCGGGTGTGGGGCAACTATCAGTTCACCGGTGACTGGAGCCGTGTCAGCACCGGCCTGGGCTTTACTACCCAAAGCCACACCCTTGGCTATGAACACACCTACGATGTAGCGGGTTACACGGTGTGGAATGCGCGTGTCGGCTATCAGTTGACCCCGCAGATCGGTTTGGCCGTAAACGCCAATAACCTGTTCGACAAGCAGTACATTACGGCGGCCTACAACCAACTGAGTGGCAACAACAATTTTGGTGACCCGCGCAACCTGATGTTCAGCGTGAAGTACACCCCGGCCTTCTAACGCTGGGAGTTCAGCGTTCGGTTTGCTTGATCGCGAGAAACGGCCCGAGCGCTGCCAATACTTCTTGTGCAGCTTCCTCGGGCTGTAAATGCCCACCACTAGTCTGGGTGCCGCTGACATCGTTTGCCCAGCGTCGCCACACGTCGAGCTGCGTTGGGCGGCCTGCCGCGCTTTCTGCCTCAGACCAAAGCGCCAGCACCGGGCACGGCATTTTGCGGCCGGCCGCATAGTCTGCCGTGTCTTGCGCCAGGTCCTCGCCCAGGGCGGCGCGATAGTCCTCACAGATGGCCTGCCGCACAGAAGGAATTCGAAACGCCGCGCGATAAGCGTCCATCGCCGCAGGCTCGATAAACCCTCGGCCGCCGGTCATTTTCTCCAACGCGGCATCGATAAAGGCATCCGGGTCAGCGTCGAGCATGCGCTCTGGCAGGTCTGCCGGCTGCGCGAGCAAGAACCAATGGAAGGCCCTGTTGGCCAGGCGAAAATCGATGGCGGCCATGGCGTCCAGGGTGGGTACGACCGTCAGCGATGCGAAGGCTGTCACCACCTCTGGATGATCAAGGGCCAGGCGGTAACCGACACGCGCACCACGGTCGTGGCCCACCACGGCAAATCGGCTGTGACCGAGCGCCTCCATGAGTGAAACCAACGCCTCGCCGACCCGTCGTTTGGTCCATCGCGGTGTCATTGCATCTGGCCGGCTTGCGCCGTACCCCGGCAGGTCCGCAATGATGACGGTATGGCTGCGGGCCAACTCAGGCGCAACCCGCCGCCAGGCGATATGGGTCTGCGGGTAGCCGTGTAGCAGCAGCACAGGCGGACCATCGCCACCGATCACCCCCGCAAAGCGCACCCCGCCGGCGTCGATATCGAGCGGCCGGAATTCCGGAAAGAATGGCGTGGACGTTGCGGTTGTTGAGTCAGGCTTCATATGTCGTACCATCGCCGGGTTGAGAAAACTGAGGTTGACAGGGAAATGAGTCCAGGCAAAAAACGAGTACCGTCAGCTCGAAACCCGGCCGCCGGGTCTGAGCATACGATGGACAGGCGCCTTATCCTACAGGGCCTGCAATAGCCAGGCTTCGTGGCCGTCGCGCCTCCCCTCCACTCTCTCCAAAGGAACCCGCAATGCCCCCAGGAAAACGTGAACTGGCGCGAATAGAGCGCCGGTTGATTACCACGCTCACCCAAGCGTGCGAAACAGCAAAGGCTGAAATCAAAGGCTTTACCTGGCTCACCCACACCGCCGACCTGAACGCGCTGACTGACACCCTGAAAGTGATTTGGGTGTTCGACACCCTGGCCGACAAAAAGCTCGCCATGGCTAACGCCAAGGTACGCATCTATGAGCTAACAGCCATCGCGTTGAATGAGGCCAACATCGACCTGAGCCCTTCGGACCACCGCGTGCACTTCGACTCTGAGGAAGAGTGCCAACGCACTCATGGTGGTGATTGGAAAAGTCGCCTGAGTCCATCACGTGCGACCTGAGGTGGCTGACAATGGCTAAGGAATTGAAACCGTATGACCAATCAGTTTCCCGGGGAGGCTACATGCTCTATCGGCAGTTTTTTTCGGCCAAAAGAGGACATTGGCTTCGGCAGGTATTGGCCTAGACTGGGTCAACTCAATAATCGAAGGGCATAGAATGCTTATTGTCTTCAGCGGCCTTCCAGGTACTGGAAAAACGACTATAGCAAGTGACCTTGCCACCAGAACAAGTGCGGTGTATCTGCGCATCGATACGATTGAGCAGGCTCTCCGAAACTCCGGCGCTCTGGCACAAGACGTGGGGCGCAGCGGTTACATGGTCGCTAATGAGCTTGCTCTGAGCAATCTTCGTTTTGGCAGTACTGTCATAGTCGACTGTGTTAACCCAGTAATCGAAAGCCGAAACGCGTGGAGCGAGATCGCTGCTCGCTCTGGTACTCCATTAGTGAATATCCAGGTGGTTTGTTCTGATAAATATGAACACCAGCGACGGGTAGAAACCAGGAAGATTGATATTCCTGGCCTGTCGCCACCAACCTGGCAGTCTGTATTGGATCATGAATATGAGCCGTGGGATAACGCTCCGTTTGATATCGACACAGCCTTGACGTCTCCGGCGGAGGCAGTGGCAATGATCACTAAACGATTTTTATCCGAGGAGTAGCGCCAGCTAAAAGCTCTAGGTAGCAAGGGGCGATCAGCAGACGCTCGCCGCTTTTGGCCGAACGCTGGCGGTCAAGAACGGCGGCTTTCGGCCAAAAGCAGACGCCTTTTCTGTTAAGCGTTTCCTCTAAAAGTTGATCTTGAACCCCAGCATTGCGTCATACCCGTGGCTGTCGCCATCAAAGCCCTGGCGATAACCCGCCGAGGCGGTGAAAGTGGTGCGTCGATTAGCTTGATAGTCCACGCCCAGATTGACCTCGCCCCAGGTGCCCTGAATGTCCGATTGGAACGGAATGTAACCGGACTCAGAGGAGAACTCGGTCTTCGGCTTACCCTTGAACTCGTGCCATACACTCGGGCGGATCCAGCCATTGGTACGCCGTTCGCTTTTGTCGATGCCTTCGGTGGCCCAGTCCTTGGCGATGCGCACGCCGAGGCGTCCGATTAGAGAGTCGACATCCTTGAAGCGGACTTTCGCGCCGACGTCGTCACTGCTGTCCAAGTCCACGTAGCTGTAAATCGCCTGCAGTTGCGGCTCAACGTACCAGTCCTTGTCGACCTCGAACGGGTAGCCGTTTTCCAGCGAGGCGGTGTAGCCCCAGCCGCGGGTTTTCAGTTTTTCCAGGTCATTGGGTCTGGCCTCGATGTCGAAGCGATTGACTTGCAACACGCCGTCGAGATACCAGCCGGAGGGACCGAAGTGCGTCCAGTAGGCGCCTACTCCATAGGCTCGCAAAGTGTCCTCACCAGCGGCGCGGCGGGTGTAATGACTGACACCCGCATTGAGCGTGCCCGCCGATAACGAGATGCCGGCCTGCTCATGGCTGCCGTCGGTTCTGACCTTGCGGTAGAGGTCGGTGCCGACCTGAAACGCCGTCAAGTCGTAGTTGTATTCAGGGGTATTGCCCAAGGCGTTCTTGCGATCACCGTCCTGTTTGCCACTGCGATAAATCACTCTGCCCCAGCCCATGGACGGCGCCAGGGTGGACTGGTCTTCCTTGGGTAAAGGATCACCGGCATTGAGGCGCTCTTCGCCCACTCGTTCGTGCAGGGTGTCGACCATCGTTCTGCCATACACCAGCGCCAGTGCAGGGACAGCGCCGTATAACGAAACTTCCGGGCGATAGTTGGGGGCCGGCGCGGGGGCAGGATCTGGATCAGGGCCTGGTGGGTCGACCGGAGTCAGAGCATCCGAGCGTAGATACCAGGTGTCCTTGGCACTGCCGTCTTCGGCACCTTGCTGCAGGCGATATTCATACGGTCCGGCAACAACTCGACGGGCCAGGCGAAAGGCGTTCGGGTCGCTCGCGCCTTCGGTTTTGTTGAGCAGCTCCACCACCGCAATACCATTGCCCTGGGTCAGATCACCTTGCCCGCCAATATTGGTCACCGCGACTCCGGTAGCGCCACGGCTACCGGTGGTGGTTGAGTCCACCACCAACATGTCGGAACGACTGTTGGCGCCGCCTGCATTCAATGTGGTGTTGAGCAATACGCTACCGCCATTGGAAACGAAAACTCCGCCACCGTCGTTACCGGCAGCGGCTGCGCCGCTGATCAGTAGTACGTTGCCCACGGTCTGGCTGCCGGCGGGTAGATCGAGGGTGCCGCTGTTGGTGAAGCGGTTTACCCCTAGCAGTTGGCCCTGCACAGCACCGCCTGGCACAGGCGTGTTGACTGTTTGCCCCAGTGGCAGATAAGCCCCACCGGTACTGAAATTGACGATACCTGACGCTGGCTGTGCCTCCAGGCGCAGGGTGCCGCTGTTATCGACGCTATTGTTGCCTGACGCCCCTAAGTTGCTGGTCGCAACGCCCCAGGTATCCCGTATGCCGCTGCCCGTCGTGTCGGCAAAGTTGCGCAGCGTCCAGGTGCCACTGTTGGTCACAGTACTGCCGGCACCAAGCGCATTGACCGAGCCGGTCATTTGCCCCTGATTGTCGAGGGCGAAACTGGTCCCCGGCGTGGTCGTATCGGCGCGTACTGCCGAATCACTGAGCGCACCGATCGCCCCCGAATTGACCAAGGTCTGTGACGCGCCACTGAGGGTGACACCGTTACTGTCCGCTCGCCCGCCCTGAATCGTTGCGGTGTTGCTGACATTGACCACGCCGCCCTCGGTCAGCGCATCAATCGCAGACGATCCCGTGCCCCTCGTGGTAATGGCTCCGGTGTTGGATACCGAGAGCGTGGCCGCACCGGAGGCTTCGGCGAAAATTCCCTGGCTGTTGCTGGCACCGAGTGTCTGGATCGGGCCAGTGTTGACGATTGTCTGCACACCGCTGACAGACAGTGTGCGGATGCCGCGCTGCTGGTTGCCGCGAGCAACCAGTTCACCGCTGTTGCTGACATTGAGCGTACCCAGCCCGGCGCCCGAGTTGAACGCGTTGCCCGCCAGAATCGCCGCGCCCTGGCCGTTGACGTCAATCAGCGGTCCGGTAAACGTGGCACTGACATTGCCACCCTGGGTCAACGCCTGGATACCAAAAGAGCCGATGCCACTACCATCGCCGGACCCGGCGTCGGAGTGCGTGATAATTGTGCCGCCGGCGCTGACGTCCACCGTACCGGTCGGGGCCTGGGTCGACGCATAGATGCCGTTGGCGTTGCTGTGTAGCGTTTCGATACGGTTGCCGGAGTAATCGATCCGGACATTGCCGCCCGTCGAGTCTACCCGGATGCCACCTGCGCCAAAACCGCTGGCGAAGATGTCGCCGGAGTAATCGATGAGCACGTTGTTGTTCTCGGCACTGACGATGATGCCGTAGGCGCGCGTGGTGTTGATTGAGCCGAACACGTTGATATTGCCGTTGCCGGTGACCGTCGCGTCACCGGTACCGCGCTTGATGATGTAGATCGCCCGTGAGCCGGCGGTATTGGCCGTGTTGCCGACGTTCAGCGTGGCATTATTCTCGATGCTGATCGAGCCGGTCGCGCCGACGTTATCGTTGGCATAGATGCCGTGCCCGCCGCCTCCGGTAGTGGTGATGGCGCCATTGTTAACGACGTCGATGCTGCCGACAGTCGAAAACGAGCGAATGCCAAAGCCGTTGAGTCCATTGGTGCTGAGCGTCCCGCTGTTACTCAGCCGGGTATTACCGGCGCCACCTTCGGTGAAGAGGCCGAAGGCGTTCATACCAATGGCCTGGACAGTCGCGGCGTTCACCACGGTGGTGTTGCCACTGACCGCACGGGTATGAACACCTGCGTGGTTACCGATGCCAGCGGTGGGCAATGTATCGTCAACAATCGGAGGGCCGGCAGACAGCGCATCGTCGTTGTTGACCAGAATGCTGACTCCGGCGCCCACCCTGACATCGGTGTCACCGCTGCCTGTGGCCTTGGTCCAGATGCCGTTCCCGCCAAGCAGCGTTATCTGACCGCTGCCGTCGTGGGTAACATTAATCCCGCCGCCGCCACTGGCATTCACATCGATCCCGTCATGTTCGTTGCCGACCACAGTGTTGAGGATGTTCAGCGTTGTGCCCGAAGTTACAGAGAACGTCGACAAGCCGCTGCCGGCATTGGTGATCGCCAGTGCATCCAGGCCGCTACCGCCCACGTTGACGGTGTTGGTGCCACCGTCGACGATCAGTGTTGCATTACCGGCACTGCCGATCACATTGGAGAACACGGCGTTGGCAGCCGTAGGCGGGGTGCTATTTATTGTGGTTGCGCTGAGGGTCAACGTGGAGTTGGCGTTGTTTGCGCGGCTCAGTACCGAAGACCCGGCGGTGGTGGTAACGCTCGTTCCTGCCTGGGTACTAAGCGAGGCATCGACACTGGCCGCCGGTGTACAGGTTTGCGATATATTGTAGGCGCCCGCTACCAGCGGTCCGCAGGCGGCCTGTGCGTCTGCCAGCGTCAGAGCATTGGCCATGGCGACCAGCAAGGCACGGCGGAGAAGATGCGGGGCAATGCCCGCATGAGAGTGATCGCAAGCTCCTTGCATGACCATGAAAACCTCCTTGTCGAACATCCACCGCGGGAGGACCACTGCCCGCACCCAATCACTCATCATTGTCGCTAACAGGTATTGACTTTAGTGCGGATTTAGGATTATGCGAACTTCCGCTTCTGGCCGATTGCTGCCTGTCACGACCGACCGCAATCGACCCAAATCAGTCAGTCGAAACAGGCCGAAATCGTCCCTTAGCTGCCATCACAAAGGGCAGAAATCGGCCAAAAGCGGTCAATCATTTGTCTAAATTGCGGCAGTGAAACTGGGATAATTACACCTGCTTTCTAAGATCGCATACCCATCCAGATTACCGCTTCAGTCCATGCAGTCACCATCGGTGTCAGTACCCTGAACCAGGCATCGCGCACATCAATCTGCGCAGCTGAGTGGTCATGATGGTGCTGCTCCTCCTCTACAATCGAAGTAATGGCCGCCACCGCGTGGAGATCGATATCACCCAGCACATCAAGTTGATGAGCCAGGTGCTTGAGCACCACACTTTCAACCGCGACGGTAGTAGCGACAATGGCTTTGCGGCCACAGATGCCAGTAACCAGACCCAACGCCAGACCGCCGATGCCACACAACCAATAACTACGGCAGCGGGGATAATTGCGACGTAGCAGCTCCTCCTGAAAAACCGTCCGATGGCGGCGCTCGTGGGAGAGGAACTCCTTGAGCTCATTCACCATGCCCGGGACGAAAAGCCGGGCCATAAACAACTGTCCACTGTAGATACAGATCGCACCATGCTCGCCCGCATGGTCGACCTTCATCATGCGGTTGCCGAGGTCTTCGCCCTTAGCCGTGTAGTCTGGTGAATTCAAATTGAGATTTCTTGTTCGAGGGGCTTGGTCATCGGGCCTGTCCTTGCTCTTGAGCCGGCATCGTGCTGTAACGCCAAGCAGATAAGCAAGTGACTTCACAGGGCGCCCCCTCACCATCGTCGATTTGGCCGATCTTTAAGCAACTGACAGACCGCTTTGGGTCGATTGCGGTCGGTCGTGACAGGCAGCAATCGGCCACAAGAAGGCCTCCGTAAATGACCGCTTCCGACCCAAGCGGACAGACTTGCTGTCCTATCTGAATGGCCTGCGTAAGTCATCGATGATCTGGCTGATTGAAGGCCCTTGAATGCTTGGTGGCTCTTGGCTTTCACCAAATTCGCGCCAGATGAACAGCGTCAGTTCCGCTCCATCAGTAAGCGACTGTGAGTTTTCGTTTGTTGCAAAGGTCTCCAGGAGCCTGTATCTCGCATCCTTCCAGAATAGCTCTTCGACCCAGTGGTATACCGGAATGAAGTGAAAGTGGATGGGGTAGCCGGGGTCATGGCCGAATCTACTGATGTAGAGCCACTTCGGCTTTAAATGCGATTCAATGGTTTTCTGAATTGTTGCGAGCAGGCCACCCAGTTCGGCCAGTGCACTGTCGGGTAGTTCAGACAGCGAGTTGACGTGAGTCCGCGACCCAAGCATTAGATAGCCAGGGAGCGCGGAGGTCATGTGATGATTGAGTATCCAGTGGGCGGTCTCATGGATGACGAATTGTTGTGCTACTTCCATGCGCAAGTGTCCATGATCGATCGGTTAAACAGAATATCAAGGCATCACAACTTCGTCCGCTGCTGGCCGATAGCGACCACTCCGTAGCTGAGAACCAAGCCACCTACCAACCAACATCAACCGTTCAACTTGAAATAACGCCCAGGCGTTTCGCCAAGAACCTTGCGAAACATCACCACGAAATTGCTCGCGTTCTCGTAGCCCAGACCGTCTGCCACGTCCTGGACCGTCGCGCCTCTGGCCATCCATTGCAGGGCGAGCAGGATGTGGAGCTGCCTGCGCCTACGTCCGAAACTCATGCCCGTTTCTCGGGATCGCAGTCGCTCGTATCGTGCAGCGCTTCTTCGCCAGCGCGGTGATCCAGGCGCTCTTGAAGCCGAGTGCCGCGGCCCGGGCTCGCAAGATCGATGAGGACTTCGCGCTCCCGGTTTATTGATGGAAGCGCCAAGCCATGGGATGGCCAACGCTCAAGCGGGGCCTACTGCTTTATCTGCTGACGCCATTGGCCTTGAACAACCAGTCCAGCGCCTGCTGCACCGTCGGCGCGGCGGTGTCCAGAGGCGTCGAATTAATCTGCTCGGCGGTGCGCGCAAACAGATCCCGGACGCCAGGCAGCACCGCTACCGGCATGTCGGCAGCGCGCAGCTGGCGCTCGGCCTCTTCGACTTCTTTCAGGCGACGGGGCGCATGCACCACGTGTGTGCGGATCAGCGCGCCGAGGAAGTCGCGCAGGCTGGCCTGATCGATGTCGCTCAAGGCGTCGTGCAGTTTGTCGGTCACGCCCTGTTTTTCGGCGGCCATGAAGCACTCGATCGTCAGCGCTTCCAGGCCTTTGGTGAACACGCTGCGCAGGATTTTCAGCGCCGCCGCGTCGCCCGCCGCGCCCTCCTCCACGGGCTTGAGTGGCGCGCCTGCGCAAGCGAACAAGCTTATCGCCTGCGCAAGCCCGACGCCCGCGCCGAGCAGGTTGGTTTTCTCGTGGGTCAAGGCAATGGCGCCCAGGATCGCGACGTCAACGTAGGCAACGCCCAGTTGCGCAGCATGGGCGGCAGCGGTTCTGATCTGGGCCGGGTCGGCGGTGGTCATGTCGACGAACAGCGCGCTCTTTTGCATGCTGCTCAGCGCCTGTTCGGCGACGGGCAGGGAAACCGAGCCGAAAACGCAGGACACCACGACATCGCACTCGGGCACAACGTCGGCAATGGAGGTAGAAACTTCCAGCCCCAGCTCTGCCGCGAACGCCTGGGCGCGGGGCGACGGTTTCAAGTCGCACAGGACGATGTCGTGCCCTGCCGCCGACCAAGGCCGCGCATACGTGAGGCCGACTTCACCCGCTCCGATAATTCCGATTTTCATTTTTATAATTTCCGCTTCAGTGGGCCGCATAGGCGCCTTTGTAAGTGCCGGCGGCGATTTGCGCCAGCATCTCTGCTTCTTTTTGCTCGGTGGCCAGGCAGCGTTGCAACAGGCTTTGCGCTTGCTCTACCGGGAACGCCACGATGCCGTCGTGATCGCCCACCACGATGTCTCCCGGCGAGACAACCATGCCGCCAATGCTGACTGGCACGTTGATTTCCCCAGGGCCGTTTTTGTAAGGGCCACGATGGAAGCCTGCGCGGGCGAACATCGGGAATGTGCCCTTGCTGATCGTCGCCAGGTCACGAATCGCGCCGTCCACCACAACGCCAACGGCGCCGCGTTTCTCGGCAATCGCCGCCATGATGTCGCCCATCAACGCCCGGCTGATATCGCCCCCACCGTCGACTACCAGCACCTGGCCGGGCTTTAGGATTTCCAGCGCCTGATGGATTGCACGGTTATCGCCGCAGGGCACTTTCACGGTCAGGGCGATACCTGCCATCGTCCCTTCTATGCGATGAAAAGGCTTGAGCCGCGCGCCGGGAAGGCGGTCCAGGCAGTCGCTGATGATGGAGGTCGAGGTGCGGGTAAACGCCGCCAACAGGGCGCTGACTTCTGGCAGTGAGGCGATAACGTTCATAGGTGTTCCTCAGGTGGCTAGTGTCCCTGAGGATAAAGACGCTGTTAAATAGAAAAAGCGATATTATTCTATGGTCATACATGCGGATAAGGAATGAATGTGATCACCCTACGACAGCTCACCGCGTTGCACTGGATCGAACGCCTGGGGACATTCGAGCGTGCAGCCGAACACCTGCACACCACGCAGTCCGCCATCTCCAAGCGTGTGCAGGAATTGGAATCGACCACCGGCCTGCAACTGTTTGATCGCTCGCAGCGCGGCGCACGCCTCACCGCAACCGGGGAAGAACTGCTGGTGATCGCGCGCGAAATGCTCAGCCTGGCCGAGCGGATCACGACGCTGAAAGACGGGAATCACGTGGTCACCCGACGCCTCAGGCTCGGCGTCACGGAGCTGACGGCCCTGACTTGGCTGCCGCGCCTGATTGCACGTTTGGTGAAGGACTTTCCGGGGCTGACCGTGGAGCCTGAAGTCGATATGAGCCGCAACCTCCATGAAAAGCTCATGGATGATTTGGTAGACCTCATCATCATCCCCGACACGTTCACGGCGCCAGAGGTGACCGCCGAGCCTCTGGCCATCGTGGAAAACGCCTGGATGGCAGCGCCCGGCCTGATCGGACATTCAGGCGTGGTGGGGCTGGCGGAGCTCGCCAAATACCCGGTGCTGGTGCAGGGAAAACGCTCGGGTTCCGGGCTGTTCGTGAACAAATGGCTGAGTTCGCTGGGCATCGAACTGCCCAAGACGCTCTCCTCCGACAGCCTCACCGCGATGCTCGGCCTGACGGCTGCCGGGCTGGGCGTGACCTATCTGCCGCTGGAATGTTTTCGTCCGCTGGTGGATGCGGGGAAGCTGACGATCATCAAGACCGACCCCCAATTGCCGCCAGTGCCCTACATGGCGATGTACCGCAATGACCGGCCCTCGGCGTTCACCGCCGAGGTGGCGGCCCGGGCCGTGGAACTGTGCGATTTCTCGCGGCAGTTGCAAAGCTGACAAGAGGCACGGAAGCCCCCCGTGCCTGATGCCGGTCAATTAATCCGCACAACGCCCATTCCCATTGTAGGAGCGAGCTTGCTCGCGAAAAACCTGAGAACCCCGCGTTTATCCAGGATGCGAGCGTTATCGTTGACGTTCTTCGCGAGCAAGCTCGCTCCTACAGGTCGGCAGGCTCGTTGATGGACAGCACGAAGATCAGCGACGCCAGTGAACAGGCCCCCAGGAAGATGAACACCGCCGTCCAGCTGTAGCTGTCCAGCAGCAAGCCGGTGATCAGCGGCGCCATCGCCCCGCCCGCCTGACCGGCACTGTTCACCAGCGAAGCCGCTACCGGGTAGGTGGTGCGCGTGGTCAGGCCCATCGAATACACGGAAAACGATGAGTAGCCGATGTTCAGCAAAAAGCCGGTGCCGAACAGCAGCAGGCTGACGGAGAGCAGATCGTTCGGCGCGTAGACCAGTGCAACCATCATCACGCACGTCGCCACCGCGCTGATCATCATCGTCGGCTTTCTGCGACGGTCCAGAACGGTGTCCGACAGCCAGCCACCCACGATGTTGCCCAATACGCCGCCCGCGAAAGGCAGTGACGCGACGAAGCCGATCTGCATCAACTCAAAATGCTTCACCTCACCCAGGTACTTCGGCAACCAGGCGAGCAGCACGTTGACCACACCGGTCATCAGCAAATAACCGAGACCACAGCCCCAGATGTTCCATGACGCAAACACCGAACGCGAGGTTGCCAGAGGCGTCGTGTGCTTGTAGCGCAACACCTTGTCCAGTGCCCCGAAGTTTTTGTGGGTGCGTACAGCGCCGGCGTCGGCCTTGGTTTGATCCTCGATGTACGTAGCTTCTGCCTCGTTGACCCGTTTCCCTGAACGCGGATCGTTGGGCACCAGCCACCACCAGATCAGCGCCATCAACACACCGGGGATGGCAAAGGCGAAGAACATCGTGCGCCAACCATCGAGCATGATCAGCGCAGCGCCGATGGGTGGAGCGATAACCGCACCCATCTTCGCGGCAGACAGAAAAGCGCCTGTAGCCAGCCCCTTCTCACGCGCCGGAAACCAGCGATTGATCGTGCTGAGCATCGACAACGGCAGTGCCGCTTCGGCCACACCGAGTGCCGCGCGGTAGATCTTCAGCAACCCGAAGTTGTGCGCCGTACCGATGAGCAAGGTGGCAACCGAGGTCAACCCGATGGACACCGGCGCCACCAGGCGCACACCCACGCGGCTGAGCAAAAAACCGGCGGGAATTTGTCCCAGGGAATAAAACAGGAAGAACGCGCTGACCAGCATCCCTGCCTGCGCGTTGCTGGCGCCGAATTCTTTCTGGATGTAGGGCAACGCAATGCCAATGTTGGCCCGATCGGCGGCAGCCAGCATGTAAACCACGACGATGACTGACAGGACTACCCAGCGATACTTTGACCGTGCCGTCTGGACGGCGGCGTCAGTGGTGGCGATTGCAGTCATGGCCCATCCTTTTTTTATGTTTATTGGAGCGGCCATGGTCGACATTCTGCAAGAATAGAAAAAGCGATAAATAAGAAAGTGTACTCATTCCTTATGGGAATTATTCGGTAGAGCACATGATCTCGTGCCCAGGCTGTGACGCATCACGATGAGTGCCGCCAAACCTCCTTCAGATGGTCGATGAACCACCGCCCTGCGGACCCAGGCGGTTGAGAAGGTTGATGAAAGGCAGACATGGTCAGCATGAAACCTGAGGGCGGCATTTCGTCCACGTCCAAAACCACCAACGTACCCTCTTCGATATCTTTGGCGACCATATGCAGCGGCATACCGCCCCATCCAACGCCGTCTTTCAAAAACGCATGTTTGGTGGACAAGTCCGCAAGGCGCCAGGTTGCCGGAGACGCCACGGCGAAATCCCGCCCTGCTGTCAGGTCCGACCTGTCGGTAAGTACCAGTTGGACATGTTTGGCCACCTCACGCCGTGGAATACGAGAACCGTAGCGAGCAAGCGGATGGTCAGCCGCCGCTACCGCTACCAGCGCCAGTTCACCCAACCTCTCACTCGCCAGCGACGGAAAGGCCTGCGGTAACGGCGCGAGAATGCCAATGCTGCACCGGCCATCGAGCACCGGTTGATAAGCCGCCCCCAGTGCCTCGACGAACAAGCGCAGGGGCGTCAGAGGAAACTGCCTGGCGAATTCCTTGGCGACGGCGCTGACCACGGACGTGGGGAAGAAAACGTCGATCACCACCGATAGCTCGGCTTCGACTCCAGACGTCATTTGTTTTGCTCGCGCCTTGAGCGTGTCGACTGCCACAACGATGTTGCGCGCGTCACTCAGCAACAACGCGCCCGTCTGCGTGAGCTTCGGAAATCGGCCAGTGCGATCAAACAGCTCAACTCCGATCTGGTCTTCCAGTCCACTGATCCACCCACTCACTGCTGACTGAACACGGTTTATCTTTCGACCTGCCGCAGAAAAGCTCCCCTCGTCCACAACCGCGATGAAAGTTCGAAGCTGATCCAGTGAGACTCCATCAAGCATGGCCTTCCCTCTATCTCTGGATGAGATGGCAAGCATCTCAATATCCCGTCTTCTCAGGTGCTTTGTGAGTGATCAGGATGACTCTTCAAGTAAGACATTGACCGCAACGCTTCGGCAGTCAGGAGGTGCATGTGGTTTCAAGATCTATTCAATAAGGAGGCATAGCCCATGTATGACCATGTGAAATGGCCCGAGCGGTTTGACCCAAAGATTTCTGCAATCTACGCCCTCAACGATATAGATGTAAAAGCGCCACCCGAAGTCGTTTGGAAGTTGCTTGTCGATGCACAGAATTGGTCGAGTTACTTCCCTGCCGAAGACCAGGTGAAAATCCTCACCAGCGAACCGAGACTGGCGATGGGCACCCGCTATAGCCGCGTCACCGTTGGGTTCCCGATGAATCTTGAGGTCACGGAGTTCAAGGAGTTCCGAAGACTTTCCTGGTCAACCACCGTTGACGCAGATGAAACAGGTTCAAGTGCTTACCACGGCTGGGTCATTACGCCCACCGCCGACGGCTGCCATGTTTTGACTGAGGAAACCCAACAAGGCGCTTTCTTTCTCGAAGAACTCGGACGTAAAAATCCAGGTGCCTTGTACCGCTATCACCAGGAGTGGGTTGAGCGCCTCGCCGCCGCGGCTGAGTTCGCCGCAGTTGAGAAGCCAGGTTCCTGACTTCCACTTTAGCCTCTGTCAGCTCGCGAACAGGCTCTAACTTCCCTCATATGCACTACAGCTCTTTCAAAAGCGCGATCTACCTTGCGCATTTAAATCGGAGAACATTTTTATGAAGATTGATCTCACAGGTCGAAAAGCTCTCGTCACCGGCTCAACAGCGGGCATCGGTCGTGCTATTGCCGAAGGGCTTGCACGAGCCGGCGCGTCGGTGATCATCAATGGCCGTGGCGAAGAACGGGTTAGCGAGGCACTGAAGGAACTACGCGCCCTGCTCCCGGATGCCCACTTCAGCGGCGTAGCTGCCGATCTTGCGACCGCGCAAGGGGCCGCAGTGCTGGGGGACTACGTGGAGGATGTCGACATTCTGGTGAACAACATCGGAACTGCGCACCCCAGTGGCTTTTTTGAACAGGAAGACAGCGAGTGGATCGACCTGTTTCAGATCAATGTCATGAGCGGCGTGCGCGCTGCCCGGCGTTATCTTCCAGCGATGGTTGAACGCGGTTGGGGCCGCGTGGTGTTCATCAGCAGCGAGTCCGCGGTCATGATTCCGAAGGAGATGATTGATTACGGCATGACCAAAACCGCTCAGCTCGCCATCTCAAGAGGACTTGCCGAGTTGGTTGCCGGAAGCGGCGTTACGGTAAATGCGGTGCTGCCTGGACCAACTCGCTCCGAGACACTCGGCAACTGGATGAAGGCAAGCGCCGAAGAAGATGGCGTAACCCTGGAGCAGGCAGAACAAAACTTTCTGAAAACCATGCGCCCGACCACCCTTCTAAACCGATTCACGACGACTGAAGAGATTGCAAACATGGTCGTCTACGTGTGCTCGGAGCAATCGGCCGGCACCAGCGGCGCAGCACTGCGCGTCGACGGTGGGGTCATTCGCGCCATTCCTTGAACCACGTTAGATGAATGTGGCGCCAATACCGGCGCAGCTTTCGATGATCTCATCAATGAACAGGAAAACTGCCATGTTTGAAGCAATTAACTGGCCAGCGGATATGAAACCCAGCCGCTCGCCGATTCACTTCACCAATGAACTCGAAGTAGCCGTCTCACCGGAGACCATTTGGGCCCTGCTCATCGATCCAGCTTCATGGCCATTGTTCTATCCCGGTGTTGATCATGTGGATCTGCTGGAGGGTCATACGCTACTCCAGGCGGGTACCCGTTTTGAGACCAACCTGGCCGGCCAGGACGTGCACGCCAGTGTGTTGGAGTTCGAACCCATGACCCGCATCGCGTGGGGTGGTTCGCCCGTATCGTCCAGCGAGTCCAGGGCGCATCACGCGTGGATCATCACCCCCACGTCACAGGGTTGCCATTTGTGGACTGAAGAGACCATGCAAGGGCCGCTGTGGCTTGAACTGGCGAAACCGGCGCCTGATATCTTCTGGCGTACCCACGAAAAACTCCTCCAGGACTTGGCCAGAGTTGCACTTGAGACTGAAGCTCGGCTGCGACAGGGACGATGATGAGGTCTAGGGGATCCGGTTAGCCTGGCCAATCAAAATATCCTCGAAGAACGCCCCGACCGGTTGTGTGGGATGGCACAACTGTATCTCCAGCACCCAGACCATCTCGCTCGGTACGATCTCGACTTCAGCCAATTTGTCCTGCCCGAACAGTGCATGCGGGAAGTCGGCGATGCGGTGCCCTGCCAGGTTGCGCTCAAGGCGCCAGCCTTTGGAGAGGGCACTTCCCTCAGCGAAGTCATAGAGCTGGCGCCCGGTCAGCCCGCGGTGCCAGGCGTCGCGGGTTTCGTCGAACACTTGATGCAGTGCTTTCACGCAGGCGTCGTGCAGCGGCTGCTCGCCGAATACGAAGGTGTCGCCATAATCACCTTCATAGCCATCCCACACCGGGCCAAGGTCGACCACGGCAATATCGGTGGCGCGCAGCTTGCGTTGTGGGTCGATGCCTTGGCGTGGTGTACGAATGGTGTCGTCGCCAAAGCGTATATAGGTGGGGTGCCAGGTGTGAGACGCGCCCATGTCCTGCAATGTTTGGCTGGCCATTTGGAGGGCTTGCGCAGTGGTCATGCCGACTTTCAACTGGTCGGCGATGGCGGCCAGGGCTCTTACGGTTTGCTCGCGGGCGGCGAGCATGCCGTCCAGCGAGTAGCGCGGGCCGACTTTTTCAAGCACCGGGTGCAGCGTCTTGAGGGACTCCGCCTGCAGCAATGCACCGCTGGGGACAAAGGCTTCGGCGACAAAACGATGAGCCTGCGCGCCCGCTGCCAGGCAGGTTTCGCGGACCTGGTCGATCATCGCGCCATTGCCGCAGGCGTAGATTTGGCTCTCGGCCCAGTTGTGCGGCTGTGCCAGCGCGACCTGCTGCACGCGGGCATCTGGCGACTGCACGCGGTGCCACTGAAAACGTGGATGGGTATGGCTGGCCCGCTCGAGAAACTCAGCGTCGTAGAAATCCGCCGCCGCTGAGTTAGCCCAGTACAGGGTGACCTCTGCATCGCGGGCCAGGGCCGTCAGCAACAAGGGCTTGATGCCGGCATAACCGGTCCCGGTAGCGAATAGCACCACCGGGCGCTCATCTTCGTGTTGCCAGGTGCAGGCACCCACCGGGCCTTCGAGTTTCACCGCATCACCCACGTGCAGGGTCGGCAGGATGCGTTCGGAGAACAGGCCGCCGCTGACCTGGCGAATATGAAACACCAACTGACCTTGATCCTGTGCGGGCAGGTTCGCGACGGAGAAACAGCGGCTGTCGCCATCGTCGAGACGAAACCTGAGGTACTGACCGGCGCGAACGTCGAGTGGCTGGGCTGTCAGCAACACCAACTCGACGATATCGGCGCTCAGTGCGCGTTTGCCGACCACCTGCGCGGTGACGTCCAGCGCTGGCGTGTCCAGTGACCAGCCGGGAATTTCCAGGCGCATGTCGCTACAGGCATGGCTCTGGCACAACAACATCTCGTCAGCCGCGAGCGGATAGGAAGGGGCAGGCATATCTTGCGTGCGCAGCTTTTCCCGGTACTGGCCTGACACCACCTTGACCTTGCACGACCCGCAGGCGCCGCGCCGGCAGGAAAAGGGTACGGCGAGACCGCTGGCAAGCATGCCGTCGAGCAGCAATTGATCGGCGGCTTCGAAGGATTTGCCCGAGGGCAACAATTCAACGACATGGCGGTTGTGCATAAACACCTCGGGGCAATTGAGGCTCGATTGTTGCGTTAGACTAGGACCAGAAGAACCTCCAGTTTTGGATAATTCATATGGTCCAGCTTCGTAAATGGCGCCCTCTGCTCAAACTCGATGGGGCACCGCCGCAGGCGTCCTATAGAAAGATCATCGAGGGCCTGGTGAGCGCGATTGTCGAGGGACGCCTGCGCCCCGGAACGCTGTTGCCCGGCACGCGGGAAATGGCGCAACTGCTGGACGTCAACCGCAAGACGGTAATCCTTGCCTACGAGGAGGCCGTGACCAAAGGCTGGCTGGTCAGCATTCAACGTCGCGGTACGTTCGTCAGTACGCAACTGGCGACAGGAGCGGTAACGGCCCTCAGCGCACCGAAGTCGTTTGCCCCGGCGTTGCGGGAAACGCCTGCTGTTGCCTATTTCACACCGGGCAAGCAGGTGACAGCGCTGCAACATCGACCGGGCGCGCTGTTTTTCGATAATGGCGCCTGTGACCATCGTTTGCTGCCGCAAGCCGTGCTGCATCGCTACTACCGCAATGCCCTGCGCAACAGCTTCACCACCAACACCGTACGACATGGCAGCGAGGGTAGCGGCCACTACCTGCGCACGGCGCTGGCGGAAATGCTGCGCCATAATCGCGGCCTGACGGTCGACGCGCAGCACATTTGCCTGACCCAAGGCGTGCAGATGTCGCTGTACCTGACGGCCAGCGTGCTGCTCAAACCCGGTGATGTGGTGGTGGTCGAACGCCTGAGTTACCCACCTGCCTGGGAAATTTTCCGCCAACTGGGCGCGCAACTGGTCACCGTGGACCTGGACGACGAAGGTTGCCGGGTCGATCAGCTCGATGAGCTGTGCCGCCTGCACAACGTGCGGATGATGTATGTCACCCCCCATCACCAGTTTCCTACCACCGTCAGCCTGCGTGCCGGACGTCGGCAGCAACTCCTGGAATTGGCCCGGCTGCATGATTTCTGCATCATCGAAGAAGACTACGACCACGAATATCACTTTGCCGGACGGCCCTATTTGCCCCTCGCCAGCGACAGCGCCCAGCTTCATGTGATCTACATCGGCTCGCTGTCCAAGTCCCTGGGCAGCACCTTCCGTTGCAGCTATATCGTTGCACCGTCGAATCTCATCGAAGTGCTCGAGCGCACGGCGGCGGTGAGCCTGGGCCAGGGCGATGCCGTCATGCAGCGGATGCTGGCCGACCTGATCAACGATGGCGAACTGAAGAAACACCTGCGCCGGGTTTCCAAAGAATACCGCCGGCGTCGGGAAACCCTGCTCAGTTGCCTGCTGGAAGCTTTTGGTGAGCAGATATCCGTGCAGGAACCGGAGGGTGGGCTGGCGCTGTGGGTAAAGTTCGCCGACTCGATCGACGTCAATCAACTGGTGGAAAAAGCGCTGGAGCTGGACCTGGTGGTGCGCAGCGGTCGCCAGTTTTCACCCGTTGATCACCCCGAGAATGCCCTGCGCCTGGGATTCGCCTCGCTCAATCCGCAGGAAATCGGCATTGCTACGCAGCGCTTGGCTCAGGCGGCGCGGGCGATTAAGGATGTCCAACGCAAAGCCAGTAAATTCTCTTACTTCGACGAATGACGCGGATCGTCATGGCTATCAATATATTCGAGGCCCAGCGGGCCTATTCCGTAAACTTGAGAGATATATTCTCCCGACTTGGCCCAATGGAAATGTGGAGTATTGGCCGGAAGTACTACTACGCTGCCTGGACCATAGGCAACCAACTTATCCGGATCAAAAACAGTACCAAAGCCAATATAAAACACCCCCGACATGACGGTGTATATACGATCTTCAGGGTGTGTATGAGGCATTAGTTTTATGCCACCTGGGACTTTAACTCGCACAACGTAGGGTGCGGGTTTACTCGGATCACCTACCAGAACAGACAACTTCACTTCTTTGGGGAAAGCTGGAAAGCTACGCCACTCCACATCTTCGTTGTGCAGGGCCCCGGTACTTCCCAGTGGCAGTGGCTGTGCCTGGACGAGTGGCGCAGCGACACTTGCGACAACAAACGTGGTCAAGCAAACAGCTTTGATAATACTTTGAATCATGAAAGACACCTTAGATACGCGATAACACACCAGTATCGCCGCCAGCATTACTGACAAACCTGGCGAGCGAATGGCGACGAAATACAGGGCGCACTATATTTAGCTGCGACGTCTTCGGTAATGGCGTTAATCTGTATTTCAGTTGATACACAATGTAATTAATGCACTAAGACGAAGGGAATATTGCACTTGCGCTGGGGAGCGACCTGATCCTGGCCACGCTCAGTTCAGTGGGAAAGAATTTCTCGGGGGCGCGCTTGATCGAGGTTGAATCGGTGACTCTGCACCGCGCGCTATCGTCATCGTTGGCAATGTGCATAAGTACCTAAAACGCCTGCCGTACACGCCGAGTAAAAACTATGAATCGTCAGAAAAAAATCAAACAGCTGTTGAAGGCTCATGCGAAAAAGGCGAGTGCCAAATTGGCGCCGGCAAAGCCTAAGTACATCAGTAAGGCCGACCGGTTGAAGCTGGACGCTGAGGCCAGTGGGGACTCGAGCACTGTTTCTGAGAGCTGATGATCGTTGATGATCGTTCCCACGCTCTGCGTGGGAATGCATCCCGTGACGCTCTGCGTCACCAATGCGCAAGACTTAAGCCTAGTGCCGGCTGGCGGGACGCGGAGCGTCCCAAGAGGCATTCCCACGCAGAGCGTGGGAACGATCATCAACAGCTGTTGAAGGCTCATGCGAAAAAGGCGAGTGCCAAATTGGCGCCGGCAAAGCCTAAGTACATCAGTAAGGCCGACCGGTTGAAGCTGGACGCTGAGGCCAGTGGGGACTCGAGCACTGTTTC